>Ga0180432_10005113_pt1 | contig 17639 bp, 17 predicted proteins | sample SS_ome_10_FD_132414 | JGI IMG/M metagenome (GOLD analysis project Ga0180432, IMG submission 132414) | Hypersaline lake sediment archaeal communities from the Salton Sea, California, USA - SS_1_MS_2 metaG | ecosystem: Environmental > Aquatic > Non-marine Saline and Alkaline > Hypersaline >...
AGGTTTCTCCCTAATGTATTTCTCCAATGCATCATCCACATTTGTGGACTCAATAAAACCTTTGAAACCTCTTTTTTTTAGAAGAGATATTGCCCTAGTGCGGCTGAAACTCTGGTCGTCAACGATTAAAATCTTTTCAACCATACTATCCATTAAATATTATCCACTATAAATCCGAAATAGTTAAAGATCAACTAAATTCATTTACTCAGCGCTCATAAGCCTCATCTCAACCTTTGTAAAAGGTTGACCAAATTCATTTACTCAGCGCTCATAAGCCTCATCACTATTCCATTAAAGGAATTCAGCTAAAGCTTTTATCATCACAGATTAAATTATTGATTGATTAGATAAAGAAGGAAACTTCACCAGCTCCCTGGTTATTAACTCCCTAATCTCCTCAAGCCGTGCCTTGGTTTTAGCCTCAAATCTTAGGATTAATGCAGGCTCCGTGTTCGAGGCCCTCACAAGACCCCAACCGTCGTCGAACTGTACTCTCACACCATCTATGTCTATCACATCATATTTTTTGCTGAATTTCGCTTTCACATCCTCCACTATCTCAAACTTCTCCCGCTCGCCGCATTTCAACCTAATCTCAGAAGTGGAATAATAATGTGGCATCCCCTCAACAAGCTCTTCAAGGGTTTTATCGCTGTTGGACAAAATCTCCATCAACCTTGCTGCAGCATAAATCCCATCATCGAAGCCGTAGTAGTTGTCTGCGAAAAAAAAGTGACCTGACATCTCACCAGCCAAGGGAGAATCCACTTCCCGCATTTTTTTCTTGATAAAGGAATGTCCAGTCCTATACATTACGGGAATTCCACCCCCCTCTTGTATCTCATCAACCAAGGCCTGGCTGCACTTAACCTCAAAAATAATCCTTGAACCCTGCTTTCTCTTTAAAACCTGCCTGGCGAAAAGAATAAGTATCTGATCACCTCTAACAATATTACCGCTACCGTCCACCACACCAAGCCTGTCGCAGTCTCCGTCGAATGCAACACCAAGATCGGCTTTCTTCTCTCTAACCACCTCAATTAAATCCTTCAGGTTCCCATCCACCGTAGGATCCGGGAAGTGGTTGGGGAACGAGCCATCGGGCTCGCAGTAAATGCATGATACCTCACATCCCAGCATCTTGAACAATTTCTCGGCTACGTCATCAACCGCACCATTACCTCCGTCCACAACCACCCTGGTTTTTTTATTAATGTTTATTCTCTCGGCTACATAGCTTAGATAGGTTTCCTTAACATCAAGTTCACTAACGCAGCCATCACCCTCCCTGTATCTTCCGGAGTCTATTATCTTTTTGAGTTCCTGAATCTCCTCCCCGTAGAGGGTGTGGGTTCCCCTACAAAGCTTGAATCCGTTGTACTCTGGCGGGTTATGGGAGCCTGTGATCATTATACCCCCGTCTTTATTGAAATGGGATATGGTGAAATAAAGAAGCGGCGTGGGTACCATACCAACGTCCACAACATCACATCCGCCAGAGGTTAAACCCTTAACCAATGAATCCCTTAAGCTGGTTGCGCTATCCCTGGCGTCGAATCCCACAACAACCTCCCCTCCATCGATGAATGTTGCATATGCTTTACCGATATTTTCAGCCACCTCACAGGTTAACTCCTGCTTGTATACTCCTCTGATATCATATGCTCTGTAGATTGACATTTTCAGTTTATATTAAGATATCTACCATACGCTAGGGCGATAAACCATGAAAGCAGACAGCCTAGAAGATACCATAATACCAAGTCCGCTACCAGGAAATTCCCCAGGAAGAAGGCATGGTCTCTTGTTATGTTATCCGGACCACACCACTGGTATATGGGTGCCGGAAGCCCCTGATAGCACCATACCTTATCTGTGAATTCAACAGACAAAAGGGATACTCCCACAATAAATGAAACCATAACTTTCGCAGGAGTCGGCTTAATGAGATCCTCCAATAGATACTTTATTTCACCCATCACCTAATATTATCGAAGACAGGATTTAAGAACGGTTTGTCTTCTTCCTGTATCTATCCCACATGAGATTCCATTCATCTTCAAGTTCAATATTGAATGAGTTAGCCAGCTTCAGGTTAAGATACAAGATGTCTGTCAGCTCCTCAGCCAGCTCCTTGCTATTGAAGACCTCCTTCTTGTATCCGTCTCTTCTAAGAATACGCCTGGCTATCTCCCCAAGCTCTTCTGTCATATGCAATACTATATGGCTTGCCTGATCCTTGCTCCAACCGTTTTTTTCGTCGTATCTTCTGACCTGATCCTGCATCTCACTTAATGATGGCATAATTAATATTATAACAACAGTGGATAAATCACAGCTAGAGAAAGAGGTTGGATTGGAGGTCTATAAATCAAAGACACCAGCTCTTGGTGGGAGAATAAAGCAGCTTTGCGAAGACTTTATTGTTGAGGAGATAACTCAGGAGGGTGTGGTTCTAAAGCTGGGCGAATCCCTTGGTATCGAGCAGGGAGCAAAAGGAGATCAGTTGCATCTGACTCTGGAGAAAAAAAACCTAAGCACCCTGGAGGCGGTTAAGCGTTTGTCTAATAGCTTAAGGGTAAGCAGGAAAAGGATTGGTTTCGCCGGCACAAAAGATAAGAGAGCTTTGAGCACGCAAAGGATTTCAATCTGGAATAGCTTACCATCTGATCTGGGGAGGTTGAACCTGAAAAAGATAAATCTAAGAGACTACAGCTTCTCGGATAAGAGAATAAACCTAGGTGACCTGTGGGGGAACCGGTTCACCATAGTAATCCGAGATATTGATTTGCCGCAAGGGGAGATAAGTGAGAGAATAGATGAATTAAATAATGAGCTCAGGGGGGGATTTCCAAACTTTTTCGGTATGCAGCGTTTCGGTTCCAGAAGACCTATAACCCACCTGGTTGGTAGGCAGATTGTTAAAGGCAATCTAGAGGAGGCGGTTAAGCTCTACCTCACAAGATCCTTCCAGGGGGAGGGCGATGAGGCCCATGAGGCGAGAGATTCCCTGCGTGCTTCAGGGGATTACAGGCGGGCTGTGCGGGACTACCCCACCCATCTGGAGTATGAGCATTCACTTATGAACCATCTGATAAGAAACGAGGGCGACTACGGGGGTGCAATAAAACAGCTACCCTCTGGATTGAAGAGGATGTTCGTTCATGCATACCAGTCTTTTATATTCAACAGAGCCCTGAGCTACTATCTAAGGGAACAGATCCCGCTCGAGCGGCTTCCATTGGTTGGCTATAAAAGCGGGTTGGATGAGGTTACAGCATCTATACTGGATGATGAGGGCGTTTCAGTTGATGATTTCAGGGCGAGTTCAATACCTGAGCTGGGTTCTAGGGGAATCCTAAGGGATGCTTTCGTCGTATACCATGATTTCGAGGTTTGTGGTGTTTCGGATGATGATTTATCTAGCGGAAAACACAAGGCTGAGCTACGTTTTGTTTTATCTAAGGGATGTTACGCTACCTCCCTTCTGAGGGAGTTTATGAAGAATTAGAGTGATTTTTTTATGTTTAATCCAATATATATGTTACTCAGCATCTATACTCAACACAACAATATTAAACAAAAAAATGACAAACGGCAAAAACATAGATCTTAAGGTCATGGAAGCCCTCCAAAACGATGTGGGTCGGGGCATAGCCCGGATAGACGAGATAACAATGAAGTCCCTTGGTGTGATCTCAGGCGACATACTCGAAATCAAGGGCAAGAAAAGCACTGCGGCAATAGTGTGGCCCCTTCACCCACAAGATACCGGAGCCGGCATAATAAGAATGGACGGCCTAATAAGGCAAAATTCTGAGACATCACTTGGAGATAGGGTATCAATAAAGAAAGCAGACGCCCACCCAGCCAGTAACATAATAATAGCCCCGATAAAACACGAAATAAAATTCGGCGGAGACTTCGCCAGCCACATAAAACAAAGGTTCATGGGCAGGCCGATGATGAAAGGCGACAACCTATCCATCGGTGTACTGGGACAGGCCATACCCTTTATGGTAGCCAAAACAAAGCCATCTGGTGTGATTCAGGTACTAACCAACACAAACCTTGAGATCAGGGAGAAACCCCTTAGGGCTGAGCCAACAGAGTTGTCCATCAGATACGAGGACATCGGAGGGCTTAAGGAGGAGATATCCAGGGTCAGGGAGATGGTGGAGTTACCCATGAAGCATCCTGAATTATTCGAGAAACTTGGGATACTACCCCCCAAGGGTCTTCTATTATACGGCCCTCCCGGAACAGGGAAGACATTGATAGCTAAGGCAGTAGCAAGCGAAACAAACTCCTACTTCCTGCCTCTTAACGGACCTGAAATAATGGATAAATACTACGGGGAATCAGAGAGAAAACTGAGGGAGATATTCTCTGAGGCACAGGAAAACTCACCGTCCATAATCTTCATAGACGAGCTGGACTCTATTGCACCAAAAAGAGAGGAAACCAAGGGTGAGGTGGAGCGCAGAGTAGTAGCCCAACTACTTGCACTGCTCGACGGCCTGATGGAAAGAGGTAATGTGGTTGTTATCGGTGCAACAAACAGACCCAACTCAATAGACCCTGCGCTAAGGCGGCCTGGCAGATTCGATAGGGAGATAGAAATCGGCGTACCGGACAGAGACGGCAGGAAAGAGATACTCCAGATACATACAAGAAACATGCCCCTATCAGATAACGTTGACCTGGATGAGATGGCATCCTCCACCCACGGATTCGTTGGAGCAGATTTAGCATCATTGGGAAGGGAGGCTGCCATGCAGACCCTCAAAAGGATACTGCCGCATATCGACCTTGATAAGGATGAAATCCCTGTTGAAATCCTGGACTCACTGAAGGTGGAACGGGAGGATTTCATTAACGCCAAAAAGCTGGTTTCTCCCTCAGCCCTGAGGGAGGTGCTGGTGGAGATACCTGATATTAAATGGGCCGATATCGGTGGCCTAGAGGAGGTGAAGAACCTCCTGAAGGAGGCTGTGGAGTGGCCTATGAAATACCCTCAGGCGTTTAAGAGGATGGGAATCAGATCAACCAAGGCAATACTACTAAACGGGCCTCCGGGGTGTGGTAAAACCCTTCTGGCTAAGGCGGCGGCAAACGAGTCAGAGGCTAATATGATAGCGGTGAAGGGACCTGAGCTTTTGTCTAAATGGGTTGGTGAATCAGAGAAGGCGGTAAGGGAGATTTTCAAGAAGGCCAAGCAGACCTCACCAACAATAATATTGTTTGATGAAATAGACGCCATCGCACCCAGGAGAAGAGGGGAGGACTCATCAAGCTCCCACGTAACAGAGACTGTGGTTAATCAGATACTAACTGAGATGGACGGCATAGAGGACCTGGAGAATGTGATGATTATCGGGGCAACGAACAGGCCGGATATAATAGATGCGGCTCTCTTAAGACCCGGAAGATTTGATACCAGGATTGTTGTACCAGTGCCAGATAGGGATGCTCGCCTGGAGATATTCAACATACATACCAAGAAAATGCCCGTTGATGGTGTGGACTTAAAAGAGCTGGCTGAGAAAACCAAGGGGTACAGTGGCGCAGATATTGAAGCAATATGTAGGGAGGCTGCTATGATATCCCTCAGGGAAAACATTGATTCCAAGAAGGTTTCAATGAAGCACTTCGAAGAGGCCTTGAATAAGATACAACCCTCAGTATCCAAGCTGGATATAAATGCCTTCAAGAAAGGTACCAGCGAAGGGGTTGATGAGATGGCATACTACCGTTAGATGATGAGGTCGCTTTGATGGATAAACTGAAGCTTGCTAAGGTGCTGGATATGAACGCATCATATCTTGGCATAGATGGTATTCTTTTGATGGAGAACGCGGGTAAAGAGATTGCATTAAATGCCGCCTCCTATGAAAAAATAGCTGTATTCTGCGGGAAAGGCAACAACGGGGGAGATGGTCTTGTGGCTGCAAGACACCTATCATCTATGGGAAAGAGGGTGCGGGTCTACTCTCTTAAGGGGGAGAGAACAAAAGAAAACCAGAGAAATTTTGAAATAATAGAGGGACTAGATTCCATAGAGCTTAAGTACGTTACTGACTCAAACCAGTTGGTGGAAATCAAAGGTGAACTGGCAGAACATGATTGCATAATCGAAGCCCTGATTGGCACAGGCATTAATGGAGAGTTGAGACATCCTGTGAAAGCTATAGTTGATACAATAAACGAATCAGAATCCTATAAAATATCTGTTGATTATCCAGCAATCGAAGCCGATCTGGTTTTATCCTTCCATCTGCCTAAGATAAAAGGTGCGAAGGTTGCTAGTATAGGGATCCCCCAGGAGGCGGAACTGAATGCGGGTCCGGGCGAAGTCTACCTGGCAGTTCCTAAAAGAAGCGGGGAGGAACATAAGGGCGTCTTCGGCAGGGTACTAACTGTGGGAGGGAGCCAGGATTATATTGGTGCTCCTTTACTTACTGCAGTTTCTGCGCTTAGGAGCGGAGCAGACCTCTCCATCCTGGCCGCACCTTCAAGTGTGCTGGAAAGAATAAACCCGGACCCTAACCTTATATACGTAGAGCTTGAGTCTGAAAACTATCTGAATCAGCGGGATGTGAAAAAACTCCTGGAGGTTAGATTTGATACTCTAATAGTGGGCAACGGCCTGGGAACCAATAATGAGTCAGCTGATGCGGTGAAAGAAATACTGAAAAAGACAGAAAAACCTGTTGTATTCGATGCTGACGCCCTTAAACTCCTAAGGGAGAGGGATTTAAGAAGATACTCTGATGGCAGGGTGATATTAACCCCTCACAGGGGAGAGTTCGAAACGCTCTTCGGTGAGATTCCTGAAAGCTCTGATGTGGTAAAAGAGCACGCAGAAGAAACCGGCACAGTAATTCTTTTGAAAAGCCCGGTGGATGTGATATCTGATGGCATAAGGGTTAAGTTGAATAAGACAGGAAACGCGGGGTTGACTGTTGGAGGTACCGGTGATGTCCTGGCTGGTATTGTGGGAGCTCTGGCATGCAACCAGAAAACAACATTATTTAACTCGGCCTCTGCTTCCGCCTTTATCTGTGGTTTGGCAGGAGACCTTTGCATGAAAGATAAGGGTTACTGCTATACAGCCACTGATGTGATAGAAAAAATACCTGCAGCATTCATTTACTGCAAAGAATTTGAGTGATCAGAGAGCCTTAATCTCCTCGACCTCAACACGCCTTACAGGGCTTATTTTCTTAACTTCCTTGTATATGTTACTACCAAGCTTACCTACAACAGCCTGCTGGACGAAATCGTTCACTCCATGGTTTTTATAGGATTCTACGATCTCAGAAACCTTGTTTCTTATATCCTTCTCCTTTGTTGATGAAATATGCTTGTATGTTATGGTTATGACCTTAACATGCACTCTTACATCATCTTTAAGCTTTAAGTGGACTATGCTATCTATCTTGCTTGCGCCTTTTTTTACCTTAGATCTCAGGTAGCCGGGATTTACCTCGAATTTCCTGAAGCTGGTTTGGGCTTTCCCACCCTTTATATCAATAATTTTGAAGATAATCTTCATATGTTGTTTAGTCTTATCCTTTAACATCTCCCAGAGGGATACGTCAAATGTTCTTCCAATGATATTATCCGGATCGTTTGCTACGCACTCACCAACTTTTCTGTACTCGAATTCCTTGGGCGCTACTATCTCAAAGAACTGCTTTTTCTTCCACGATGAAATCTTCTTTCGCGCCATTTTTTTTTATTGAATAACCCTCTCAGCAACCATCTGGCAGCATATTAAGTCGTCTAGTGTATTCATCAAACAGTTAAGGTTATCTGATTCCACATGGGTTTTTATATATCCTGCCCCGGGTGTTGTCTTAATACTCAGATTTTCCATTAATACATTATCTGTTTGAAGTGATTTAGCGACACTTGACGCATCCATTGATTTGGTTTTAAGTAATGCCTTAGCTTTCATCTTACCATGAGCTTTGCTTTCTCGGGGTCGTATCTCCAGTCAGCTGTAAGCTTTCTGGTGTTCTTGTAGTATTTAACAAGTCTTCTGATTTTTGATTCAATAAGGGCGAGGTTCCTCTTGTTGTGTATGTCTTTCTTGTGGGATTCAAGGTGTTTCCTGAGTTTAACTGCTTTCTGGATTAGATTCTCAAGGTCTTCCGGGATGTCTGATGCAAGCTTATTTTTCTCAAGAAAATACCCTAATTTCTTGTCTGTTGCATCTTTTACGCTGGTAATGCCGTAGCTGTCTCTGAGGATGGATCCTATCTCGCTGGGCGTCTTATCTTCTTTCGCCAGCTTCACAATCAGATCCTCTATCTCCTTAGCGTCGTAACCCAACCATTCAGTGTGCCTTCTTGCGGGTTTCTTTGAGCTGGATTTACCTCTCCTGCGTGCATGCATGCGAGCCATTTTTTTTTGATTGATTCAGCTAATGTTACCTGGCGTACACCAGACGCATCCGGCGCACCCAGAAAGCGAACTCAACAGTGTAGAAAGATATATATTCGACTCATCATATAAATACCATCTAACCCCCGGTGAGCTGTTTCTTAAATATTTCATCTACTACCTCAATAAACGAGTCCACCTTATTCTTCGGTACTGTGGCTCCTGCTGCTATATCATGTCCACCGCCTTCTCCGCCGAATTTCCTGCTGCCCTCGCGCATAGCATTACCAAGGTGAATCCCCCTCCTTATCAGAGCCCAGTTAGCCCTAGCTGAAACCTTAATCAACCCGGGATCCTCCCTGTCCAAGGCGAAGGCCAGTATGGGCTTGTTTGGTGGAATAATCTTGGCTCCGTAGGCCATCCCGGCCACCACACCAATAATCCTCTCGTTTATCTCCCCCCCAGCGTTAAAATAATAAAGCTGTTCCCTCTCATTAACCCCCTTATCTGAAAGGTGCTTTATACCCTTGCTCAACATCTCCCGATGGTTTTGCAAAAGCTCCCTGGCTTCATCCCATTTATCTCCACGATCGCCTAAACACACAGCCAATCCCATCTCAGGCTTCTCCTGCCTGCCGCAAGCGTTCATCAAGGTAGCGTACTCTTTCGAGTCCCTTAACTCACTTCTTTTTTCCTCATTAAGCAGTGTGTAAACCTCGCCGACCATGCCTTGAATCAGATACTCAGGGACGTTAAAATCAAGGAGCCTCATGTATATTGCGCTTATGAGTTTCTTTCTTTCCTCCAGGCTTAGGTCAACGTAGCTCTTCCAGGTGTTGCTGTCTCTTCTCGGGTTAATATCCAGGGACTCAATAAACTGCAAGCAAGCCTGCTGGTTACCTGTTAATCCCGGAATTATCGGATCCGATGCGTAGGTCAGCATCAGATGCACAGGCCGGCTCTGCCTTCCAAACAACCTTAAATCGTTTTTTACCTTCACAGTCTTTTGTTCTACACCATCTGCCAGGATAATCCTGTTAAGCGAATGAAGGCTTCCTCTGGAATCCTGCATGTCACCCACCGCCCCAACCAAAGCCAGATGGGCCATATCATCCCTCCCCAAAGATTTAGCCACAAAATAGGCCATCCCAGCACCCGAGACATCACTTCCCCCATCATAGCCATAAAAATGCGGGTTAACCTGTCTATCATCTTTATCCAACGGCTGGTGGTGGTCTATGATATAGTAGTCTATAGCGCTTTCCCTGATTAGATTAAGCTGCCCTGAGCCCATATCAGAGAACACAACACTCTTTTTTATCCCCGTAATCCTCTCCATAACCCTACTATCCAGCTGCTTGGTGATTATTGAATCAGTTTTTATTTTTAGGTAACTGAATAAGTCCAGCAAAATAGCGCAGGCTGTTATCCCGTCAGCATCATGGTGGCTTACCACCAACACATCCTTCTCCCTACTCAGCCTCTCGCTGAATAACTTAATATCATCCCATAGTTCCCTGCTCATCTGCTCAGAATCCATTTTCGAGAATAAATACTATCTACTTAAACCAATATATCTCAGAGCTTTTGGAGGAATTCATCAGCGTGTTTCTTTTCAATAATCAACGGAGGAAGAACCCTTAGGGTATTGCTGGAGTGTATGGTCAAAACACTCCTTTCTATCAACTCCAGCACTTTTCTTTTTCCGTCCTCGGTTTCCACACCAATCATCAACCCCTCACCCCTGACCTCAAAGCCCTTATCTCCCAGTTCTTTCTTGAGATAGGAGCCCACTTTCCTCGCGTTAATATGTAGTTCATCCCTGATTATGGTCTCAACAACAGCCTTAGCCACCTCACAAGCCAGAGGATTCCCTATGAAGGTTCCTCCATGCTCTCCCGGCTTGAAGTCTATACCTGATGATAGCATGGCCCCCACCGGGAAACCAGATCCCAAGCCCTTAGCCAGGCACAGGATATCTGGCTTAATACCTGATTTCTGGAACGCAAACAACTCCCCGGTTCTACCGAACCCGGTCTGTACCTCATCAACAATCAACAAAACACCCCTGTCAAGGGTTAAATCCCTAACAGCCTTCAGGTAGTCTTTTCCGGGGATAATAACCCCCGCCTCACCCAATACAGGCTCCAGGATTACCGCAGCAGTGTTCTTGTTTATTTTATCCTCCAGTGAATCAATGTCATCATATCTTGCGAACCTCATTGCGGGAACCAAGGGTTTAAAGGGTTCCCTGTATTTCTTCTCCCAGGTCAAACTCAGGGCTCCAAGGGTCCTTCCATGGAATGCATTCTCCATGGCAATAATCTCTTTCCTCCCTGTTCTGGCTCTTGCCAGCTTTATCGCAGCCTCAACCGCCTCGCTTCCGGAGTTGGTTAAAAAAGCCTTCTCCATGCCAGTAATCTCTACCAGAAGCTTCGCCAGCTCAAGCTGTGGCAGCGTATAAAACCAGTTGGAGACATGCAGAAGCTTCCTTGATTGCTCAACTAACGCCTTGAGCACAGCTGGATGAGAGTGACCAAGGCAGTTAACAGCTATACCTGCAAACATGTCCAGGTACCTGTTTCCATCAAAATCATAGAGATACATACCATCCCCCCGCTTAAGAGCTATGGGGAGCCTGGTGAATGTATTGGAGTAAAACAACTCCTCCATCCTTTTTATCTCACTAAAATCCATTTCCTTAATCTATTTCTGCCCCACCCTAAAAAAACTTGAAATAATAATCGTGTATAAACCCACAAGGGGTAGAAACATCAGCTTCTTCCAGATTCCCATAACGCCCCAGAGGATGAAAACAACAAGCAAGGGGAATGTTTTCTCCATAAAGTCATAGATTACAATCTCCCTGTCCTCTATACAAACAGGCTCCCTCAACATCGCATTCATCTGTTTTTTTACATTCTCCTGGTTTAGCATACTATCCCCCATCTCCTTCATGTATTGCTCAACCAGCTCCTCTTTTTGTGTACGGTTATCCGCCTGCTTGGTTATTTTGTCGAGTATTTCTTCAGTCTGCTGGTCTACCTCAATCTCCCATTTATTTTTTTCCTGCTTTATTATCTCCTCAATTCCAGACTTGATTGCTTTCTTATCCTCCTGCGATAGAGATGAGTTCTTAAGCAACTCAATCTCCCTATCCCCAACCTCACTCAGCTTATTAATGCCCTGTGATTTAACCGCCCCACTCACTGAAATAGTGAGGTTGGAGAGCATTGCTTTCTGCACATTCTTCTGTGACTCAATGCTATCAACTATCTGGCTTCTCATCTGTTTCTCCGTCAGTTGCATCGATAAAGAGGCGTAGGAGTCCATGCAATCGTCCATGAGCTCAGAGGTAATTGATTCACTGCTTACCATGGTATAAACAACAGCTAATATGACAGCTATCTTGATTAGGAGATAAGCCCGGGAAGCAGCTCTCGTGGAAGCCCTATACACCCTCAGCGACTTAAGCTCCTGGTATCTAACATTAGCCCATTTCCCAGAGATAACTGATGCGATGATAAAGGAAACCGAGAAGAGCAGGTAGTTCAGGTCAGCATTAAAAAACAACAAACCAACCAATAAAGCAATTAATGGAGCGGCTACGGGTATGATGAACTCGAAATTCTCCCTTCTGATACCATAATATGCCATCACAGCAAAGGGGAGTGGGAAAATAAAAAAGAACGGAATCAGCGAAGTTAATAGATATAATATCTTCTCTGGACTTATTGTGAGGGATAAAACCTGGGTCATCAAACCCCAAACGTCTATTGAGGCCATACTGTATGTGTAAAATGAGGCAACAGATGATGCGACAAAAAATAGAATAACAGCTATCTCAAGATTTCCGTCTTCTTTGTTTGTTAATTTATCCCAGTAAAAAAGTTTTTTCTTATCATCATTTTCCATACTCCATCACCTCAAAAACCTGATTAAGGTCCACGTCAGTTTCCACACAACCATCCCTTAATAAGATAACCCCCTGGACGGGTATGCCCTTGCTTGCGACCTCAAGTATCCCAGCATTCACCTCCCAGGCACACCCGATACCCAAGACAGCCTTCGGTTTCTTTTTCTTGATAATCCTGCGCACAAAACCCCCTCCTGGAGCAATGTACACTCCCATATACCCTAGCTCTTCTGCTTTTTTCACTATATCAATGATTTTACATTTACCGCATTTAAGGCATTGTGCCCCCTCAACAGAGTTGAAGGTGGTCTTGCAGTCTATGTTTCTCAGGCACTGTGGAATCAGAACCACTCTGTCCTTAAAGGGTACATTAGAGAAGCTGTTTCTCAAGAGCATGTTCCTGATCTCAATCAATACCACATCAATCCGGTTACCGTTTCTACCAAAAACCGAGTTAATCTTCTTTAGGGGGATATAAGACAGGTCCAGGAAAAACAACATTATATCCAGCACTATGTGGCTGAATTTAGAGTGAATCCTTTCCACCAGCTTTTTGTCCCTGAAGATGAGGTATACTGCTGCAGTAGAAAACAAAAGCAATAAAACAAACACAGTCAAGAGAATTACTGCTATGATTCCGATATAGGACAGGGTTTGCTGGGATAACATTTTATAATTCTATGGCTGAGAGCTTTTCCACAACCTCTTTTATTTTATCTTTCGAGACAAAACCGTAGCTTATCCTCACACAACCAACACCCTGAGAGCCGAAGGGACTTCCGGGTATGACCCCAACACCCTCCTCAAGTAATCTGTCTGCGATTTTAATATCATCTCCATCCCCAAGTTGCGGGAATACATAAAAGGCCCCATCCGGTTCATAGTCAAGCAATCCAGCAGCAACCAGACCCTCAACTAAGAGGTTTCTCCTATCTCTCAGATCAGATAGCATCTGCTTAACACCTGCTCTAACATCCTGCGTAAAGGCTTCAATCGCTGCATACTGAACGAATGATGTGGCACATGAAACGCTCTGGGATTGAATGATGTTCATCTTGTCTAATAAATCACTATTCTTGCAGGCGCAATAACCCAGCCGCCAGCCGGTCATAGAGTACTCCTTGGAAAAACCGTTGACTGTGATGGTTTTATCATAAATGCTCGCTGGTGAGAAATGTTCCCCCTCGTATATTATCTTCTCATAGATTTCATCTGAGAGAATCCAGGCATTCTTCCTTTCTGCAATATCCACTATTTCCTCAATAACCTTTCTGGGGTATACAGCGCCTGTGGGGTTGTTGGGTGAGTTCATGAATATAAGCTTTGGGTTGCTGTTCTCGAGCTTGGATAGGAAATCCTCTCCAGGAATGAAACCCTCATCCGAATTAAGGGGCAACCAGACTATCTCTCCCTCAGCGAGGTTTATTATAGGCTCATAGCTAACCCACGACGGGTTTGGTATAGCGACCTCAACACCTCTTTCGACCAAAGCCATAACTGCCTCGAATATCACCTGCTTGGCTCCGGCGCTGACCAATATATTCTCTGGACCAAGGTCCTCGATATTGTTTTCTTCCTCTAGTTTCAGGGCAATTTTCTCCCTCAGCTCGGGTATGCCCCTGGTCGGGGTATAAGAGGTCTTCCCCTCCCTCATAGCCTTTTCCGCAGCCTCTACTATACTAGGGGGTGTCCTGTAGTTAATCAAACCCTGGGTGAGATTCAGTATACCCTCCCCCTTAGCCAGCGATGAATACTTGAATGTTGCTGACTCCCCAACCTTATCCAGTCTTGAAGCGAATTTCATTTTTTACATATTTCCGCTTGAGATATTATATTATTCTATTCCGATAATTAAGAATACGATGGACGAGAAAGTATTTACGGAGGTTAAGGGCTGGGTGAGGGATTTGGCTGAGGTAGTAGCTGTCCTGGCTGTGATAATCATTATATCAAAGATTTTACTGGGTTCGAATTTGATTCTGCCCCTGGTTGCGGTAACATCATGCAGCATGTACCACGGTGGAAGTCTATGGAACGGGGTGGACTGTCAATCCCATGGGGTATGGGATACCTGGCTCATAAACAAGAACATCACAATAGATGGATTCCCCTTCTGGAATGGGTTCTCTAAGGGTGATATGATTATCACCGTAACACCCGATGGTGGTGGAACAATCCTGCCCCTCTTCCCGGACACCTCACTTGGTGATGTGGTAATCTATAACCGGGATAAAATGCACTCAGGTAATGAGCCCATAATCCACAGGGTTGTTGGCATAGTCAAGGTCAGGGACTGGGAAATCAAGGGAGTTGAGGGCACACTCTCCTGCTTATCTGTTGAAGACTTCAACGACACATACATTCCATACGTCAAGGATTGTGTATCAGGGGGGCGATGTCCCTACAGGGATTACCCCAAATCAGGTGATTTCGAATTCTACATAACCAAGGGAGACAATAATCCCTACCCAGATCAGTGCGGTGCAAACGGTGGTATAGCGTTACCTGTAACCGATGAACAGCTGGTGGCCCGTGGCTGGATAAGGATACCCTATCTGGGGTGGCTGAAAATCGCCTTAAACAAGATAATCCCCATCTAATCACATCCTAATGTACTCCTCCCACAAACTAGCCCTATCACGCATCAACTCAGAGAACTTATCTGTTAAGTACAGCTCGTGCTTCTTGGTGTATCTATTGAATCTCTTACCTACCATACCGCTATTTTTCAATCTTCTGAGCATGTTGTGGTAGCTGCTCTGGCTTATGCTATTTTTTGCACAATATCTCCTCCACTCATCTACCGTGTATGGGTCTCCTGTGCGATTCCATTCCTTTATGTGATCCAGGAGTTTTTTTGCTTCAGGAACAAGCTTTTTTTTCTTCCAGAAGATGGATTCAAGAAGCTGGTTTATGTTCAAGGTTTCTGTGTTCCCTTCCATTGATTCACTATTAGATTCCACATTTCATATAATATACAATAATATAATTATTAAATTAACTATTTAAAAAAATACTATCTATTATTTCATTTTATTTGAAATAATATCTATATGATTTTATTTATCTCTTTTACAGGGGCATCAGTCCTCAAACCTAAACCCGTAAAATGCGTTCTAACAGCATGGAAACCAATACCCGAAAGAGAATCAATCAGCTCAATTGTAGGCCTAGTAGACCTCCCACTCTTGTGAAATACCCTGTGGATGTTATAATACGGGTTTGTAATCTCCTGCTCCCCCCTAACTAAACCAACAAGATCACGGCCTTTCTCACTGAAATCCAGTTTTCCCATAACCTTTGAACAAAAACCCTTATCAGCGAAAACACCAGACCATAATAGACCGGCGTTAGAGAAACTGTGACCGCATTCACACTTCTCTATCAGACCACCCAGGGAGGAATATCTACGGTTAAGGCAGCTGAAACAATGTTGCAGGTAAACCAGGCTCTTAAGGGATTCATTACAGGCCCTTCTGCTTTTCCTACCCCTCAAATAAACCCGAAAGTAATGTCTGGTGCAGTGAGAAAACAACGGCTGGAAAGCGATATTATGCCTTAAACCCGCTCTTATAACATAACCAAGCAGAGTCCTTAGACCGACCTCATTATAGTACTCTGTTCTAAGGGAAAATGAATCATACTTCCTGCGGCAGGCCCTTGGATAGGTTCCACACAATGCGGAGGTGTCGGTGGCTGTGACAGCCAACACCCCGTTATTCTCCAAAGCCTTGATAGCTGAATCAACAAAGGATACAGGGGGTCCGAAAGGGTCCACGTCTATGAAATCAAACCTCTCATCTTCGAGAAGAGAGCCGGCCTCCATATTGGTTATCTCCACATCCAGGTTGTTTATTTTAGCATTCTTCTTAATCAACTCAAAAGCATTCGGGTTCGCATCATTCAGCAAAACATGCCTTACCCCACCCTCTTCGCGAATCCTTAAACCCCTCGCACCGGTTCCGGAAAGCAGGTCACAGAACCTTCTGGGTTCAAGAACCCTTGCTATGGAAACAGACAAATCCCTGTTTAATTCCATATGCGGGTTGTAGAAAACAACATCCTTTTTGGTTAACTTCCTATTGGATGGTATCAGAAGTCTTATTTCACCCTCAGTTATCTCTGTTATCTCCATAACCTAATCAGTATTCTTATTGGATGTAGAGTATTCCCTCATCATCTTACGTTTCTTACTCATCTTCTTAAGACCAGAGAGTACCTTATTCCATGTCTTATCAGGTTCCTTATAATACGTTCTTATCATATTCAGAACCTCAGCCTCCTTGGTTATGTCATTTAACAACATGTACTCAAGTATACCCTCCCTCTTTCTTACCTCGTTTATTATCTCTTTAGGCTCTAAACCCACAGCCTCTGAAATCTTGGTTATGGTAACTGCCGGGAATCTGTGGAACTCGGTTTTCCTGATTTTAGGATTATACTCACAAACAGAACCAAGCTGGATTCTTCCCTCAACAATATCTCCCACCTCAGCTATGTAAGTCAGCTTTCTCACATCACTGCTTTTCTCGTGAACCCTGTTGACGACAACAATCAAATCCAGTGTAACAAGCAGCTCAGGGTCCACGTTCATTGGTGGAGCGCTTAGCTTAAGCAGAGCGTCTCTTGCGTTATCTGCGTGTATGGTTCCCATACCCGTATGTCCAAGGTTCATTGCATTAACCAGGTTGAAGGCTTCACCACCCCTGACCTCTCCCACAATAACTCTATCAGGCCTCAGCCGAAGACTGTTTTCTACAAGCTTCTCCATGTCAGCGAATTCTGTGGTAGCGGTACGACACCAGTCCTTGCAGTAGTGGAGGTCAATCTCCAGGGTATCCTCTATGGAAACAATCCTCTCCCTCTCCCTTGAGAAGGGGAGAAGCGAGTTAAGCATGGTTGTTTTACCGGAGCTTGTACCTCCGGTAATCAGTATGTTCCTCGGTGCCAGATTAAACCCATCCACACAAATCCACAGAAGAGAGGTCATATCTATTGGCAAGGTGCCGTTGCTTATAAGTTCCACCACAGTTGGAAGCTCTCTCAGGTATTTCCTTATCGTAAGCAGTGGTTTCCTGAATGATACGGGCGGAAGAGTGAGATTAATTCTGGGACCATCCGGAAGTATTTCATCGATTATTGCACTACCCTTCTTCGCTCCACAAAATATTATCACCTTGTTGACCAAGGCCATAAGATCTTCCTTGCTTGTGAACTCCACATTCGTGTAGCATTTACCAAACTGCCTGTGCACTATCATAACCGGAGTCTCATGGCCGTTTATCAAAACCTCTTCTATATCATCTCTGTTCAGTATGGGGTCCATCAC
>Ga0180432_10005114_pt1 | contig 17636 bp, 26 predicted proteins | sample SS_ome_10_FD_132414 | JGI IMG/M metagenome (GOLD analysis project Ga0180432, IMG submission 132414) | Hypersaline lake sediment archaeal communities from the Salton Sea, California, USA - SS_1_MS_2 metaG | ecosystem: Environmental > Aquatic > Non-marine Saline and Alkaline > Hypersaline >...
CGGGGTGCCCACCGTGCCCGTGGGGGTAGCGGTTGGCGTGGGCGTCGCCGTGGCCGTTGCCGTCAGCGTGGGGGTTGTGGTCGCCGTCGGTGTGATGGTCGCTGTTGGCGTGACCACCCCGCCGGGCAGGTCGCTGTACTGCCGCCCGGATCCAGAGTTATAGAGCCAGGTACGCTCATCGCTGGTGAGCATCCTGGACCAGTAAGCCACGAGGTCGATCTCGCCGTTGAGATAGTTACCCGCAGCCCGACCTATCCAGAGATCCTCCTCCCGGTCTGCAGGGTCGCCGTTGCCCGAGCAATCTTGCGATGACGAGTTGCCGTTGAGATATACATAGTTAGTATTCTCCGATCCGTCCCTTTGCACAACCGCCATATACCAGGTATCGGTGGATAAAGAGCTAACAAGCTCGCAATTATTTGAGCTGTCATCCGATGCGTCAACCGTCCTAAACTCCAGGTTGCTGGCGTTATCTAATTGCAGGTAATACTCGCCGGTGCTGTTGGCAAACCGTCGTTTGGATACCAGCCCTTGCACCGAGCTAAAATCGTCAGCCCGGAACCAGACCATGATAGACATATCGCCGTCAACCGGGGATAAATCAGCGTGATCCGCTGCGTTAAGATACTCGGAGTTGGCCGCGATCATATCCGCCGAGTTGCCCACCACCCCGGTGTCATAGCCGCAGCTATTGTTATCGGTCAGATCGTGGTTGTTGTCTGTCTCATCGTAGCGGGTGCCGGACTCCTCGTCCAGATCGTACCAGGCGATCAGGTCCGTTTTGAGGTTGTCGCCGTCGCCCGCGCGGGCGACGTGATACGAGCTGATCACCAGCATGGCGATCACCAGCGCCGTGATCCCTATAATTAGGGTAATGCGGTCCAGTCGTGCTCTCGCCATGCCTCTGGTCCTATGTTGATCTCGCGTTGCCAGGTTAGTCCGTCCCGCACCATCGTGCAGACCAGCACATACCCCCGGCCCCGCGGCCCGTCGTATACGTGCACCGCCACCGATACCCCCATCCGTTCGGGCAGCTCCACCCGGCTGCTGTACCACGAGTCAATACCCACGCGCCGGGCCGGATCGGGCGGGTTAAGCTCCGCCGGTGGCCGGGCGTGGGTGCTGGCCAGTTGCAGCAGCGGCGCGCCCCGGGCGATCCTGTCCGCCTGCAACCGCTCAAGCTGTAGCTGTATCTGATGTATCTGCCCATCGGCCTGGCGTTGGGCGTCCTCACCCAGCCCGGGGATGAGCCGGGGCGCAGGCGCTTGCGGGGGAGGAGCAATCGCCAGCGCCGTCGGCTCTGGGTACGGGGTATAAGTTGGGTACGGTGTCGCCGTGGGATACGGCGTATAGGTGGGGAGTGGCTGTGCCGTCGTCTGTACCTGTGTGGGTTTTGGCGCCAGGGTCGCTATACCCTCTTGCGCCACGGCGGGGAGGGTCGCCGCCAGTACCATCAGGGCAGTGATGGGTATGATTAGATATAATGCAATTTTGTGCCGCGCGCGTGTCATCTGTGCGAGCGAGTAACCCGCACACAGCATAGCACACTATTCGGATAAGTTCAAAAGTGGTACCCTGGTACTAGTCGCTCTTATATATAATTCTCTTTTTAATGTTTATTCCAATGTTTTTTATATCGTACACAGTTTTTATTATATTCTATTTGTCCGCTAAACCGAACATTTTAAGGTTTAAAGTATTGCAATTAATTCGGTATTCCTGTATACTGATGTTCGGAATAGCGAACATGAAAATATCATCTCTTACACAACGCATCATACACGAATTAGCCGCCGAGGTTGACCGGGAGGGATTACGCGTTACGGCGCGGTTGTTTGACATCCCGCCGTCCACCCTGGCGGATCTGTTGACCCGGGGATCAATGTCCGGCGCCAGCATGGACAAGATATACCGGGTCCGCCCCGAGTGGTTCAACGGTCCAGGGCCGGGTTGGACCGATTTTATAAGCCGAAACCAGGAGGTGGAGTAACCCATTTATTTGGTATTCAGGGAAGCACGGGGCTGGTCCCGGCCCAGCCCCGTTTTTGTCAGGGAGGTAATTTTGTATGAGGACAGTATTGGCAGAGGTGGGCGGGTTTACACCCCTAATCGATCACCTGATCGAGGATCCAGAAGTGGGGCTGATGGGGGCGGTTTTGTTCGGGAGGGTTTGGCGCTATTGCCAGGGTTCGTACGGCGTCTGCAGCGCCAGCAAAGAGACGTTGGCCGAGCAATTGGGATTGAGCCGGATGACCATAATTCGGCACCTGCAGAGGTTGTGCGCCCTGGGATATCTGGAGGACATAACCCCGGACCTGCGCAACAAACCCCACACCTACCGGGACACTGGCAAGATCATGGTATCAATAAAATTTGGTGTAACAGAAAGTGACACCGGTGTATCACAAAGTGACAGCAGTGTATCAGAGAGTTACACCGGTGTAACAGAGAGTGACTCTCACTGTAACAGAGAGTTACATGAAGATAGAATTAAGAAAGAATTAAGAAAGAGGGAAGAAAATCTTGTTGATGATTTGTGGCCTAAATTTCTTAATACTCTCCAACAAACCATCGGGCGAGACGTTTATCAAACCCATTTCGCCGATTGCAAACCGGTTGCCATCCAGGGCGATACCCTGCAGATCCGGTGCCGGGCCTCTTCCCGGGTCTGGATCCAGCGCCTGAACGGTGCGTTGGAAGCGGCGCTATACCAGGCATCGGGGCGCAACCTGGCGCTGGAGGTGCTTGATGAATAAGATTGTGCAGTGTCCGATATGCGGGAAAGAAATGCGGTCCAACGGGCTGCCGGTCCATGTCAAAAGCTGCGCCAAACGCCCACCGGACAAGCGGCTCAAAACGCTCTATGACCGGGGCGTATCCGCCACCCATATGGCGGAACATTACCAGGTATCGGGGAGCACGGTCAACCAGTGGTGGGCCGAGATCGGGTGCACCTACAGAGAGTACGGGGACATAGACCGTACCGCCCGGATCGAGCCTGACGCCGCCATGCTGGTGGATCCGGCTGATGGGTTTGCGCCCGAGCACCGGGTGGGTCGCCGTACCGGGTGCCCGTGCGGATCGGTGGATATCTGCCGGGCAAGAGTACGGGCGGGGTTGTGGGTGCTGTGCGAGCTGCCCAGCAGGCTGGAGGTTGCCCGGGCATACCGGGCGGGCCTGATCGGGTTTGACAGTGACATGCCCGAGTGGTTGCCCGAGCTGGCGGAGGCGATCCACCATGCCGCGCCCTAAAAAGAGATACCCGCAGCACGAGGGCTGGCAGGGGCGCCCGCGCTTTACGCCCCGCACCGAGTCGGAAAAGTACCGCCACAAAAACAGCATGACCCTGCGCATTGGCGCCGATCTGATTGATGAGATCCGGGGCATGGCGGAGGAGTCGGACTGGACCCAGGGCGAGCTAGCCCGGGCGCTGATCCTGCATGGGTTGCAGGCGGTACAGGCGGGCGAGATCGAGATCCCGGAAAAATACAATGGAAATCCGGCGGGATCGGACGGGATTAACGAGAGGGACGCTCTCGGAAGATTGGCCTAGACGTGACCACCCCGGCAAGTATACGCGCATATAGTCAAGACCTCTAGGCACGTCTACCAAAACCGGGGCTGGATAGATTGGACGTTGTACCGTTAGGAAGGCTTAGAATGCAGATTAACAGGATTATGTTAAATATGGATACCTGGCGGTTTTTGTACCCCGCAGGCACCACGGACCAGGCGATTATAGACCGGTGGGTGGATGTCTACGGGCAGGCGCCAGCCGAGATCACCCGGGACGGCGGCGGGGTGCAGGCGGGGCCGATCCCGCACATGCGCCGGGATGACCACCAGATCAAGGGGTTGCCCTTGTTTGATGCGGAGGTGTGATTGTGGGATCTAAAATCGAGTGGTGTGATGAGACCTGGAACCCTATAGTTGGCTGCAGCAAAGTAAGCATGGGCTGCAAAAATTGTTATGCCGAGCGCATGGCGCGGCGGCTAAAATCCATGGACCTGCAGCATTATCAGGCGGTGGTTGACAGCCAGGGGTGGACGGGTCAGATCGGGGAGGCAGAGGAATCAACCTGGGGCAAGCCGGACAGGTGGAAAAAGAGCCGTATTATATTTGTCTGCAGTATGGGGGATCTCTTTCACCCGGAGGTGCAGGAAGAGTTGATCTGGCGCGTGATCAACATTGCGTACAACAACCCGCAACACTGGTTTTTGCTGTTGACCAAACGCGCCTGGCGGATGCATGATGTTCTGACTAGATCATCCTGGTGGTGTAACGAATTTCCGGTCAACATCTGGCTGGGGGTCAGCGTGGAGGATCAGACAACCGCCCAGGAGCGGATACCATGGCTGCTAGAGACCCCGGCAATGGTGCATTTTGTCAGCTATGAGCCTGCATTATACCCCCTGGATCTCACAGCGGTGGAGTGTCGCGGCAATCTATTGGGTGACCGGCTGCAAGACTGGGCATTGCCCGCCAAAATCGATTGGGTGATTTGCGGCGGCGAGACCGGGCCAGGCGCCAGGCCGATAGATCCAGCATGGGCCAGGTCTGTGCGGGATCAGTGCCGGATGGCGGGCGTGCCGTTCATGTTCAAAAATTGGGGCGAATGGTCTGAGGCTGGCGAGTTCTACGATACAAAGCACTGCCAACTTATCCATCGGGATACAGGACTGACTAAACCGGTTGTTGGCGGGTGGGGTCGCTGGCACGACGCCGAAAAGTATACTGTGGTCCGCAGATTTGGAAAAAAATGTACCGGTCGGCTACTCGACGGGCGGGAATGGAACGAATTGCCGCGGGTGTACTATGTCCGGTTCGTTTGACCGATTCGAATTTTACATGAGCCTGCTGGACCAGCGCAACCAGGCGTTGATGCTGGTTGCCGCCATGGTCCTGGTGGGGATGTTGTGGTATTGGCTGCTGGCGCGGTGGCCGCGGGCGCGGCGCTGGGCGGCCTGGGGCGTGGTGGCATTGTATGTTGTGGTGATGCTGGCGTTTATGGTGATCCCGCCCCCACCGGCGCCGATGATTGGAGGTTGAAAATGCGCAAAAAAAGACGAGTTAAGCGGGTGGCGTCCAACGCCCGGATCCCACAGGTGCCGTTGCTGTGGGGGGTCTGGATAGATGACCGAAACGGCGGATATTGGTACGGCAACACCACCAGGGGCGGGGTGATGTGCTGGGATCATGATAACAGGAAATACGCGGCGGACCTGGCAGAGACCGCGGGCGGGACGGTGGCGCCGTACCTGACCCTGGAGCATGTGATCCGCGCGAATCCAAAACAGTTTGTCAAGCTGGCCCGGCTGATCGGCAAGGTGACCGGTGGCTGATGTCTATTGTCCCGGTTGTGATACGCGAGTGACTCCAGACAGCCAGGCGCACCCGGTCTGCCCGGATTGCGGGTATTGCTTTGTGTGCTGGCGGGAGTGGTATTTGTGTGTGTGCGATTATGATATGGAGGATGTGGATGAGACCGAATACAGAAAAGTGGTTGGACCGGATTAACCGCGCCGGGGACCGGCTGGGCGGCGCCAGTGATCTGGTGGCCAGCGCCCTGGGCACGTACCTGCGCCAGTGGCTGCGGTTATTCTGGTACGGGGTTATTGCGCTGCTGGCGGGCCAGGTGGTGGATATGCAGGGCATGGGGCCGCTGGTAAATCTCTATCAGATGGCGGGCTATGCGCTGGCGGTGGCGTTTGTGGCCGAGTTTAGCATAGCGATTGCCACCGAGTTTTTTGATTACCGGGAGGTGTTGGTAGCGGTTGCGGTCTGGTTCTGGTGGCCGTGGCGAAACCACCCCAATGTCAGCAATGTGCTCGGGGATGGCGTGCCCACCTCCAGCAAGGGGGATGCAAAAAGGTTTTTGATGCGATGACAACATTAAAAGCATTTTTACTTGGGATTTGGGATATGGTGGAAATTGTTATTCTGAATGTAATACCCATTGTTTTGATGCTGGTTGAGTTGAACGGTAATAAGAAATATGTTGATGGCACCGTTACATTCTACCTGGATGTCTGGATCAAGTATCTGGCTATTACAATAGCGTGCTATGCATTAATAATTAGTGCATTTAACATTGTTGGTAGCATCATTGAAAAGGCGCGGGATTATCTCAATGCACAAACACGCTGACCGCCTGATCACCGCCGCCGGTATCATCATGCGGCTGGTGGGCCTGGGGTTCGGCTCGCTCTGGCATGATGAGGCGTTTACCGGCCTGGTGGCCCCGCTGCCCTGGTCCCGCTTTTGGGATGCCCTGCTCGGGGATGTCCACCCGCCGCTCTGGTATCTGATCGAGCGTCCGGTGGTGGCCTGGCTGGGCAACACGGACGTTGCGTTACGGCTGCCCGCGGCGCTGTGCTCGATCTTGGCGCTGCTGCTGTTCCGGCGGCTTTTGCGGGGAGAGGGGGGTAACGGGTCGCCCCTCTCCCCCACCCGGCTGGCGGCGCTGGCGCTGATGGCGTTCGGGCCTTTCCAGATCTATTATGCGCAAGAGGCCCGCATGTACGCGGCGGTCACGCTGTGCGCCGTGGGGCTGATGATCGGCATTGCGGAAAACCGCCCCTGGCCGTTTGCCTGGTCCTGCGTGGGCATGATGTGGCTGCATAATCTGGGCTGCCTTTACGTGCTCGCCGGGCTGTTTGCCCTGGGCATCGTGCAATACCAGCGGTACTGGATCCGGGAGGAGCACCCGCCGGATCACGGGCTGTTGATCTGGTGGGTGGCGCTGTGCACCGGCGCGGTGGTCGCCATGCCCGCGGCGGTCTGGACCTGGGTCCAGGCCACCACGATTGCGGGCGGGTACTGGATCGTGGACCGGTCTATTGGCGCCTGGCTCTACCAGGCGTTGTTTGTGCCGTTTGCCGGGCACGGCGTGGTTGACGCCCGGTTGAGCTGGCCCGCTGCTGTGCTGGCCATGATGCTGGCGTTTGGAGGGCTGGCGCTCGGGATCAAGCGGCGCCGGTGGTCCTGGCTGGTCATGGGATGGCTGCCCGGGTTGCTGGCGTTGCTGATCAGTAACCTGATCCGCCCGGTGCTGCTGGGCCGTACGCTCATTGGCGCCAGCCCGGCGCTGTACCTGCTGGCCGGGGAGCTGTTCGATACCGCCCGGCGGCGGTGGGCGTTGAGTCTGGCCCTGGTCCCGCTGGTGTTCAGCGGGTTGATGGGGCATTACGACCAGGAGCGGCGGGGCAATGTGGGGCCGATGGTGGCCCAGATCCGGGAGTACGACCCGGCGGTGGTGATCCACGGGCAGACCGGCGGCTATATCGTCATGGCCTGGCATATGCCCGAGGTCCGGCATATGCTCTGGTCCGGCGCTTTTTCCGGGCTGGCAAACGCGGTTAGCGAGCAGACGCAAAGCGCCCTGGGCATGGAGCGGGTCAGCCTCATGGACGCGCCACGACCGGCGGCGCTGATCTATACCGACTATGCGCTGTTAAGCCCGGATGAGCGCCGGTCAATGATGGATGAGATTGAGCAGACCGGCGCAACCCTGGCGTACGTGCTGGAGGATGACGAGTTCCAGCGGATCGATTTGTGGATTTTGAGGTGATCTCTCATGGATGAGCACGAGGCCAGGTTGATGTTACAGTTGTATTTTGCAATCTTGCTCACTATACTGGGCGTTTTTGCGGTCTATGTCTGCCTGGACGTTCCCGCCTGGCAGGCGCTGGCCGCCGGGATCGTGGCGTTCCTGGTTTTTGCGCTGTTGCAGGAGCCGGGCAACCGGCTGATTGACCGGTGGTTCGGGCGGTAACCGTGCTGCTGCTCCTGCTGCTCACCCCCTTGCCCACCATGCCCGGGCCGAGTCCTACGCCCACGCCCACCGCCACGCAGCATAGTACCGGATACGGTCGCATGGTGGACGGGATATTCTGCACCATGACCCCGGGCGCGCCGCCCACCCAAACACCCTACCATACCCCGGCCTTTACCCCCGGGGTCACCCGGAAACGTTACAGCGGGGTGCAAATGACCATGACCCCCAGCCCGTCCCCGGTCCCGGCGCCGGTGGAGCGGGCGCCATTTCCGGCGGGCAAGGTGGCGGTGTGGTCCGGCGTGCTGGTCCTGGCGCTGGCGGGCGGGGCGCTGACCTGGCGCCATTTGCTGGCGCAGCATATGTTGAGCCGCGGCCTGGAAGATCCCGAGGCGGCGCAGCGGGCGCGGCTGGAAAAAGAAGCCCGGCGCGAGAAAAAGCGCATGTTGCGGGAGGCCGCCAAACAGCAGCGGATCGAGCGGCGGGGTATGCGCCAGTTGGGCGCCCGCCTGGCCCGGGATATCACCGAGGTGCTTGCCGGGGTTGGATACCGGCACGATTATCGGGATCCGGGCCAAAAGCGAAAGAAAAGGGAAAAGATCCGGTTTAGCCATATGATATTTGTCGGGTACGAAATGATCCTGTACCGGGTCGGAACCATCCCTTGGGGCTGCTGGCGTTTTGAGCTGGTCAATGAGCAGCGCCAGGGTGAGGGTCCCAAGATGGCGGAGGAATTGGCGCTGGCGCTGGACCGGGAGGTACGGATTTTCCACCTGGAGGATTGCGGGATTTTCATTCAGGTTGGTTTGCGCCGGGGCGTGGCCGGGATCGCAAAGTTCTTTCCGTGGCGGGATGTGGACGGGGTTGAGATCAACGCCATGGAGGGCAACCCGCTGCTGGAAACAGGCGCCATGCAAGACCCGGTGCATTACCCGGATACCCGGCTCCAATTCAACCTGGGCATGACCCAGAACGGCAAGATATTGCGGGTCAAGCTACAGGATGTGATCAATTTATTGGTCTGCGGCGTGCCCGGGAGCGGCAAGAGCGTGTTCCTGAACCAGGTGCTGTGCACCTGGGTACTGCGCAATACGCCGGATACGCTGGATCTGCGACTGGTGGATCTAAAAGGGGGGTTGGAGTTTGGGTTTTATGAGCCGTTGGTGGGCGGTCTGGTCCGGGAGTATGTGGACCGGGATGTGGACGTTCCCCCGCTCATGGCCCGGCTGCTCAAAGAGATGTACGACCGGCACGCCATGTTTAAGGGCAAGTGCCGGAATATTACCGGGTGGAATGAGCGGTATTGGCCCAAGCTGCCCACCATCGTGCTGGTGATCGATGAGCTGGCATCGATCATGTATGACTCGGAAATGAAAGAGGCGGTCACCACCCTGCTGCGCAAGGCTGTGGCGCTGGGGAGGGCGACCGGCATACACCTGATTCTGTGCACCCAGGTGTTGAGGGTGGATGTGCTGGACGGCATGGTCATGGGCAACATCAATGCCCGGCTGGCGTTTAATTGCGCCCACCACCGGGAGTCCATCCTGGTGGTAGGCCACGGCGGCGCCCGGGGCATGGCGCCCAATGGCCGGGGCCTGTGGCAGAACGGGGCTGATGAGGCGTACGTACAGGCGCCGTTTATTTCTGACGCCCAGGTCAAGGCCGTGATCAGCGAGGCGGCGGGCGCGGTCTATCATACGCAGGGGTATATCACGGTCCCGGATATACTGCGCCACGTACGGGATAATTTCGGCTGGGAGTTCCCCACGGTTAAAAAGTTGTGGCAATCGCTCAAGACCGAGTACGGAGACCGGGTGCCCGCCTGGCACAAGTACAACCGCACCCTGAAAAATGCCGAATACCGGCCTCTGGAGGGCGGCCCGAGCTGGGCGTTGGATGACGGGCCGTACCGTTACCGCATCGAGCGGGAGGGCCGCGGGCGGGTTATTGCATTGGATGATTCGTTCGTTTCATTTCATATTTCGGAAAACCCGCCAGACGGGGCAGGCGGGGAAATTGATGATTTGCCGAAAAATGGCAATAATGATGCACCGGAAGCGGTCCCTGATTATAACTCGCTGCTCGCCCGTGCGCTGGCGCGCGCGCGGTCTGAACATGCGGATGATCTCGCGCCGGTTGAATTCTCGGAAAAAGAAAAGAAAATGTTGGAAAATCACCACGTTTTGATGGATCTGGCGGAGGATATCGATGATTGAATGGCTGACCGGGCAACCCGGTTTGTTAATGTTTGGGAACTGTTGTCTTATGCCGGTTGCGTTTACGATGCTGGGCATGTTCCTGGCCCGGCGCCGCCCCCGGTTTAGGTCACCGGTCACGTTTGAACGGGGGTATGATGAGGTGGAGGATTTATGAGCAAGAAGCCAAAGCGTTTTATAGACCCCAATGATATATTCCCGAAAAAGGGCGGCAAGAACTGGTGGGATATGAAGGGCGGCATCCTGGGAGGTCGCAAGAGCGGAAAAAGTCGCAAGCGCCAGAACGCCAGCATCAGCGGCGCGGGCAAGCCGGACAAGGGCGTGCCCAACATTGCGGCATCTGGCCGGGCGGACAGCGGCGTGCCGGATATCACCGGGCGGTCCCGGGACCGGAGCAAGGGCGGCGTTCCCGATATTGGCGGCGCGGGCAAGGCGTCCAAAAACGAGCGCCGGTTGCCCCAGATCGGGGCGGCGGGCAGCGCCAGCGGGGACGCCCCCAGTTTGGGCAGCAAGAACAAGCGGCAAAAAGAGCGTATCCCGAGCATCGGATCATTGAGCAAGCGCACCGACCAGGATAAAAAAGCCGCGGTCCTGGGCGGGGATGCGGACGTGCCCGATATCGGCGCGGCGGGTCCGGGCAGATCGGGCAAGCCCTCAAAACGGCGCGGGATCCGGGGCGCGGCCCGCAACATTGCGGCGTATTTTGGCTTCCGGTCCCTGTCCGAGACCGAGGAAACCGAGTTGATGTTCTATGCCCGGCGGGTGATGCAGGCCGGGCACCCGTTGAGCCTGCGGGAGTTCCAGCGGATCCGGGCAAACATGATGCTGGGCAAGCTGGACCGGGAAGCCCTCTGGAAGACCCCCACCGGCCAGGCCATTGAACGCCGGTACGGGCGCCGGGGCCGTGATCTCGATCTCCCCGAGGCCGACCGGCCCAAACGCGGGTTTGTGCGGGAGGATCCAGAGGTGAAGGACCAGGGCGTGGCACCGTCATCCCGTTCAGAGAAAGAAAAATAAAAGTCTGTAAAGGAGGGATACCATAGTGACTATACGAAGCAATACTGTCGTTGGCGTTAAGCGGTCCGGCGGCGTGCGCTGGATCTCGCCCCCAATGAGGTGCCCCTACTGCGGGCGCGTCCTTGATACCTGGTGCAAGGCCCGCAAAGTCCGCCGGTTTGGCCCGGTGCAATTGGACCTGATCAAGACAATTTGCCGGTCATCTCGCTGTAACGCCCAAGCCCGCAAGGATGGGTATCTGAGCTGAGCAGCGCCGCCCACAACCCCACGCACAGGGCGCAGGCGGTAAAGTCGTCCACCAGCATATGGCCGACCACCGCCGCCATGCCTGCCAGCGCCCAGCGTGGGTACGATCCCCGCGCCCGGATCACCTGCCAGGCGCCCCAGGCCAGTAACCCCAGCTCCAGCACCCCACCCCACAACAGAGAGTTAAGCGCCAGGTTGTGCGCATGCGCCGCCATTTTGTGATCCATGGCATAGGCGCCCGGCCCCTGCCCCAGCCACGGACTTGACCGCCAGCGGCGCAACGTCTCCGCCCAGCAGGCAAGGCGCCAACGCGCTGACCGCCAGGGCCGTAACAGCCAAAGCCCCGCCGCGCCCACCGGCGCCAATGCTGCCGGGATCCAGGACCACCACCAGACCATCAGACCCGCCCCCAGGCCGATCACCGCGCCCTTGCTGAGCGTTGAGATCATGGCTGCAAAGATTGCCCAGAACCAAATCCCCCGGTGGTCCAGCCAGGCGCACAGGCCGATCAGCAGCAGGTGGGCCGCCAGATTGCGGCTGATCACATAGCCCGCGCCCAGCATCATCAGTTGCACCCCCACCATACCCGCGCCAAAGATCCGCAGCAGGCGCCGGGTGTCGGTCCCGGCAAAGAGCCAGTACGCAACCAGGCCGGTGCAGGCCACCAGCGCCACATCATAGCCCGCGCCGTGCCATAGCGCCGAGAGCGTCCGGGATGCCGCCAGCGCCGCCAGAGGCCAGATCCCCGGTCCTAGTCGGGCTTTGCGCCCGCGCCATGCCAGCAGCGCCAGCCCCAACACCACGCCCACCGCACCGCCCACCACCGGCCCGCCGCGGTAATAGACCGCATCACCGGCGCCTATGGTGGCAAAGGTGGCGGCGGTGGAGGCCAGCAGGGTCAGCAGGTAGATGAGATTTATTTTGCGGGGCTTTTTATTTTACCAGGCCAGCAGCGGCAGCAACCAGCCCCCGCCCATATTGAAGAACCCTTTGGTTAAAACCAAATACCCGCCGCCCACAACCATAACCCCGCACAGCAGCAGGGCGATCAGGCACGCAATTATTTTGACGATATTCCAGGTACGATCATCCATAAACATTTAACCACCTCCAAACAAGTTGACAACCGCAAAAATACAACAACCCACGCAGCAACCGCCGGACGCCAACAGACCCATGCCCAGCACAATCAGTTGCCCGCGTGAAAGTTTTTGTAAAAATGATTTACGTTTCCGCAATTCCTGGCGCCGCAATTGAGACTCCAGGTCTTCCCCTGTTTCCAGAAAAATGGTTTCCATCAGTCTCCCCGCCGCTCCCGGATCCGGTCCCGGGCCGCGCCCACCTGTTTGGAAAAAATCATAATCGGCGGGAGCGCAAACAGCCCTATGCCGATCACAAACGCGATATCCAGCAGATACCCAGTGTACCCCAAACCCATGGCCGTTTTGGCGATCCGAACTATAGTCACGAGATTTTCATAGTCCCACAGGCCCAGGTCTATGGTCAGACTGACCGGGTGGGTGGGGGTAAAGCTCATAAAGTTGGACCACTCAAACGTGGTCGTGGTCATGACCCCGTGGTAGGGCAATGGCGTTACCGCCGGGGTGGGTAGGCGCGTGGGCGTGGGATCGTCCAGCCCCGCGGCGTGCAGGGGCGCCGCTAACAAAAATAAGCCCAGTACACCGGCGCAAACGCAACCAAATACCACCCACAGCCGCTTGATCATAGGGGGATGATCTCCATAATAACCTCTATAATTCGGATGATGAATTTTACCGCGGCGATCAGGGCGATCCAGGCCAGGACGCCCAAAACTATAAACAGACCCAGTATGATGGCATCGATCAGCGGCGCCAGCACCGGCATATACACCCGCACCGTGCCCCGGATCACCCGCAGCGGGGCGCTCACGTTGGCAGATAGACTCTGCACGCTGCTGTATACCCCGCTGTAATCAATCGATGCCTCCAGGTCATCCACCAGCCCAAACGCCACCGCTGGCACGTTGGTCATGGTGTAGGGCGTGGCCGTTGCGCCCAGCGTAACGTATCCCACCGGCACCACCGTGGGAAACGGGGTCACCGTCTCTACCGTGGGCCATGCCACCGTGGGCAGCCCGCCTGCCGTGGCGCTCGGTAAAGGGGTAAAGCTGGCGTCGGGCGTGATCTGCCAGGATGCAAGCGTGGCCATGGGCGTGCGGTATCGGGTCGGGCTGGGGGAGGGGGTCCAGGTTGTAAACGGGATGGGGGTCAAACTGGGCGTGGCGGTTGCGCCCACCACCGTGGCGCTCATGGTCGCCGTTGGCGTCATGGGCGTGCTGGTCCAGGTGGGTAGCGGGGTCCAGGTGGGCATGGTCGTGGGCGTGGGCGGGAGCACCGCGCCGCATAATGAGGCCGGGAAATCCCGGTAATAGTTCTCTGCATATAAAGACGAGATCACAAACCCATCATAGTTGGGATCAAGCGGATTGTTGAAATGGCCGTCGGTCAGCACAAACGATAGTTGCGAGAAATCCCGCACCAGCAGCACCTTATCAAAAAGGCGCCAGTCGGGATACCCCGGTACTACCGGATCGCAGCCGTAATCATCCCCGATAGCCGTGCCAATTATCGATTCCGGGCAATAGACCGCCTGGGTCTGGCGCAACATATTGGTGCCGGATTGGTCATACACATACACCCCAATACCGGCAACCGGCAAGTTACTGTCAAAGGTATTGAGCAATGCGGGGTTGCCCCAATAGGCAAAGCGTAACCGCAGCATCCAGCTTCCCGGATCCCCGTCGCCATAATCAGCCTGGATCCGCATATTGACCACCGCGGGGGGATCCAGCGGCAATACGTACCCGGTGGGATCCAGAAAATAGGTGCGCCACAAGTTGATCCCCTGGTTGCAGATCAGATCATTATCAATGCGCAGCTCTACATTACCGCTGTGGTTGATGATATTGATCTGGCCCTCCGGCCCCCAGCCCGCCGGTACGGGTATATCGGCTGGCTCGGGCGTGGGCGTCTGGGCATAGACCGGGGTTGCCAGCGCCAGCAGGACCAGGACCAGGAGCAGGGATCGTTTATTCATCTTCCTCATCGTCGTACATCTTGTAAAGCTCCACCAGCCATTGCGGTTTACCCCGGCGCCGGTTCCGCAGGTATTCGATCAGCAGCAAAAGGATGCAAATGACAACATCGGACCAGACAATTTTCACGTCGGAACCATCCTGTCAGACATCTGCAGCACAAATACGCCCACCAGCAGGGCAATGATCCCCACCCCCACCGGCACGATATAGCGCAGCGTGGTGGTGGCTATGGTGTCGTTGACCAGATTGATCATGAGCATCAATATGCACGCGAACTTGCCCTTGCTGTCCCCGTCCCCGGCCCAGACCCCGCCCGCGCTGCAATTGAGCGAGTCCATATCCAGCGTTTGGGCAATCAGATCGGTATCCGCCCCGCCGCCCCCGCCAAACAACCCCGATAGCAAGCCGCTGACCAGCATCACCACCAGGTTGAGCATATCGGTAACCAGGTCCAGCATGGTGATCAGCAGGTCAAAGGCGCCCGTGATCAGGCCGGAAAATAAATCCACCACGTTGCTCATAAATGAGAATATCGATACAAGTACATCCCAATAATTGGTACCGGACTCCTCCGTGATATAGGTCACCCCGCCGCCAAAGGACATCACGATATAGCCCAGATTATCCAGCCGGGCGCCCAGCGCCGCGGTACGCGCCTGGACGTAATCCACCCCGCCGCCCACCGTCGCCCCCATCCAGTTGCCGATATCCCGCAATTGCGCCAGCGTGCCGTTATAAGACAAAATGATTGCGTTGTTAACCATGTTGACGGCATAGATCACGCCGTTGATCCACTCCACCAGCCAGCAGGAAAACATATTGGCTATCATGCACTCGAGCCAGGCGATCCAGCGCCCAATATTGGTCCAGCTCTGGGGCACGTTGCACGACTGGCAATACTCCTCCAGCATGACCGGGATCTCGCCCGCCGCCGGGCCGGGTGTGTCCGATGTAGGGTCGAACACCATGCACATGGCCGGGTCGGGCCAATGGCTCATATACGGGTGCAGGTTGATGGGCGAGCCGTCAAACTCGCCGTAAAGCAACAGGTGGTAATCGTGCAGGTGCCGGTTTGCGCCCACGGTGCCCATCACGCAATGCTCCAAAATCCGCTGACCGGCTGCCACGTTGACCGTGGCAAGCCCCTCATACCGGATCGTGGTAGATGGGATATCCTGGTATGCGTTGATCCGGGCATCCACGTAATAGCCAAAGGTGCCCACGCCCACATCGATGATATCCAGCGCCGCCACCGGATAGACCGGCGCCCCGGGGGTCAAATCGTAGATATTCCAGTTTGCGTACCCGGAGCCGTACCAGGTGGTGGCAGAGTAGGTCTGATAGTGGCTGATCAGATACGATTGCTCATAAGGATAATAGAGCGTGACCCCGGTCCAGGATATAGCGTCATCATCCCCGGGATCATAGACCGGGCTGCCTCCCAAAAAATAGATATCATCAAAATTGGCTCCGCTGCTCTTGCCGGTAAGCCGGACCTGGTAGGTGCCAGCGTCCAGCTCCACCGTCCCTTGCTCGCTGCAATAGGCGCCGCACGGGCCGTCAGTGATCTGGGCCACCAGGTTGGTGCCCTGGGTATACACGCCCATGATCGCCCAGCCGGTGCCCCCGGCGTAGAGGCTAAACCCGTAGGTATACACCCCGCTGGAGTCCAGAGTGACCGTCTGGCTCACCGCCTCATTGTCACCCAGGTTGAGCCGCCCCGGGTCATCGTCGCCCTCATCCACATCATAGAGCGGCGTACCCGTGACCGTGGTCCAGTCGTCCAGCGACCCATAGAACCCGGCGTTATCCAGCAGGTTATAGGCGTCATAGGTGTGGGTCACGTAATCCCGAGATTTAATCACCACGGCATTATCCACATAATAGTTGTACGCGTTGTGCAAAAACTTGAGCCGGTATTCAGTGCCCGCCTGCAGCCCAACATAGTGATTATCGCTATTGGAGCAATCGAGCACCCCGTCATTCCATGTTGCATCCAGGTTGCCCCCGGCGCCGGTTTGGAAATAACCGTAATGCCAGGATATAGCCGATCCTTCCCCGCGCCATTGCACCCGGTACACCCCGTCCGCATCCGGGGTGACATCCTGGTAGATGCTCTCGCCCGCCTCACAGTAAGCCATCTGATCCCCGCATTTTGACTCGATGGTGCAGCCGCCGTGCGTCCAGCCGGTCAGGTCCGAGTCAAGGCTCGGGTTGGTAATCAGATTGTCCGCCGCCAGTACAGACAGAGCGAGCAGCGCCGCCATAGCAGCAGCAAAAACCAGGGCAATACGTAATCGTCTCATTTTTTTAGGTGGGCGCCACGGGTCGGAGACGCCCACCATATGCGGTTGTCACCCTATAGGTTGCGTTGCAGCTTAGCCCAAATTTCTGAGGGCGTTGCCGAGCACCTTGAGGATGAAAAAACCTAAACCGAACCCACCCGTGATCAAAACCACCGGCAAAAGCGCGGTGATTATGATTTGGGCGTAATAAAACAATTGGGTAAGGTCCAGGCTAATCACGAGAGTAGGGCTAGACATAATTTTGCCTCCATCGTTGGATTAGGATTTTCGTCAGCGCCCGATACGCCAGGTCAACCGCCCGCGGGCTGCGGATTAACCGGTCAGACCTCTTTCCAGATTGCATATGCACCACCTCCTTATTGTCTGGACCGCCACGGAAACAGCAGCAGATCCAAAATAGCCTCTAAAACAGTAACCCCCAGCTCGATGCCAAAAGCGGCAACCAGAGGGAGACCAAATACCACGCCAACAAAATAGGCGAGATCATCCAACGTTGCGCTCCGCCCAATCGGAGGCGTCCAGGTTGGGCGCATCAGGCCCGCGACCGGTATACATCGCCGTTGTGGGATCCCACGTCAGCCGTGGATCCCGAAACGTAAAGGAGTGACGAATAAAATAGGCTAGATTGCCCACCAGGAAATCCACGGCGTACGCCAGCGCCGCCGCAAATACACAGATAGACAGGATTGAGCCGAGCATGGTCACCGCTGCACCTTGCCCCGGGCGCTGCTCTTGCGCTCCCGCCGCACCAGGACCACCACAACCGCGATTAGAAACGCGCCAATGGCCAGCTCCCCGGCTGTGATCCGGGCGATCACCGATCCCTGCCCGCCGCTGGGCAGGTCCACCGACCAGGCGGTATAGTCCACCGGCACCGGGGTGCCCACCGTGCCCGTGGGGGTAGCGGTTGGCGTGGGCGTCGCCGTGGCCGTTGCCGTCAGCGTGGGGGTTGTGGTCGCCGTCGGTGTGATGGTCGCTGTTGGCGTGACCACCCCGCC
>Ga0180432_10005115_pt1 | contig 17635 bp, 13 predicted proteins | sample SS_ome_10_FD_132414 | JGI IMG/M metagenome (GOLD analysis project Ga0180432, IMG submission 132414) | Hypersaline lake sediment archaeal communities from the Salton Sea, California, USA - SS_1_MS_2 metaG | ecosystem: Environmental > Aquatic > Non-marine Saline and Alkaline > Hypersaline >...
CAGGGCTGCCTGCCAGTGGTGCCGTCGTGAACGCAGGCGCCAAGCCTGCGGGAGGTAGTTTTTTCAGAGGAGCCCACCACTGGCTTTGACGTTGCGAGTTCATTACTACGTAGCACCTACTACAGGGTCCGTATGACGCGGGCCTGGAACATGAGGACGAGGACATGATCAAGGCGGTTGGCAGAAAACTCCGGGCTCTCCACAGGGACGAGCAAGGCGCGGACATGGTCGAGTATATCCTGATTATCGCGGCCATCGCCCTGCCCGTGCTGGCACTGGTGATCTGGTTCTGGAAGGACATCTCGAAGTGGGCTGTCGGCCTGTGGGACAGCGCCAAGGCCCAGGAAGGTGCCGATCCGCACGACCTGGACTGACGTCCGTTGGTATGGGTGGTTCAGGCGTGAAGGAACTCCGTAGTGGCCGGGCGGCGCCCGGACGCCGGCGGTGCACCCATCATCCCCGAGCCGATGACGATGCTGGCCGTCGGGCTGGCGGTTGCCGGACTGGGCGGATACGTCCGCAAGCGCCGACGCGGCTAGACGGCTGACATACAACCACACGCACTCAACGCCCCGGCCCCTCGCAGGCCGGGGCGTTCTCTTTGTCGGGCCAAAAGGGACCTAAAGATATGTTGACGTTGGCAGGTTAGGGCCCCCAGGTCGTAGCGAAGCGAAGATGCCCTCCGTGTCCTGTCTTCCCCTATCGCTTTCCGCGACGCTTGCGCGCGAAGACGTTGCCGGGACGCTGGACTACCAGGCCCTTCAGGACGAGCATGGTCAGGGCCGACGCGGCGGGGCCGGAGGGGATGTCCGTGGCGCGGACCAACTCGTCCAGGCTTCGCTCGCCGGCGCCCAGGGCGGTGATGAGCTGCTGTTCGCTATCGGTCAGGCCGGCGGGGATTGCGGCGTCGGGGGCTTCGGCGATGGCCATCTTCTCGCCGACGTCGCCTAGTTGATCGAGTATGTCGTCGAGGTTCTGCACGAGCGTCACCCCGTCGCGGATCAGGGCGTTGGTGCCGAAGCTCAGCGGCGAATCGACGCGCCCGGGCAGTGCGAAGACCGCGCGACCCTGCTCGTTGGCCTCGCGGGCGGTGATGAGCGACCCGCTGCGTTTGGCGGCCTCGACGATCAGTACGCCGAGGGCCAGTCCGGAGATGATCCGGTTGCGCTTCGGGAAGTTCCTGCTCTCGACGGCCCGGCCCATGGGGATCTCCGAGACGATCGCCCCGGCGTCCTCGTCGACGATCCGCTGGAAGAGCTTGGCGTTTTCCGCGGGGTAGAACGTGGCCAGCCCGCAGCCCATGACGGCCACGGTGCGCCCCCCGGCGGCCAGGGCCCCGCGATGCGCGGCGGTGTCAATGCCTCTGGCCCCGCCGGAGACCACGGTGAAGCCTGCGCGGCCGAGCAGTTGACCGAAGCGCTCGCCCTGCTCGGCGCCGTAGATCGTGCAGCGTCGCGACCCGACGACGCCCATCGCCACCGCGTCGGTATCCCGCAGGCGGCCGAGCACGTACAGCACGGGCGGCGGGTCGTGGATGGTCTTCAGCGCGGCGGGATAGGCCTCGTCTTCCAGGCAGAGGATCGTCGCGTCGCGCTGGTGGGCCTGCTCGAGTTCGGCGTCGATCAGCTCGTCGGTGACCTCGCCGAGGGCCTCGATCTTCTTGGGGCCGACGCCTTCGACCTGCCGCCAGCGGCCGGGTCCGGCGGCGGCGGCCGCGGCGACGCTGCCGAAGGCCTCGGTCAGCTTCTTGAAGGTCACCGCGCCGATGCCCTCGGCGAGGTGAAGCCTGAGATACGCCCGCACGCGCTGCCGGTCCGTTGGGTTCAGAAGTCCGCTCCCGTTCGCTCTGCCCTGAACGAGGGGAGTCTATCGGGCGGCTCCGATCAGGTCAAGGACGTCAGGTCGCTTCGGCCGGGTGCCACCCGATAGCCTACTCTCGTCCATCGAACGCAATGAAGGCCGGGTGCTGCAGGAGTCCGGCGGCCAGGCGGGCGTAGCCGCCGGCCAGCGGGTGGCTGGCGTCGGCGTAGAGGTCGCTGCGCAGCGCGCTCGGCGCCCAGTACGCGATGTCCTGCTCGCGAAGCCAGGCCTCGGCCCGGCGCTTCTGCTCGGCGTAGGCCAGGCGGCTGGCTTTGGTGAGCATGTATTCGTTGAACGGCCCGACGAGGACGAACACGCGGTTGCCCCTTCGCTCCAGGATCTCGAGGGCCCGCCGGAAATACTCCCACTGCCGCGACGACGACAGGTCGACCCAGTCGTAGTCCGCGATCGGAACACGGGCGTCCCGCCACGAGATCGGCTTGTGCCGCGTCCGGCCGCTCGGGGCGGGCAGGCCGGCCAGGATCGCGTCGACGGGGCTGCGGTCAGGATGCTCGACCGTCCAGGCGGGCAGGTCGTCCCCGCCGAGGTGGGCCAGCCGAAGGTGCCTGGCCCAACGGCGACACGGCGCGGCGCGCTCGACCAGCACGCCGAGCCGTTCCGAACACGTCGCGCGGTAGCACGGAATGCGAGGGACAAACTGCGGAACGAGCCTGGGATGGTTGAAGCGGTCGACCTCATCGGCCTGGAGGTCGTGCTCGGGCGAGGCGGTCCACAGGAGGTTGCAGTGCAGGATGACGCGGCAGTCACGGATGCCCGAGCCGAAGTGCTCCAGCAGTCCGGCCAGGGCCACCGGGTGCATCCCGTTGACGCCCAGGTTCGCGAAGCGCGTCTCGCCGGCCAGGGCGTTCAGTTGCTGCGGCAGGGCCTGGTCCGGGGTGACGTACTGGCCCCAGATGGCCGAGTCGCCCAGCACGAGTGTCTTGGCGCCGCGGGCGGCCTGGCGGCAGTAGCGCTCGAACAGCCAGTAGTCCTCGCTCAGCGCGTACGGCATGCGGTAGGCCGGCGGCGTCTCGAGCGGCTCGACGGCCTCCCACAGGATCGGCAGCGCCACGAGCACCGCGACGACGATGCCGGCGGCCAGCAGGCACTCGACCGGCGAGAGCAGCACGGCGTTGGCTGTCGTCGGCGTCTCCGGTCGGCTGTCTGTCGGGCTGTTCATTGTCGGTGCACCTGCCGTCAGAACTGGAAGTAGATGAACGGCTTCGCCTTTCCGCCGGGCACGACGGCCAGGTAGATCAGCATGGCCGCGACCAGCGCGACGCGCACGGGCGCCAGTTCGAGCACGCGCCGGGCCCGGGACTCGTAGGCGAACTGGTACGCCCAGACCAGTCCGATCATCACCAGCATCATGGCGGGGCATCGGGGATCCGTCCACGGCCCGGTGACGATCCCCCGGACGATCACCCAGGCGTCGTTCGGCGTGTGGGCGGCGAAGAAGATCCACCCGAACGTCACGAAGGCAAAGACCAGCGCCTGCTTGACCGGGCCGGGCACGCGCCGCCGGTAGAACGCCGTGCCCTCCAGCCTCCGCGTCAGCACGCGACCCATCGCGTGCCACGCGCCCCACAGCACGAACGTCCACTTCGCACCGTGCCACAGGCCGGATATCAGCATCGTCAGGACCATGTTGCGGTAGGTCAGGAGCGTGCGGCTGCGGTTGCCGCCCAGGGGAACGTAGACGTAGTCCCTGAACCAGGTGGACAGGCTGATGTGCCATCGGCCCCAGAAGTCCTTCAGGCTCGAGGCCAGGTACGGGTTGCGGAAGTTCAGCATCAGCCTGATGCCCATCATGCGCCCGATCCCCCGGGCCATGTCCGTATACCCGCCGAAATCGAAGTAGATCTGCCAGGCGAACACGAACGCGGCCAGAAGCAGCGCCGAGGCGCTCTTGCCGGCGGGCGAGTCGTATATGCTGGCCACGTAGAGTCCGAGGTAGTCGGCCAGGGCCACCTTCTTGAACAGCCCCACGACGAACATCGACGCCCCCTCGGCCACGTCGGCCAGGCGGATCGTCTGCGCCCGGCGGAGCTGGGGCAGCAGGTTGCCCGCCCGCTCGATGGGCCCGGCCACCAGTTGAGGAAACAGCGCCACGAACGCGGCGTATCGGACGAAGCTCGGCTCGGCGGGGATTCGGCCGCGGTAGCAGTCGATCGTGTAGCTCATCGACTGGAAGACGAAGAAGGAGATGCCGACCGGCAGTTCGACGCCCGGGGCGGGGAGGGCCCAGCCGACGCCCGCCTGGGCCAGCAGGGCGTTGACGTTCCGCACGACGAACGCGCCGTACTTGAAGAACCCCAGCATCGTCAGGTTGTTGACGACGCTCAGGACGAGGAACGCCTTTCGGCGGCCGGTCCGGCCCATGCCGACCACCGCGAGGTAGTCCACGGTTGTCGCGTAGAGGATCAGCAGCAGGTACAGCGGGTTCCACCACCCGTAGAAGACGTAGGACGCCGTCAGAAGCCAGGGCTCACGCAGCGGCGTGTTCCTGACGCCCAGGTACACGCCGTAGGCCAGCAGGAAGAACAGGACAAAGGTCCACGTGTGGAAGAGCATGTCGTGTCAGTTCGGAGCTTTCCTGACGCAGCGGAATCCGATGGTGTCCGGGGCGAAACAGACGTCGTGAAACCGCGGGTTCTCTCCCGCTCGCCATGCCGATCTGCACCTCTCGGGCTTGGCGTCCCACCCGCCGCCGCGAAGGACGATCAGCTTGCCCGCGTCCGGCCCGCGCGGGTTGCGGTCCGGGCTCGTCGCGTAGTACTTGGGCCGTACCAGTCGTGGCACCACTCGGCCACGTTGCCGTACATGTCATAGAGCCCCCACGGATTGGGGCGCTTTCGGCCGACGGGGTGGGTCTGCTTGCCCGCGTTGGGGGCGTACCAGGCGTAGCGACCCAGGTCATGCTCATCGTCCGTGTCCAGGTGGCGTTTGCCCGTCGTGCCGGCGCGGCAGGCGTATTCCCACTCAGCCTCGGTGGGCAGACGATAGCCGTCGGCCTCGAAGTTGCACCGCCAGGTATCGTCGTCATTGAGCACGTAGCAGGGTCCGAGCCCCTCGGCATCCGAGCGGACGTTGCAGTACTCGATGACCGTGGTCATCCTCATGTGCTCGACGGGGCGCCGGGGGCCCTTGAAGTGCGACGGGTCCGACAGCTCGAGCTTTCGGAACTGTGCCTGGGTCACTTCGTATCGGTCCATGAGGAACGCGTCGACCCACACGCGGTGGGCTGGGGCCTCGTTGGGCGGGCCGCCGGCCGAGCCCATCTCGAACCACCCCCCGGGAATCCGGACCATCTCGACGCCGGTTGTCGTCGTGACGACAGGCAGTTGGGGAGGCTCTTCCCGGCAGGCCAGCGGGCACGGTGCCGCCGACACCAGCAGGCAGATCGCCGCGCCCGAGGCAAGTGGCCGGGGCAGGCTCATCGCCCCTCCCCGCGCCGGGCCGGCACCCAGTCCGGGTCCTTGTGGCTGACCCCGCCGTTTGTCAGCGTGATCCGGACGTTCGTTCCGGTCGGGTCCGCCAACCCGATCTGCCAGTCCTTGGCCATGTACCCCACGGTCTGCCCTCCCAGCGGGCCGTGGGCGAACAGGAGGAACCTCCCGTCGGGCGACCAGTCCGCCTGGTAGACCTCGTGCTTCTTGTCGCAGGTGAGGACCTTCCGCACGTTGCGCACGAGAGGCCGCGACGACGTCAGGTCGACGTCGGCCACGCAGATCACCTGGTCGGTCAGGTTCCAGGCGAGCTTCTTTCCGTCGGGGCTGAAGTCGGGCCTGCACCCGACGACGGGCGGGCTCAGACAGTGGACGGCCGTCCCGGCGACTTCGATGGCCAGATTGGCTTCCTTGTACCCCATGCCGCCGTAGACCGTGGCGAAGATCCACCGCCCGCCGGGCGCCCAGCACAGGGCGTAGATGTGATGGATGGACCGATTGGGGTGCCTTCTGGTCTTGCGCGTGGCCAGGTCGTAGAAACTGATGCCCTTGGACGCGTAGCACTTGAGGGTGAATCGGGAGTATTCCCCGGGCGTGTAGGCGATGGTCTTCCCGTCGGGGCTCCAGCAGGGCTGCCTGGCGTTCCTGGCCACGAGCGTCCGCCCGGTGCCGTTGACGTTCATGACGTAGACGTTTCGGCTGCGGAGTCTGCCTCTGCCCTCGTCGGCGCTGAAGCAGATCTTGCTGCCGTCCGGCGAGGCGTGGGGGTAGTGCTCGTGCGCGTAGCGCGTGTTGGTGAGGTTGACCGGATCGGTCCCGTCGGCCCGGGCCAGGAACAGCTCCCAGTTGTCGTTGACGTAACGCTGAAAGACGATTCTCTCGGGCATTCGGGCGGCCGTGGCGCGGAGGGCGGCCTGCTTGCCGCCGGCGGACCGGCGGGCGGGCAGCCAGTCGGCCTCCTTGGTGCTCAGCCCGCCCGAGGTCAGGATCAGGGCGAGGTTCTTCCGGCTGGCGTCGACGACGCCGATCTGCCAGCCCTTGGCGATCTGGCCCATCTGCTCGCCGCCCTTCGGGCCGTAGGAAAACGCCAGGTGCCGGCCGTCCGGCGACCAGTCGACGTGGTAGACCTCGTGTGTCTTGTTGCACGTGACGGCGTGGCGTACGTTGGCGACCTTCGGGGGCGAGGCCGTCAGGTCCAGGTCCGCCATGCCCAGGGCGTGATCGTTCGGGTTCCACGCGATTCGCTTGCCGTCCGGGCTGATGTCGGGCCGACACCCGCCGACCGGCTTGAGATTGAACACCCCGAGCCCGTCGGCCTCGATCGCCAGGATGGCGTGCTTGTACCCCATGCCGCCGTGCACCGTGGCGACGAACCACCTGCCGCACGGGGACCAGCAGATGTTGTAGAGGTGGTGGAGCTTCTTGTTCGGGTGCGGGCGGTGCTTCCGCGTTTTCAGGTCGTAGATCACCAGGCCCTTGGTGGCGTAGTCCTTGAGGGTGAACCGGTCGTACTCGCCGTGGAGGTAGGCGATGGCCCGCCCGTCGGGGCCCCAGCACGGCTCGCGGGCGTTTCTGGCCACGAGGGTCCGGCCGGTGCCGTCGGCGTTCATGTAATAGACGTTGCGGCTCCTGGCCTTGCCGGCGCCCTCGTCGGCGACGAAGCAGATCCTGGCCCCGTCCGGCGAGCCGTGGGGGTATAGCTCGTCCACCTTCGGCGTCCGGGTCAGGTTGACCGGGTTCGACCCGTCGGCATTGACGGCGAACAGGTCCCAGTTCCCGTCGCGATAGGTCTCGAACAGGACCTTGGCCCGGGTCTGCTTCAGTTGGGCCAGGAGTTCGGCCTGGTCGGCCGACAGGCGCGATCGGTCCGCCGTGGCGCGGGGCCAGGGCGGACCGGCCGCCTGGCACCGGGGCGCCGGCGCCCACGACGCGGCGACCAGCACCGCGACCAGGGACAGACCCCGCCGCCGGGGTTCTCGCTCCGGGCTGGGCATGTGCCGGTCCTCCGTCAGGGCCCGGCCGGGCGGAGCTTGACCATGCGCCCGGTCGTCATGCGCACGACGGTCAGCCGCAGCTCGACCCCGCCGGTGATGAGCTTCTCGAAGTCCTTCACGCCGGTCACGGGCCTGTCGTTGACGTGGGTGATGATTTCGTACGGTTTGATGCCTCCCACCCCGGCCGCCGAGCCCGGCTCGACGGCCGAGACGATCACCCCGGGGTCCTTGGGGCCCTTGAGGAAGTATCGGCGGACCTCGAAGGTCATGTCGCGGACGGTCACCCCGATGCCGGTGGACTTGAACGTCGACGCCGACTCGTAGTGCGTCGGGCTGGGCACGACCTCAAACGTCTTGGTGACCTGTCGGCCCTGGGTGAAGAACGTGGCGGTGAGCTTCTTGCCGAACCCCAGGTCGGTCAGCGTGCGGTTGAGGGTGGTTTCGGCGGGCTGCCAGGGCGTGGGGAACTTCCCGTCCCAGTACGTCGGGGGCAGGCGGTCCCACTGGCTCCAGGGGAACCCGGCCCGGACGCGCAGTTCGCGTTCGGCCTTGACGTCGATGGGCTTCGGGTCGCCCTCGACGTTCAGGTTGATCAGGAACCACGGGGGATGGTCCGGCCCGGCGGTGACGCCGGCCTGGTCGGCGGGGGAGCCGGGGTAAATGTACGACACCAGCGCGCCGATCTGCCCGTCGCGCGTCAGGTCGGAGAGATTGTTCAGTCGCGCCAGTTCGCGGTTGAGCGGCTGGAGTTCGACGCCGAGCCAGGCCAGTCGGCTTTCCTCCTCGGCGACCAGGGGCACGTTGCTGGGGTCGGTGTGGGCCGCCAGGTCGCCCAGGACCGCCCGCAGGCGAGACGCCGGCGTGGCCCGGACGTCGCTGCCGGAGTATCGGCTGGCGGTGGAGAGCTTCTGGCGCCTGGCCAGGGGGAAGGCCAGCAGGCGACCGTCGGCGTCGAAGAGGAAGAGGCTCTTGGCCTTGCCCCCGATCTGGGGCAGCACGTGCCGCTTCCAGCCGAGCGTGTAGCCCCGGATCCGCCGGTGATCGAAGTACGTCACGCGGTTCTCGCCGTGGACGGTGACCTCGGCCGCCATCAGCAGGTGGTTCCGCAGCCCGGTGATGGGCTTGTCCGACAGCGTCAGCCCGGCGCCGACGGGCTTGTCCAGCCTGGCCAGGAAGCACCCGTAGTCCTTCAGCGTGTGCGAGAACCTGGCCTGGACGGGACCGCCCCGGGCGGTGTGAACGGTGATCCGCTCAAGCCGCGCGGTGAGCTTCGGCCTGAGGTTGGCCAGCACGACCACCGTGCGGTCATCGATGAGCATGCCGACGACGTTCTGCTCGGCCTGGCCGTCGGCGGGTGACCGCCCCGGCCGGCGCGTCCCGCCCGCCGCGCCGGCGGACTTCTTCGGGCTGCGGAAGCTCAGGGCCACCCTGAACACGCCGGCGTCAACGCGGCGCCTCGTCGCGGCGAGGCGTTCGGCCATCTCCTTGGCCGACCGCGCGGGCCAGTCCAGAGGCGAGCCCTTCCACTTACCTGCCGTGTCCAGCCGCTCGGCGCTGCACACGCCCACGGCGCGGCCCTCGGCGTCAACGATCAGCCAGCACCCGGCGGCCGGATGGTACTTCCGCCCCGTCTCGCTGACCGTCACGCCCACCGGGGCGCCGCGGACGTTCGTGATCCACTGCTCGTCCCGCAGGGAGTGGGACACGGAGCGATAGGGCCCCTTGGCGTCGGGGTGGAAGGCGACGGGCTGGGCGCCCTTCAGCGGGCGGGCCAGCGTCAGCACGACCGCGTTGCGGTCGATGGCGTAGGCGGTGATCCGGGCGTCGACGAGGTCGCGGCCGAACCGCACGGCGACGCCCTTGACGAAGCGCGGGTGGACCATCAGGTCGGGCGCGATGACCTTGTCGGCGGCCAGGAGGAGCCCCGGGACCTCCCGGGGGCGTTCCTCGCGGACGTACTGGTCGAAGCTGCCCCAGGCCCCGCCTCGCGGCGCCTCCCCGCGGTCGTACTGGAGCGTGTACTCCACGTGGACAATCGAGGGCGTCACGGCCTGGATGATCGCCAGGTTGTCCTTCAGGGCCGCCCCGCCGGCCCCGCCCGGGCCACAGCCCGGCGCCAGGGCCGCCCACAGCGCGATCGCCGTTACGGGTATCATGCGTGTCTGTTTCATCGTGTCTAGTCCCGTTCGTAGTCCCGCAGGAAGTCCAGCGCGATCAGGCGCATCAGCCCGCCGCGCAACACCACCAGTTGCACGCGGTGCCTTTTCTCGACGTTGTCGACGAGGGCCCTGTGGACCTTCTCGATGTCCTCGAGCGTCGCGATCTTCCGGCCGTCGACCCGCAGGATGATGTCCTTGGGCCGCAGCCCGGCCACCAGCGCGTTGCCCGGCTGCTTGACGCCGAAGACGTACACGCCCTGCTTGCGGTGGAAGTACAACTGGGGCGTGGCGAACTGGTTGATCGCCTTGACGGTGAAGTCGAACCGCGGGCAGTCCAGCTCGTCGCCCTCGACCTTGCCCTTCTCTCTCGGCGTGATGGTGATCGCCGTCTCCTTGCCGCCCCGCCGGACGGTCAGCCTGGCGGGCTTGTTCTTCGCCAGCAAGCCGAGCAGGCGTCTGACGGCCGGCACGTCCTCCTCGCGAAGGGCGCTGACGGCCTTGCCGTTGACGGCCAGGATGCGGTCGGAGGGCTTGATGCCGGCCTCGCGGGCCGGGCTGTCCGGGTCGGTCGCCGCCACGATCACCCCCTCGGTGCCCTCGAAGTAGTTCTCGCGGTTGAAGTCCTTGAGCGGCTGGAGCTGCAGCCCCGTCCACGTCCAGGCGACCTTCCCGTGCTTGCGCAACTGCGAGACGACGAACTGGACGTTGCGGCTCGGCACGGCGAAGCCCAGCCCGCTGCCGCCCGTCGAACCACGCGTGTTGATGCCCACGATCTGCCCGGCGGTGTTGACCAGCGGCCCGCCGGAGTTGCCCGGGTTGATCGCCGCGTCGGTCTGGAGCCATCGGCTGTACTCGCTGGACCCGGGCAGGTACCGCCGGGTGCACGAGATGATCCCGATCGACACCGAGCGGTTCAGGCCCCATGGGGCGCCCATGGCCATCACGAAGTCGCCCTCCCGGAGCTTTTCGGAGTCACCGAATGCGGCGTACGGCAGAGGCTTGGCGCCCTGGGGCAGCTTCAACTGAAGCAGGGCGAGGTCCGTGTCCTTGTCCTTGCCGACGACGTCGGCCGTCAGCGGGCTGCCGTCGTACAGCAGACAGCGGACCTTCGAGGCCTTGTGGATCACGTGCCAGTTGGTCACCACCTCGCCCGCCGCCGAGATCACCACCCCGCTGCCGGATACCTCCTGCGTGATCTTCTTGCCGGACTCCCGGCTCTCCCTGAGGCAGCGGATGTAGACGACGGCGGGGAAGACCTTGGCCTTGGCGTCGGAGACGATCTTGCGAAAGTCCGGGCCTGCGAAGAGGCCCTCGCGGGAAAGGGCCTTGCCTGCCTTGGGCGGCGGCTTGTCTGCCGCGCTGGCGGCCGTCAACGCCCCCGCGGCCAGGGCAACACCGACCGCCGCGAGTATCACTGTGCGTCTCATGGGAGGTTCTCCTTGTCGGCCGACCGGGCCGCCGGATTCTTTGTTGGAGCATAGCACATCGCCCGGGGCGACGGAAGAGCCGGGCGGGTCCGGATTCATCGGTGACAAACGCCCGACGATCGGCTATAAAAGGGGTTGCACCGTTCCGCTATGGGACGCGGCGACCATGCAACGGCACTATCGAGGACGTGAATGGCTAAGCCACGACGACGCAGAAAGGTCGGCTCGAAGAAGAGACGCGAGCGCCGCAACAGGCGCAAACGCAAGTAGGCCGACGTAGACAAGACACCTCAACACGAACCGGGATGAGTAAGCGCGCCAGTGTACGGCATGCTCTCCGTCCGCAGCACGTGGACAGCTTCACAGATCTGGAGAACTCCCGCATATCAAGCGTACGGGTGTTCACCTCACACGCACCAGCACCTTCGGGTTCGCAGGACACGCGCGGTTGAGGGGTAAGCCCCAAAGCCCCCGGGTTCCACCCGGGGGGTGCGATCGAACGAGACGAGTCTCCGCGTGAAGTCTGCAGCGGGATGAACACATCGCTTATTCGCACGAACGGTTCCATTCTTCGTTCGCACGAACGGACACATTGTTCGTTCGCAGGCACCCCCCGGGGTGGAACCCGGGGGCGTTAGGGGCAACACGGCGCGGACGGATCCACTGGTCTCTGTTCACATCAGCATCCGCGCCGTCAGGCCCACACGCCGTCGAGTGGTTCCCCGCACCGCCCGCAGGCGCCGGCGGCCATGTCCATGCGGCGGATGCTGTAGCCGAATCGCTCGATCGCCACCGCGCCGCAGGAGGGGCAGTAGGTGCTTTCGTCGGCCTGCCCGGTGGCGTTGCCGCAATAGACGTACTTCAGGCCGGCCTCGGCGCCGAGTCGGCAGGCGGTGTCGAGCGTCTCGATGGGCGTGCCGGGCGAGTCGGTCATGTGGTAGTTGCCGTGGAACCGGCTGACGTGCCAGGGCACGTGCGGGCCGAGGTCGTTGGCGATGAACGCCGCGATCCGGGCCAGTTCGGACTCCGAGTCGTTCATGCCGGGCACCACCAGCGTGGTCACTTCCACCCACACGTTCGCGGCCACAAGCTCCTTCAGGCAGGTCAGCACCGGTTCGAGGCGGGCCGTCATGACCCTGCGGTAGGTCTGGTCGCTGAAGGCCTTGAGGTCGACGTTGATCGCGTCGAGGACCGGGGCGATGGTCCGGACGGCCTGCGGGGTCATGTACCCGTTGGAGACGAAGCAGTTCCGCAGCCCGCGCGTCGCCGCCAGGCGGGCCGTCTCGTAGGCCAGCTCGAAGAAGATCGTCGGCTCGGTGTAGGTGTAGCTGATCGACGCGCATCGGCTCTCGACGGCGGCGTCGACGATCTGCTGCGGGCCGGGGCCGCCCCCGCCAAGAGGCCGACCCGCCCGGGGCGACTGCGATATCCGCCAGTTCTGGCAGAAGTCGCACTGGAAATTGCACCCCGGTGCGGCGATGGAGAAGCTGCGGGTACCCGGCAGGACATGGAAGAGGGGCTTCTTCTCGATGGGGTCGGGGTTGGCCGCGACGAGCGTCGAGAAGTTCAGGCTCTTGAGGCTCCCGGCGACGTTCTTGCGCACCTGGCAGACGCCCAGCGCGCCCGGGGCTATCGTGCAGCGGTGGGCGCACAGGCCGCAGCGGACGGCTTGTCCGTCGGCCGGCTCCCAGAGCATCGCGTCATGGTGTTCCTCGGACATGCTCTCTACACATCCAGTATAGCGCCGCGGCGCTGCTCACCGCAGTCTGGCCCGCCAGCCGGCCAGCCAGAACAGCGCCGCCGCCGCCAGAAGCGCCGGCCACAACTCCACGCCCAGCGTCTGGCGTGCAGGCTCGGGCAGGTCGAGGCCTCGAATGGCCGCGGCGACGGCCACGGCGGGCTTGCCCGGGCGCAAGCCGACGCTGTTCACCGCGCAGACGCTCCCGTCGTCGTAGCGATAGACCCCGGGCCAGGGATATCGCGACGGGTCCTCGGCGCCGGCGGGTTCGGGCTGCGGGGCCAGCGCCACGCGTCCGCCGGCCGGACCGGCCTCGATGGGGGAGATATAGTCGAACGTCGCTTGGCCCGTCGCGCCGGGGACCAGGTCGCGCACGGCGTTGGCCAGGAAGATCACCCACTCCTTGGTCATGCCCAGGGCGGTGTTCTCGCGCGAGACGTCGAAGGCCAGGTACAGCCGGGGCGGACGACCGGTCGCCGGCGCCGTCCGCTGCTTGATCACCACCGCCTGGCCCTTGTACCACAGGAGCACTTCCTGGAGCGGGGAGTCGCCGAACCGCCACGGCCTGACCCGCGCCAGGCTCGCCCCGCCCAGGTCCACGTGCCGCATCACCGGATGGTCGGCCGTGACGTTCGCATCGGCCAGGGTCACCGCCTTGACCTCCTTGCCCACCCGGCAGCGCAGGGGGGGCGTCGGGGGGGCGATCACGATCGCCGCGGTGTCGGCGGGGGGATCGGCGTGGTTGGCGATGACGAGCTTCACGTCCGGGTCGTCGGCGTCGGCCGGGGCCAGCGTGGGGTCCGACCGGACGAACCGCCAGAGGTTCTCGTCGAGCCGGCCGACCAGGGCCACTTTCGTGCGCCGCGCCGGGCGGCGGATGAGGTACGCGCTGGCGTCCGGCGGGGCCCCGCGGGTGGCCGCCTCCACGGCGCTGCCGACCGCGTCGATCGCCAGCGCGTCACTGGGCCGAACCGTCAGGACGATATCCTCCCGCCGGCCCCTCATCACGACCTCGCGGTACTGCTCGGCGGTCCATTGCCAGGCGATCCGTGGCGGGGCGTCGGGCTTTTCCGGGAGGGTGAGCCCGCGGCAACGCAGGGTGCCGGTCCAGGACGTGTCGGTCTGGTTTCGCAGCGCCAGGAAGACCTGGACCTTCCCGTCGGAGGTCGTTTCGGCCCCGACGGCGTCTATCGTGACCGCCGGCAGCCCGTGGGGGACCTCGATGAGGCCGGCCTTCGGCCCCGCCGCCGCCGACGTGCCCGCCGCCGCGAACGTATACACGTGCTGCACGTCCTCGCCGACGTCCACGGGCTTCAGGTCGGCCGCCGGGATCGGAAGAGGCTCCAGCGACCCCAGCGCCTGGCGGGCCTGGTCGACCGTCAGGTCGCCCCGGAACGCTATGCCCGTCTCGATCGGGACGAGCAGGCGCACGCGGTCCCGCGTGTCCAGGCGGTCCAGCAGTCGCCTGGCGGCGTCCTGCATACCCTTGATGCCGCGGTCGGCCCCGAGTTCGGCCGACGGCAGCAGCACCAGCGCAACGCGGCGAGCGCGGCTCGAGGCGTTGATGCTGGGCCGGGTCAGGGCCGCCACGCACGCCACGGACCCGGCCAGCAGCAGCAGCCAGGCCTGCGTGACCCGTTTGGCCCGCTTGCGCGCCTCGTCGCTCATGGCCCTTTCGGCCTCGCGCCACAGGGCGACGCTGCCCACGATCGCCATTCGCCTGCTCGGGCGGAGCAGCGCCCACAGGGCCGCGAGGCCCACCGCACCGAACCCCACCAACGCCCACGGCCAAAGAAGTACCATCGCTCACTCCCGTCTGTCCAAGCGGCGTCGGCAGCCCGCGGCGCCGACGCGCTCACGTTCAACATCTCGGCCGGAGATGCCTTGGCCATTGAGCACTTTTCACGTCCGCATCATGCGCCCGCGGCGGTCAGAACCGCCCCAGCCGGTACTCGTGAAGCACTTTGCGCAGCAGCAGGTAGCGATCTCCCCTGTAGAACGTGACCCGCCCGGTCACGCGCAGCAGCCCCTCGCGCTCCAACGTTTCGGCCTGGGCGAGGTTTCGGCACGGCAGCAGGCGCATCGCCGGCTCGGCCAACGTGTTGTCGGCCTCGAACCGCACGGTGAACCACGTTTGCCCGCGCCGGCGATCCGGGCGCGTCATGCGGACCAGGCGGTCGACGACGATGTCCCCGCGCTGGCGGTCGGCGGGGGGCTTGACGCCCGGTGCGACCGCCCGGGCATCGCCCCGGGCCGCACCGTCCGGACGGTCGGGCACGACGATGGCACGCTCGGGCTTGTCGCGCAGCAGCTCCCCGATCACGTCGTCGATGCCCGCCGCCGCGCCGTTTCCGGCCGGCCGCGACGCGGGGCCCTTGCCGGACCCGTCGGTCGCCTTCGGCCCGGCCGGCGCCGAGGCCGGCATCGCCTCAACCACCCGCACGGCCAGCGGGAGCAGGTACGGCCGCTGGCGGTACACCGTGGCCTCGCCCCAGACGCGAAACAGCGCCTCGGGACGTGCCGCGACGACGGCTTCCATCTGTTCGAGCAGTCGGCACGGCAGGACGCGGCGGTCCGGCCGGCCGGACGTCTCGGACCCGCCGGCCAACTGCAGCACGCGCCAGCCCTGCCGGTCCGGGTCGCTCAGGCGGCACAGCGCGTTGTTCAGGCCCGTTCCTTCACGCGGCAGCCGCGCGGGGCCCGCGCGGACAGGTCGCCTGGCGCCGCTGCGCGGAGGCGTGACCGGCACGGCCGACCGGCGCAGGGCGAACTGCTCGAGGTCGTCGCTGTCGGCCGCCCCGGCCGGGCGCGACGCCGCAGGACGTGTCGTCGCATGTCTGGGCCGGCCCTCGGCGCCCCGGGCCGTCCCGCACGCCAGCCACGCCGCCAGCACCACCACCGCCCGCACTGTCGTTCGTACGTGCGTCATCATTGTCATTGTAACGCCGGATGAGTCCACTTCAACGCTCAGCCGGGGGCGCGGACCACGAACACGATCGTCGGCAGGTACACCTGGCCCGTGCAGACCGACTCCAGCAGGGCCACCAGCACGCCGACTGCCACGGAGCCAACGGCCAAGCCGCGCGTCGAGAGGCCCACGCGGATCACCCGGTGGATCCGCTGCTTGATCGACCCCGGCAGGCCCAGCGTCACGGTCTTGACGTCCCCGCTCCGGAGATACCGCACGAAGTCCACGAAGCTCCAGGCCGCCAGAGCCAGTGTCAGGCACGCCACGCCGTAGGCCAGCACCGTCGAAATCCCGCTACCCACCGAATAGGCCTTGATCCCCTCCAGCACGCCCCAGGCGCCCAGGCCCAGCAGGAAGTACATCACGAACACCGCGGCCGTGAAGCCCACGCCCACTACGGCCAGATCGCGACGACTCTTGCCCAGGTGCGCCAGCATCGACAGCAGGAACACGATGGTCGTAAACGCACACGGATTGACCCCGTCCAGCAGCCCCGCCGCAGCTACCGCGCCCGGTCCGAACGTCTCGAACCGACGCTCCAAGGCCCCAAACGCCGCCCGCTCGTCGGCTTCACATCTCGTCGCCTGCGTCGACGGCGCAGCCCCCGCCGCCGGCTCAAACGTCACCGCCCCCTTGGCCAGTTCCTCGGCTATCACTGCATCGAGCCGCTTGGCGATGGCCGGATAGCCCTCCAGGTACTGCCCGCCGACGAACACCTTGGGCGGCGCCTGGGCCTTGGCCCCGTAGTGCTCGTCGTAGGCCAGCATCTGCACGAAGGGCTTCAGGTCCTTCATGTCCCGATGCTCGATGCGAATCCGCTCTCCCCATCGCTTCCGGCTGTCGGCCAAGGCCTTCTTGGCCTTGTAGCAGTGCTGGCAAGTCGACGAGTAGAACGCCACGACCCGCAGGGGTTCGCGAGCCGGAGGCGCATTATGCTCTGCCCGCGCGCCCGCACAGAGCCCGGCCACTGTCGCTATCAAAAGGCATGTCCGCATCCCGCAACTCACCGTTGACTAGTCTATGTGATCGGGCTCGCTGGGGCCAGGTCGAGCATCGCGGCGCGCCACACACATACTAATGCTCTCGCAGCATCCTGTGCAAACGCACAGCCATCGCGCGGAGCCTGTTTCGGACGCTATTGCACTACCTCTCATTCACCAATGTCGGCCAGTAACCGGCGTGTCTTTCCCCTCAGTGCCATGCCCCCCCTGGTGCGGGCACACCCCGCCCTTGTTCGACTTCCCTCCGCAGAAAGGCGTCGAGCCGCACATCCATGTTGCTGACAAACCAGGCGCGGGTTCCCCACGTATCGATGAGTGTAAGTTCCCCCCCAATCATCAGGAATACCCGATCGCCAATATAGAGCTTTCTCGAACTGGCCGCACCTTCCGGTCCTCCCTTTACTGCAACATCCGGGGCCTCCGCAAGCGTCGCGAGAATAGTCTGGGCCAGATGGCCGGTCACCTTGACACGGATACCTATCTCGTCGTTCTGATACTCAATGGTGGTGCCAGGCGGGATGTAGACCGTGTTGCTGCGGCACGACATGCACATGACCGCAATGAGCATTGACAGGCATATTCGCTTCATCGGAAGATCCTTTCGGCCATAGCCATAGTGCACGCGAGTGTACTTTGGTCCGAGCAGACACATGGGCTCAACACAGAGAACCTTCAACATTATGTTCCATATGGCCCTGCGCGATCAATAGGAATAAAGGGGACGGAGCACTTTATTCGGCCTTTCGTTTCTTTCGCTTGGGTTTGCGGCCGCGCTTCTTGGGGGTCAGGGGGCGGCCAAGGAGCTTCTCAAGGCGCTCGACGAACTCGGCCGGGCCACAGGGGCGACCGGTCCGCGTCCGCTCACGCAGCATCCGTACCGCCGCGTCGTCCTCGTCGAGCAGCCACGCTCGCCAGTTGCCCACGTGGGCGGCCTGTTCGAGGTCACCCCTGAGCAGGCCGTCATCGGTCAGGCCGCAGTGGGCCGCGGCGCTCGACCAGGCGTAGTCCTCCGCGCGAGGCACCAGCCCGACCCGGACCG
>Ga0180432_10005116_pt1 | contig 17635 bp, 11 predicted proteins | sample SS_ome_10_FD_132414 | JGI IMG/M metagenome (GOLD analysis project Ga0180432, IMG submission 132414) | Hypersaline lake sediment archaeal communities from the Salton Sea, California, USA - SS_1_MS_2 metaG | ecosystem: Environmental > Aquatic > Non-marine Saline and Alkaline > Hypersaline >...
ACCACCAGCGCACCGGCACTGAACAGCACGAACCCGAACAGGAGCAGCAGCGTCTTGGTTGCCACTGGGGCCTCAGTCATGGGACGAGAGCCTGCTCCAGAGTTCGCGCGCAGCCGCCTGCGCGGGTGGCTCTCCGAACATACTTCGGCCACCCGTGGGCGGTGCTTGTCCGTCAGCCCAAACGATTCCCCGACCCGCGCCGATCCTGGTCAGCGTGGTTCCCCCGGCCGCCGTCCGGGGTCCGTTCGCTTTCACTTACCGGACCGGCAGCCGCTTATCAGACCTTCGGATGAAACGGGGGCGGAGTTGAGTTCTGAACCGTGGTCCGGCGGATTATCGGGGCCGCGAGACTCCGGGCCGCCAGGCCGGCCCCGGCCGCTACGCAGGGCCCTGGCCCGCCCAGGTCCGGCGAGACCGGGTGGCCTGCTCCTGGCAGCGCGTGTGGAGCCGGCCGAACAGGGACAAGGTCATCAGCCAGAGAGCGAGGAACGCGGGAACACCGGCCACCACCAGGGCCACCGCGAACACCCGCAGCGGGACGGACATCACCTGCCCGGGGATCTGCCGGGAAAGCACCGCCTGTGGCGGGAGGAATCGACCCGGTCCCCCCCGGTCGACGCCGAGGGTGACCGTCCAGCCGGAGGCCGGACCGGCCGGGTTCGGAGCCGACGACCGCACCGCCAGGGCAACCAGGCCGCTGCCGACGAGCAGAACGCCGAAGGTGATCGCCCAGCCCCAGCGAACCGTTCGTGCCGACCGGGCCATCGCCGGGTCGGGAATCCGCACCGAGAGCCTCTCGATGTACACGAACTTCGCGAACTCGGCCGCGATCCAGATCAGACTCACGGCCACGCCGACCACGGTCAGCAGGACAACGAGCCACTGCGGAGGGCTCTGCCAGGGGCAGAACGCCATGATCACGAGCTGCTGGAGCAGCCCGACCACCAGGCCGGCCCGGACGAGGCGGCGGGCCGTGAGGTGCGGATCCTCACCGATCCCGCTGGGGTCGGGGGAAGTCAGCAGCCAGGCGCCGTAGAGACCCAGCAGGCCGCCGAGAAAATCCACGAAGCGGGCTGCGGGCAAGCCGCCGACGCGGTAACTCGCCACGCATCCGCCGAACACGTTGACCACCGTGCTGATGATCAGACCCGCGAGCATGCAGCCCGCGCCGCGGGCCAGCCGGGCCACCCAGACCGGATCGGCGTAGCCCAACAGGTCACCGTGGACGGCCAGGCCGATCGGCGTGCCGCACTCCGGACACCGGCCCTCCGGGGCCAGGCCCCGCAGGTTGTAGCCGCAGTGCCGGCAGGGCGTATCCGCAGCGACCCGCGCCGGGACGCCGCCCGGCGAGTGAGTCCCCTGCTCGGGTTCCGGGGCAGTCATCCGCTCTCTCCGGCCGGATCCTGACGGGCTCCCGACAAAAGGCCCGAAAAAAACGCCGGGCGGTTTGCCTCAGCACCCGTTCGTATCGCATATTCAAGTTGGTTAGGCAACCTTCGATCCTGGCACCCCAGACACACCAGCCCCGGTGGTATCATCTGCCGCGGCGTTGTCATCTCCCCCGAGCCCGGCGACGGGCGCGACGGCGTCGGGCGGGGGTGAGACGGGCCCGTCTCTTCCGTTGCAGAGGCACACGCGCCGGGGGGGGAAATCGGTCGGTCGGTCCTGCCGGCGGGCATACCGACCCGATCCGAGGCTCCCCGCTCAGGAGGGCTGCCCCGGTTCCTTGACGCCGGGGCAGCCTTCTCTTGGCTCCTGGTGTTCGACGGCACCGCGCTCGCCGTGATGGTGTTGGCCGGGCCTGCTGAGGCACCCGCGGTGTTCACGCCGGGCTGGACCGGCCCGCGCGGTCCGTCCCGGGCGTGGGCGGCTCGTTCGCCGCCACTCTTCGACGCCGGATCACCCCCTCGTAGAGCGCGGACACGCCCCGCCAGTTAGCGCCGACGTCGAAGCCGGCTGCCCGATCCGGCGCCCGGGCGGCAAGCTCGGAACGCAGCGCGGGGCGATCGAGAAGCGTGGCCAGGGCCGCGGCCAGCGCGGCAGCGTCACCCGGCCGGTAGAGCCAACCGTCCCGCTCGTGGCGGATGACCTCCGCCGGGCCACCTGCCCCGGCAGCCACCACGGGACGCCCGGCGGCCAGCGCCTCGACCACCACCAAGCCAAACGGTTCCGGTCGCTGCGAGGCGTGGACCACGATGTCCATGGCGGCGTAGGCCCGGGCCATGTCCTCGACGTGCCCCACCATGCGAACGCGATCGTGCAGGCCCAGGGCGGCGATGCGGGCCCGCAGTCGCGGGGCGAAATCGCCGACGGTCGAGGGGCTGGCCCCGACGAGCAGGGCGCGGAGGCGCGGTCGGGCAGCGGCCAGGCGGGCGAAGGCCTCCAGGAACATCTCGTGGCCCTTCCAGGGCAGCAGGACGGCCGGCAGCCCGACCACCTCGTCCTGGCGGTGGAAGCCGAACTCGCCTCGGGCCCGGTCGCGCAAGCGCTGGGCACCGCCGAAGCGAGCGCAATCCACACCGTCGTAGACGCGTTCGATCCGCTCGACCGGCACGCCCGCCTCGATCAGGCTCTGCCGCACGAAATCCGAGATCGCCACGACACGGCGCACCCGCCGGGCGAGCCACCGGCTGGCGCGTGAGGGCCAGGCCCAGCCGCGCTGGTGGGAGATCACCGGCAGGCCGCCGAGGCATCCGGCGAGAATGGCCGTGCGGTTCACCAGCAGTTCGTTGTTGGCGTGGATCAGGTCCACGCCGCGTCGCCGGGCGTAGCCCGCCAGCAGGGCGGCCAGCGGCAGGTCGGCGAGCAGCGCGGACGCCGCAAACCCGGCTAGGGAACGCGCCCGCCCGCCCCGGCTGTCTGACCGAGCGCTCAGGCGACGCAGGCGTTGCCCGGTGCGCCATGCCCGGCTCTCGTAGAGCCGCAGCGTCGTGCAGGGGGCCCTCCCCTGCTCCAGCGCCGGGATGGGGTAGCCGACCGCCACCGAGCTGCGCCAGCCGTTGGCGGCACACATCTCGACGAGCGACAGCAGGCAGCGGGTCGAGCCCCCGAAGCCGGTGCCCATCTCCACGAACAGGATGTGGCGATCCCTTCTCACGTCGCTCGGCCTCCCCACCTCGCGGAGGCCACGGCGGGCAGGGGGCGGTTCCGCTCCGCCGGCCGGTGGGCGCGAACGCATTGGTCCAGTACGGCCGCCAGAGCAACGGCGTTGTCGCGCCGGCTGGGGACCACCCGGTTCGCCGCGGGCGATCGGAAGGCGAGCGGGTCACGCCGCCACCGCTCGATCATGCCCAGGAGCGCCGCGTCGAGGGCCTCCGGATCGTTCGCGGACGCCCAGGCGGCGGGCCCGTAGCGGGTGAGAACGTTGCGAGCCTCACCCGGCGGGCAGACGGCCAGCACGAAGCGGCCCAGCCCGATGTACTCGGTGATCTTGCCCGGCAGGACGCCGTCGGAGGTCTCTCCGGGGTCCACGATCAGAATCAGGGCGTCGGCGCCGAGCTGGGCGGCCAGGGAGTCGCGGCGGGTGACGTAGCCGGCCACGTCCACCACGTCCTCCAGCCCGTAGTGGCTGACCACCCGGGCGATGCGCTCCCGCTGCTGCTGCTCGATGAGGCCGAAGAGACGGACGCGCAGTTTGTCGCGGCGCACAACCCCGTTCGACGCGAGCCGGCCGATCGACTCGAGCAGCGGATCGGCGCGGCGGTGCTTGTACAGCCGGCCGGCGTAGAGCATGAGCAGCCGGCCGTCATCGCCCGCCGGGCGCGTGGGCTCCACGCCGAGGAGGTCATCCTCGTCGAACCCGTTGTAGATGGTCGTGTAGCTCCTGCGGTCCGGACGGGGGTCCAGGCCGCGCACGTACCGCGTCTTGCCGTCGGAGACCGTAACGACGGCGGTGCTCTGCGAGAGGGCCCACCGCTCCAGGGCCAGCTCGAGGCGCGTGCGCAGCGGGCCGATCCAGGTTCGCAGCACGTCGCCGTGCCAGAGATCCCGGTAGTCCACCACCACGGGCACGCCGGTCCGCCTGCCGGCCAGAACGGCCGCCAGCCACGGCGAGAAACCCGGAACCGAGGCGACGACTACCTCGATCCGCTGGCGGCGGATGAGGTCCGCGGCAGCCCTGGCCATCGCCCCAACGCCGGTGACACCCTCGTCGGGGATCATCAGGCTGCGGGTCAGCCATCGCTTGGTGCCGTCGACCCAGCGGGAGACCCGGTCGAACCACCCGCCGCCGGCGTCCGGTGGGCCGCTGTCACCCGGTGCCACGTCTTCGGCACCAGTGCCCGTCACCTGGGCCCGGCCCGAGCGGATGCGCCGCACGAGGCGCGAGGCGAGCCGCACCGGGGCCTCGACGGGCTGCGGGCACGGCACGCGGTACACCTTCGTCCCGGGCGGGATCTCCGCCAGGAGGTCCGGATCGGTGAGCGTTCCCGGCGGCGGCTCGAAAGTGAGGACGCTTGTCCGCCAGCCGGCCGCCGGCAGGAACTTGCACAGCTTCTGGGTGCGGATGCGCCCGACGCTGGTCAGCGGGGCGAAGTCGGACACCAGGAACAGCACGTTGCGGATGGGCATCAGCTCGCGGCGCAGGCAACGGCCGGGCTCACCTGCCGATAGACCGCCTCCATCTGGTCGACGTTGCGCTCGAAGTCGAACCGCTCGAAAACCACCCGCCTGCCCTGGTCGCCCAGCCGGCGGCGCAGGGACTCGTCGGCGAGGAGGCGGCAAATGGCCTGTTCCAGGGCGGCAGGGTCCTGCGGCGGGACAGCCAGCCCGCCGACGCCGTCGGTGACCGCCTCGCGCACGCCCGGCAGGTCGGTGAAGACCACCGGAACGCCGGCCGCCTGGGCCTCGACCGCCGAGACGCCGAAGGTCTCGGAGAGAGACACCGAGGGCATGGCGTAAACGTCCATCTCTGCCAGGGCGGCCGGCACCTGCGGGTGCTCGACCGCACCGCGCCAGTCGACGCGGGCCGCAACCCCCAGTTCGCCGGCCAGACGCCGCATCTGCTCCTGCCGGGAACCCGCCCCTACCACCACCAGCCGGGCCCCGGGAAACCTGGTGAACACACCGGGCAGGGCCCGCAGGAGGTATTCAAACCCGTACTTGGGCTCCAGGTGCTTGATAAACCCGACGGTCAGGTCCTCGCGTCCGAACCGTGGTGTGCCGGCAGTGTACCGGGACACATCGACCCCGAAGGGAATGACCGTGATCGCCTCCCGCCCGATCCCTCCGTACTCGGCCGTGCAGTCCGCCAGGAAGGACGTGGTCGCGGTGACGGCGTCCGCCGCCTGGAGAAGCTGAATCTTGCGTGCCCGCTGCCCGGGTGTGTCGCCGGGGACCCACTCGTCCTGAACGACGTCCGCTCCCCAGGTCGAGATCACCACGGGCGGACCGGCATCACCGCCCCACAGCGAACCGCCGGGCCCGTGACCCGGAAACCCCGCGACCGGGTAGTCGGTCAGGAAGTGAATGTGCACCAGATCCGGGGAGAGCCGCCGGATGACCGACCGAACATACTGGGCGTAGCGCCCCCACCAGCGCCGCGGGTATCGCGGGCCGAAGGCGGGCGTGCCCAGCGGGATGATCTGCACACCCGGGATCTCGGCCGTCGAGACGCTGAGCATGGCGACTTGCCAGCCGCGGCGCAGCAGGGCCGTCGCCCAACGGCGGGCGTGAACGGTACGGGCCTCCGCCAGCATCAGCAGGCGCATGACGTCTCCCCGATTTCTGCCGGACGGGCCCCGTGTGACGCGTTGAGGTCCGCCCCCGGCTGGGCAGCGGCCACGGCGCGCTCCAGGAACCCGGCCAAGGTCCGCGCCGTGGATTCGCGCCGGAAGCCGCGGACGAACGCCGCCCTGGCCCGATCGGCGGTGCTCGCTCCCGACAGTTCGCCGCGCGTGTACCGGGTGTAGAGGCCGTCCAGGGCCGACGCCACCGCCGCCGGCTCGCAGTGGTCCAGGATGGTCGCCTGCCCGTAGCGGCCCAGCAGCGAGGCGTTCTCGCAGGGCTGGGTGTTCAGGGCCAGGATGTGGCGGTCGCAGGCCATGTACTCGTACAGCTTGCCCGGGATCGTCAGCCGGACGGCCGGGTCGCTGTGCTGGATCAGCAGCAGCACCCGGGCCCGCCGCAGCCAGCGCAGCGTCTCGGCGTGGGACACCCAGGGGATGTAGTCGAGCCGGGCGTTCACCGCGGGCGGGACGAAGTTCTGATCCAGCGAGGTGCCCAGGAACACGATGCGCAGCCGGCCGGCGGCCTCCGGGCGTTCGGCCAGGAAGCGCTCCACACCGGCGAAGAAGCCGCCCGGATTCCGGGAGCCGTAGAACGAACCGGCGTGCACGATCAGGAAGTCGTCGTCGGGCGGCACGCGATCGGAGAAGTCGGCCTCGTCGTAGCCGTTGCGGATGGTGACGAAGCGACCGCGGGGCAGCCCCGGGTGCGACTGCCGCAGGGCCCGCGTTGCCATGACCGTGGGACTGGACACGAAGGAGGCGTAGCGGCAGACGGCGGCCTCGATACGCCGGTTCCAGCGGTCGTGCCGCGTGCCGCGGGGCCCGTAGTTGTAGTGCTGGAGCCAGGGATCGCGGAAGTCGGCCACCCAGGGCAGTCCGGTAAAGCGGTGGAGGAGCAGGCCGGCTAGGTGGTCGGAGAACGGCCAGGAGGTGCTGTAGAGGGCATCGATGCGGTGCCGGGTAACCACCCAGAGCCCGCGCAGGACGGCCGGCACCGCCCAGTAGGCCATCCGATCGGGGATGGCGAAGCGGTCGAGCAGAGCCCGCAGACGCCAGTCGAGGGCCTCCGCGATGGGGCCACCGCCGCCCAGCCCGCCGCGATACTCGAAGCTCCGGCAGCGGTGCACCCTCACCTCGGCGGGCAGTTCGTCCAGCATGGACGGGTCCTGGCAACGCACGCTGGAGACCGTGGGTGTGAGCACGTGCGGGGTCCACCCGAAGCGCGGCAGGTAGCGGGCGAACTTGACGGTTCGCATCACGCCGCCGGCCGCCGCGGGCGGAAACTCGTAGGCAATCATGAGGGCCTTCATTCGGCGGGCACCTCCTGGCAGACCCGCTCGGCGGTGCGGTCGCCGATCAGACTCAGCCGCAGGGCCTCCGCCTCGGGCGGCAGGTCCTCCGGGGCGGGCAACGGGTCGATCCGCCGGCTGAGCAGCCAGGGGCAGCGGGCGAGAAGCTGGGCAGCCTGGCGGCGTCCCCTGCAACGGCAGGCCGGGCCTGCGGGCTCACGCGACCGGTCGATGCGGCCGCACAGCTCCGCGGCGGCCCGGGGCGTCTCGAAGCGCTCGCAGACATACTCGCGGCCGGCCAGGTTGAACTCCGCCGAGCGACGGAGCTGGAGCAGGACGCGCTTCATCGCCTCCACATCGGTCGCTTGCCGGCAGTGGGCATACGGGTGCGGCGTCACGGCGTGGCGGCCGCGGGCCAGCATCTCCAGAACCAGGCGCGGCATGCCGTCGTGTGCCGTGGGCCGGACGTGCACCGTGCAGCGGCCGATGGTCCGCTCCAGATCGTCGACGAAGCCGAGCGATTCGACGCTGGGGAAACGGCTGTAATCGGTCCCCCTGTCCGCCAGGACGATGAACCGCACATCGGGCAGTTCCGCGATCAGCCGGTCGATCACCGGGCCTCCGTAGAAGGTCCGCCGGCGGGTGGGCAGGTAGCACAGGACCGTGAGTTCCTTCGGCAGGGGGTGCGGCTCGGTCGTGGCCGAGATGTGCGGGGTAATGACCGGGGTCGCCTCGGCGGTGATACCGGCCTCGGCGAGTTCCTCGACCAGGTGGTCGGCCACGGCCAGGTTCAGCACGCCCAGGTGCTCCAGCGCCCGGGCGAAGCGGCGGCTGGGCTCGTGGAACCGGGCCCACAGCACATCGGTGCCCACCCAGTACCGCACGATGGCCAGCCCCCTCGCCCGGGCCCGCCAGAGCTTGCGCAGCAGCATGGCGTTGCACTGGCTGTAGGTGACCAGGTGGAGCACGTCGGCCCAGCGGCACAGCTCGGTCCACCGGCCGGAGCGCCATCCCCAGTCCTGGTCGAACCGGGTCTCCACCCCGATGGCCGCCAGGGCCGCGGCATTATGGGACGATGGACGGATGCCGTTGTCGGGCTCGCCAACGAAGACCACGCGCATGGACGGCTCCCCCGCCGGATCGCGCGGAACCTCCGCCGGCTCCACCGGTCCGGTGTCCATACGCATACTTCGGCTTACCGGACCCGGCGATTGAGGATCGTCCGGATAACCGCGCGGTACGCAAGTTCCGCCGCTCCGGGCAAAGCCGGCAACCGGCGTTGACGTGAGACTGGACAATGGCTTCGTTTCATAATCTCGATGACCGAGACCCAAGAGAACCACAGAGACACGGAGGCACAGAGGGTCCTTTCCGGGGGGGAGTTCGCGGCCGCTCGTACCAGGAAGGTCTGTTTCCTCCCGTGCGGACGGGGCGCGGAGCGTCTGGCGCATGGGTCCGCGCTGGTAGACCGTGGGAGGAGATCGGTCCGGGTGAGCGGAGGAGCGATCGGGGTGCGGCGGGCACCACGAAGAGCGCCAAGCACACGAAGTCGGTTCGTTCTGCCGGCCAGGCTCGTAGCTCCCGGCGATGGGCCGTCAGGCTGAGGGTCCTTGTTGGCGACCGGGGCACGCCGGTCGCCGTCGGGGACGATCTGAATCTGCTGGCGGGCAGCCGGGCAGCTACGCCGCCTTCCGGCGGGGCCGAACGGCACGCTGCCCCACTGCCCCCCTGCCCCCGGCTCGCCCCGGAGGCCGAAGCCGCCGAGCGGCAAGGCTGAAAAGTAGAATGTCCCCTTTCTCTCCCTTGTAACGGATCCTCCCGATGAAGTATAGGAGAAGAACCGGTGCCGGGCGGGCCAGAGGAGGGCGACTCGTTCGAAGAGGGCGTGCAACCCAGCGCTGCCGCGGGCCTTCCGTTCCCCGGGTGGCGCGACCAAAGGAAGGTGGAACGATGCAGGCCACGAAACCAGCGCGGGGGCTCAGCGCCGCCCGGCGAAGCGCCTTGAGCGCCGCAGCCGCAATGGTCCTGCTGGCGGGGCCGGCCGAGTTCGCTCAGTCCCAGCCGACCTTTCCCGCCGTCGAGTACGCCACCATCGGCGGCAAGCCGATCCTGCTCGACATCTACCACCCCACGGACGGCGGATCGCCGCCCTATCCCGTCGTCGTCTGGATTCACGGCGGTGCGTGGCTGGGCGGCAGCCGCGCCGACGTCGGCGGGCTGGCTCTGCTCCAACACGGCGTCGCCATCGCCAGCATCGACTATCGCCTGACCAGTCAGGCCGGCCAGTGGGGCGGTGAGCCGGTGATCTTCCCGGCCCAGATCCACGACGTTAAGGCGGCGGTCCGCTTCCTCCGGGCCCCCGAGAATGCGACCGCCTACTCGCTCGACCCCTGCCGGGTCGGCGCCTGGGGCTCGTCGGCCGGCGGCCACCTCGCCGCTCTGGTCGCCGCAGCCAACGACCTGCCCAAGCTCGAAGGCCGCGTCGGCGACCACCTCGCGCAGACCAGCCGGATCGTTGCGGCAGCCGATTACTTCGGTCCCTCCGACCTTATGTTCATCAACGAAGACGTGGCCTGGCCGCCCGGCAGCGTCATCGACCACGACGCTCCCGACTCGCCCGAGTCGCGCCTTATCGGCTGGGACCAGCCCGGCCAGGGCATCGGTGACATCAAAGCCCACCTCGACGATCCGACTCCGCCCTACCCGAGCCTGGTCCACCGCGTCTGGGACGCCAGCCCGCTGCGCAACGTCACTCCCCCCGACCCGCCGCTGTTCATCGCCCACGGCGATCAGGACACCCTGGTGCCGGTCAAGCAGAGCATTCGGCTCGCGGCCGAGTGCCAGGAGGCGGGCGTCACGCATGAGCTGATGGTGGTGGCCGGCGCGAGCCACGGTTTCCTCGGTTCGGAAGCCACCGCGGCGGCGGTCGCCTTCCTGCTCACCCACCTGGTCGAGCCGGAATGCCGCTGTACGTATGACCTCGACGGCGACGGCGCCGTCTCGGCGAACGACCTCACCATGTTTGTCCCCTGCCTGCACGGCCCGAACGTCCCGCTCGAGCCCGAGTGCCTGGACACCGATTTCGACTGGGACCGCGACTGCGACCTGGGCGACTTCGCCGCGCTGCAGCGCGCCGTTGGTGGCAACGGCTGTTAGCGGCGAATGGGCGGATAACCGGCCCTCCCCCGTTCTGGCGCAAGCTGGAAGGCATAGCGCAGCGAAACAAAGCCGGCGGACTCCGGCCCTGGGGAGCTTACCGGGCACGGAAGCACACGATGTAGCCGTGGCCGGCGTTGGGAGGATCGAGATGAGTGAACCCGCGGTGAGCACTGTGCAGCCCGTGCCGAGACGCTCGCAGTGGGACAGACGGGGGAAGGGATTCCCCTCCGCGTGGGTGCGAGCAAGGATTCTCGCACCAGGATCCTGGTGCCAGGATCCTCGCAGGTGCTTCTCGCGCCAGGGATGCGAAGGGGCCGCTTCTTTCCAGGCGCGGTTCTTCTTGGGGGTGTCTTGTTGTCCTGTCCCCAGGCTTGTCCCGGCGCGCCGGGAGGGCTCTGATTGGTGGCGTCTGCTGGTCTGGGGGGAGTGCGGTGGTCAGGGGGGATCGAATCGGATGTGGGCCAGAAGGTCGGGGCCTATGCGGCGGTGGGTGATGCAGCGGAGGGTGGGGGTCTCGGCGATGGTGCGGGCGCCTCGGCCGGGATAGGCCTGGACGGCGTCGCCGCCGCCAATGAGCTTGGGAGCGACGAAGACGTAGGCCTCGTCGGCGAGGTTTCGGTCGAGCAGGTCGGCCAGGAGGTGGCCGCCACCCTCGACGAGCAGGTTGGTCATGCGAAGCCGGCCGAGGTGAGTGAGGAGGTGGGCGAGGTCGAGACGGCCGCCGCGGGTGCGGCATGGCCGGACCGTGGCGCCGGCCGCTCGGAGCCGGTCGGCCCGCGGGGTGGACGCGGCGGCGCGGGTGGTCATCACCAGCAGCGGCACCGCGGCGGCGGTGGCCACCAGGCGGCTGGTCGGGGGCAGGCGGAGCCGGGAGTCGGCCACCACCCGGGTGGCCGTCCGCCGGACCGGGACGTCTCGCGCCGTCAGCAGCGGGTCGTCTCGCAGGACGGTGTTGATGCCCACCATCACCGCGTCGACGCGGGCCCGGAGGCGGTGGACCAGGCGGCGAGAGGCCTGGCCGGAGATCCACTGCGAGTCGCCGGTGCGGGTGGCGATCTTGCCGTCGAGGCTCTGGGCCCACTTGAGGATCACGTGCGGGCGCCCGCGGCGCAGCAGGGTGAGATAGGGTGCGTTGAACTCCTCGGCCTCGGCGCGGCAGAGGCCCACGTCGACAGTGATGCCGGCCTTGCGGAGCCGGCGGATGCCGCGGCCGGACACTTCCGGGAAGGGGTCCTTCATGGCAACGACGACGCGGCGAACGCCGGCCTCGATCAGGGCGTCGCAGCACGGGGGTGTCTTGCCGAAGTGGGAACAGGGCTCGAGGGTGACGTACGCGGTGGAGCCGAGGGCGCGGGGGCCGGCCCGCCGCAGAGCGACCACCTCGGCGTGGGGCCCGCCGAAGCGGCGGTGGTGGCCCTCGGCGATGGTTCGCCCGCCGTCGGCCAGCACGCAGCCGACCATGGGGTTGGGCTCGACGCGGCCCTGGCCCCGGCGGGCCAGCGCCAGGGCCCGGTTCATGAAAGCGATCTCGTGGTCGGCGTAGCCGCGCATCAACCCGCTATCCGAGGGACAAGGCCTGGCGTTGTACCGCCGGCCGCAACGTGATAGTCGGCGTTGGGGCGATCAGCGTCAAGCGGGGTGCGCGAAGAGGATGTCGGGGGCCTGGGTCGTCGGGCTGGTGGACGCTGCTCGCGCCTGCCGACTTCCGAGCAGGGATGGTGGACGGCGGCCGACTCGAAGCTCGGGCGGTACATACCGGCACGGTCGGATGTCCGCGGACGGCCGACCGGGAGGTCGGCCGCTACGTGCCGGCGCGGGGGGATGCCCGGCGGCGGCAGACTCGTAGGTCGGGCGGTACATGCCGGCACGGTCGGATGTCCGCGGACGGCCGACCGGGAGGTCGGCCGCTACGGGGGACGGGCCGGGACAGTGGTGTTGATGGACCGATCCCCCGCGCCGGTCGGTGAATCGGCCGGACACGGGGGAGCGGTCATGCCGGGCCGGCTCCGCGCCGGCCCCGGACAGGCGTCCCGAACGGAGGTCCTGAACCTAGAACTCGCCCGCCTCATCCTCGTCGCCGGGCGAGGTCGGCTTCTCGGGGTCCTCGCCACGGCCGGGCTCGTCGATGTCGGTCATCCGCCGGAGCTCGACGGAGGCCGTCACGGCAGCGATGTCCTCCAGGGGGGCGGCCACCACGACGTTGTCGGTCACGGCATAGACATAGTCCTCGATGAACACGCCGCGGGTGAACATGGACCACCAGTAGCCCTCGTCCTCCGGCATGGTGCTGATGCGGCCCCGATAGTCGAAGCCCTGCTCCACACTCACGCCGTAGACGTACAGGCCCTGAAACTCCTCCCCCTCCCCGAAGGGCGGGGTGGGCGTCTGCCGCATATCCGGCGGCGGTACCGGGGCGTCCTCGTCATCTCCGGGCAGTTCCTCGGCGCCCTCGTCCTCAAACTCGGGGAAGGCGGCGAAGTGCTCGATGGGCAGAGCCACCAGACCCCGGCTGGCGAAGTAGGTGAAGGCCTTGGGGTTCCAGTTGGCCTCGGAGTAGGTGCTCACCTCGCCGATGATCTCGGTGTAGAGGGGCTGCGGGCTGGTGAAGTCGGAAACGTCAAACACGTTGAGCTGCACGCCCTGCTCCCAGGGCGTGTCCGGCTCCGTGTAGACGCCGACGGTCAGCAGGTTGTTCTCGTCGATGGGCACCATGAAGGTGCTGTAGCCGAGCACCTTGAGCTCGCCACCCACCGCCGGGTTCTGCGGATCGCTCAGGTCCAGGGTGAAGAGCGGGTCGATCTGCTCGAAGGTAACCAGGAAGCCGCGCGGGCCCACGAACCGGGCGGACTGGATCTGCTCGCCCGGGGCCAGTCCCTCGATGCTGCCGACCACCTCCAGGGCGCCGCTCTGCTCGCCGAGGACGAAGACGTGGTTTTCGCTCTCGATCTCCTCGCCGGTCTCCCAGACGAAGAGCCCGTCGGTGGTGGTGGCCACGCGGAGATAGCCCTGGTACTCGCTCATGGAGTACTGGTTGAGCACGCGGCCCGGGACGGTGCCCGCGGCCACGGGCACCACCGTGTCGGCCTCGAAGGCGAACTTGTAGATGTCGGTGTCGACACGGCGGAAGTCGAAGTACCAGTCGGTGTCGGTAACGTAGAGGGCCTCGGTGGAGGCGTAGATCAGCCCCGGTTCGGCCACGATGGCCACGGCGTCGAACTCGTCGGGCGTGGCGGTGTCCATGGTGACGACGGCGGTCACGCCGAAACCGTTGGGGTCGGCAGGCCGGTAGACGGCGTCCCATTCGACCAGGTTGCCGCGGGTCTGCTCGCCGTCGGCGTTGCTGGTCTGGTAGTCGGGTAGCAGGTCGTCCAGGGCCACCTCGGGCAGGGCCAGGTCCTCTTCAGTCGCCCCCAGCGGCAGGATGTCGTAGTAGTGCTCGGGGTAGTTGGCCAGAACCAGTCGGAGCACGCCGTCGATCATCCGGCTGGAAGCGATGCTGCCGTCGAACACGGTGCTCGAGACCACGGCCGGAGCGGTGACGTCGGAGATGTCCAGCACGGTCACGACCGACTGCGGCCGGTAGCGGAACCAGGGTGCCGGTTCGATCATGGGCTCCGCGACGTCGTCGGCCGGTTCCTCGTCCCCGGCAGCGTCCTGGTCGTCGGCCGGCTCACCTTCGTCGCTGTCGGTGCCCTCGCCGCTGCCGGTGGAGCCCGCCGACCCCTCGCCGCTCTGCGGGGCTTCGGCCGTCTCGGTGCTTACGCCGACCGGCCCGAAGACGCCGCTGTCGCTGGTCAGGGCCACCGCCCGGTCACCAACCAGGTAGAGATCCAGACCGTAGCCCTCCAGTTCGATGCTCCCCACCTCTTCGAGGCTGTCGGCCGGCACCGCCCGGACGATGTGCAACTCCTCCCCGGTCATGACGTAGAGATAGGTTCCGTCGGTCTTGACGACGTCAGCCTCGTCGACACCCTCCTCCTGAATGGTGGTGCCCGAGAAATCCTCGTCGTCGGTTCCGGCGGCCTCGTCGGCCGCCGGCGGGGCCGCGTCAATCGGGGCCTCGCCCTCCCCCTCCCCCTCGCCGCCGCTCCCCTGACCACCGTTGAAGTCGCCGTCCTCCGCCGTGGCGTCACCCTCCCCGCGGAACGTCTCGAAACGGTCGTTCTGGGCCCGGACCTGGTCCTTGAAATACTCCTCCAACGCCTCGGCCGAGGCGAACTGCTCCAGTTCGGCGACCCCCTGCTCGGGCTCGACCCCGCCTTCGGCGGTGCCGTTGTCATTCTGGTCGCCGGACCCGTTGGTGTTGGCATCCGGGTCGTCGGCGGTGTTGTCGTTGTTGTTGACCTGGTTCTGGTTGTCCTCGGGCTCCTCCCGCGCTACTTGGCACCCGCCCCCCAGGGCCAGGCCCAGGATGATCAGCAAACCCAGATACGTTCGCATGGCATTCCTCCCACATTAGCGGTCTGGTCTGTTGTCCGCACCGTCGGAACTATCGGCGGCCAAAGTGCCCCGTCAACGGCTGATACTGGATTGATTACGAAAACCGACGCCGGCGGCGCCGCTCATCCAGCAAGGCCGGCGAGCAGAGCCGCACAGTTGTCCTCCCAGCAGCGGCGCGGTGAGTGGTGGGAGGGCAGTTCCAGGGTGACCGTGGGGATGCTCCGCTCGACGCCGGCCCAGGTTCCGAAACTGCCCGGCGTGGGATACCCCATGGTGGTGGTCAGGGGATAGCCGTTGCAGGCGGCCATGCTCCCGGCCAGTTCCCGGGCCGGCCCGTCGTAGTTGTTGCAGTGCCGGTGCCGGTTGATCGAATGGACGGAGATGATCTCACCCGGGGCAACCGACTCGATGAGGCTCAGCACCGCCCGGGTCTCCGGCTCGGCCGCCGGCCTGGTGCCGCCGTGAAAGCGGCTGCGGGCCGGGAGAGCCGTCCAGTTGCCGGTCGGGAAGTTCCGGTTCAGGTCCACGCCGCGGGCGTTCTTTCGCCTGCGCCGCGAGTACCCGTCGGGGTTCACCACCGGCACCACGACAATCCTCCGCCCGGCGTCCGAGGCCGCCTGTTCGTGCAGATGCTCACAGAGGCGGCGGACCGCGTAGACACTCTTGGGCTCGTCGCCGTGAAAGCCGCCCAGGATCAGCCGGGCGGGCCCACCGTGGCCGAAGGTCAGGGCATGAACCGCCCGGCTTTCCACCGACCGCCCGATCGTCCGAGCGCGTTCAGCCAACCAGCGGGGAACGGACATCGCCCAGCGGGCGGCCAACCGTGATGCCATGGTCCTTGCACGCCACCTTGCTACGAAACGCCGCGTCCTGTCATTCGCACTCCAGCCGGGGAACCGGGACGTTCGTGCCTCCGCGCAGACCCCGGCCTGCGGCGCACCCGGTTCCGTTCGCGGCTCGCTGGGTTGCGGTGTTTGGGCGTCACCACGCTAGGCCGTGTGGCCCGCGGTCTCGGCGGGGGTCTCGGCTGTCTCTGCCCGCTTCCGCGAAGCGGTCGAGCGCGGCTTGCGCCGGGCTGTCCGGCGGGCCTTGGCCTTTCGAGCGGCGACCGCCTCCACCGACTGGAAGAAACTGCCGGTGTTGCGAATGCGCTCGTACCGGCGCTTCAGCAGTGTGTCGATGCGGCAGCGCCGCAGCTCTCGCAGGGTGTCGCCGAGGTAGGTTTGCAGTGCCGCGGCGGTGGCAGCAGGATCCCGATGCGCCCCCCCCACCGGCTCGGCAATGACGTCATCGACGATCCTGAGCTTCTTGAGCTCCTTGGCCGTCAGCTTGAGCGACTCGGCCGCCAGCTGCCGCTGCTCGGCGGTCTTGAAGAGGATGGCCGCGCAGCCCTCCGGAGAAATCACCGAGTAGAAGGCGTGCTCCAGCATCGCCACCCGGTCGCCCACCCCGATCCCCAGTGCCCCCCCCGAGCCACCCTCGCCGATCACCACACAGCAGACCGGCGTCGGCAGGCGGGTCATCTCCATCAGGTTGACGGCGATGGCCTGGGCCACGCCGCGTTCCTCCGAACCCACCCCGGGGTAGGCGCCCTGCGTGTCGATGAAGCAAACGACCGGCAGGCCGTACTTCGCCGCCAGCCGCATCTTCTGCAGGGCCTTGCGGTAGCCCTCCGGATGGGCGCAGCCGAAGTTGCAGGCGATGCGTTCCCGGGTGTCCTTGCCCTTGTTGTGGCCGACGACCATCACTTTCTGCCGGGCGATCCGGCCGAATCCGGTGACAATCGCCCGGTCGTCGCCGTAGGCACGATCCCCGTGAAGCTCACAGAAATCGTCCACGATCATCCTGATGTAGTCGGTGACCAGGGGCCGGTGGGGATGCCGGGCCACCAGCACCGTCTCCCAGGCAGTCAGCTTGGCATAGAGCCGCTTCGTGGCCGTCTGCAGCCTGGCCTGGCACTTCCTGAGCTCCGCCCGCCGAATCCGGGCGTCTTCGCCCTGCTCGCGGGTAAGCCGCTCCATCTCCTGATGCAGAGGCAGGAGCGGTTTCTCGAACTCCAAGAAACCGTTGGCCCCGCCCTTGCCGTTATTCGAACCCAGAAGCGTGGGGTTTCCGGCCATGCAGTCTATCGTCCGTAGTCAAGCGCAAGGAGGTTTGACAACCGCGCCGTGCTGTCCTCTGCCCCTGGCAATAGCCTATCGAGTGTGTCCCCTACGGCAAGAGCGAATCCCGAGAAAGCCGTCACCACCCCGGGATGGCCCCGCAAGCCGCCGACCGTGAGGAGTCGTCAAGGTTCACCGCTACAAAAGGTTACGTTTCCGCATCCCGAGCGGTTCGCCCGCCGCGGGCGGCAGTTGGTTGCCGAGGCTCCGCCCCGCAGGCCGAAATCGGCCGGTGGTTTGGACAACCCCCCAGACGTATACTCCCTTCGGACACACGGGTTGCGTTGCTGCGACCCCCCGGGAGCCGGGCAGCCGCGGAGCCGCCTCCGCACCGGCCAACTCCCGGCAGCCGGGGCCGCCGGCCGACCGCGTACCGTGGTCCAGTCTTGTCGGGCGATCCTGCCAGGTCGATCGGTCGGACCGGAATCATGCCAGGGACCGTCAAACTCGCCCGCCGCGCCGTCGACACCGGGCGCATCCTGGCCGGGGTGCTGGCGACCCGGCTGACCGGGCGCCCCCTGCTCCTGTCGCACCTGGTGACCTGCCGGTGCGTCTGCCGCTGCCGGACCTGCCTGTGGCGAGGGCTCGTGGCCGACGAGATGACTGCCCGGCAGATCGACGCCGTCTACCGCGATGCCGCCCGCGCCGGGTGCCGGGTCAACTCGATCTGGGGCGGCGAACCGCTGCTCCGGGCGGACCTGGCGCAGATTCTGCGCTCCTCCCGCCAGGCCCGGCTGCGAACGGTCCTGCTCACCAGCGGCTACCACCTCACCGAGCGGGCGGACGAGCTGGCCCCCCACCTTGCCAGCGTCATTCTCTCGCTCGACCACCCCTCGACGCGGCACGACGAGCTGCGCGG
>Ga0180432_10005121_pt1 | contig 17625 bp, 24 predicted proteins | sample SS_ome_10_FD_132414 | JGI IMG/M metagenome (GOLD analysis project Ga0180432, IMG submission 132414) | Hypersaline lake sediment archaeal communities from the Salton Sea, California, USA - SS_1_MS_2 metaG | ecosystem: Environmental > Aquatic > Non-marine Saline and Alkaline > Hypersaline >...
AGTTCCAACTATTTCAATATTTGGATTCGATATATGTATGAATCGATGTGGTACTAGAATGATTACTGGTGATTATAGTGATAACGAAGCTGCTACTGATTCTGGTGCATTTTATGTCTTTGACTATCAATCTGATCAATGGTTATTTAAATCAGTTACTAGACTTTCTCCTGGAGTAGCTAATGCTGGTTTAGGTGTTAGTTGTGCAATCAACGATGCTGGTACTGTTTGTGTTATCGGTGCATTTAATGAACCTAATTTAAGCGGAAATAATCGTGGAGCAGCATATGTATATAATATTGATGATTGTGGTTCTACAACACTAGTTCAAAAATTAGTATCACCAAATATGGATATAAATCCTGGAAATTACAATTATGGACGTTCTGTTACTATTAATGGGGTTGGTAATTTAATAGCAGTTGGAGAACGATATATACCTATCAATACTGCAAATCAACCTGAGTATATAAATATTTATTCATTTGATGGTATGACTTGGAATTTAGATCAAACAATTACTTCACCAGTAACTACATCATCTGGATATGGGCTTGATATTACCATGAATAATGCTGGTACTATAATTGCAGTAAGTGGTTACACAGATGATGATGCTGGTAGTAATGCTGGTGCTGCATATGTTTATACAGTAGATTCTATGGGTGTTTGGTCACAACAACAAAAAATAATAGGAAATGATACCGCAGCAGGAGACCGATTTGGTGTTGATGTTAAACTTAGTGGTGATGGTAAAATATTAGCTATTGGTGCTGACCAAGATGATGACTTAAATAATAATACTGGTTCTGTTTATATATTTAAAGAACCTAATGGTTCTGGTACCGGATGGGTTCAAAATCAAAAAATTATTGGTGGTTCTCAATCTAATGCAAGATTAGGAAGAGTTATTGGTCTTGATTATACTGGTTATAGATTGGTTGTTGGCGAATCTGGTCAAGATGGTAGTGGTGTTGATCGAGGTCGGATTCGAATATATGAAGGATTTGATAATACTTATATTGCAACTCAAACCATTACTGGTCCTATCGATAATGGAAAGTTGGGTATCGGTATATGGATAAGTTCATGTGGTAATAAAATAGCAGCAGGTGCTTCAGGTACTCCTAGCAATGGAGGTAATGTATTTGCTTATAATATAAGTGATACAACTCAGTCAGTAAAAGTTATTAAACATTAATCTTTTTTTTTGATATATTATAAATGACTAATATTAATTCGATAACTATAATTATCATCAGTAGACAAAAATATCATGTAAATTATCACCTATCTTTTTTTATTTAAAAAAAAGGTACACATCCGGAATTAATATCTATTAACGACGTGTTCATCACAACAAACTAGCCACCAACCATCGCGCCCTTTCCGGTTCGTTCCTGGTTTGCCACAGATGGCGCAAATTCGTTCACTAAGATCCTCGGCAAACTTAACATAAGGCTGCCCCTCATGTCCAGCAGTATATCCCTGAATTCGAACATAACCATACTTTTCCTTGATACAGGTAATCTTAACCTTCTTTCCGTCTTGCTTCAATTTATCAAGCTTTTCCAGAAGGGTCTGAATAATGGGTTTCCAGCCGTTGTGGCTTTCATCATCCAACTCAATGTTGCAATATGTTTTTCCAAACAAGTGAGCATATTTGGTCTTAAGTGTGTCGTAAGTAGGAGTATCCATTGGATTACTAACAGAATAGAGAGAACCAGAAGTATAATTATTCATTTTTTTAATGAAAAATAACAAAACACACACACTTAACAAATAATACCCGTGCTTTCGCAAAAGCGAATGTAGGCAGCTAGAGATTCCCGTTGATCATCAGTTAGATCAGGAAAATTAGCCAAATCGAGGTCGTCAAGGAACCCGAAAGATTCCTCAATGACACAACCCCAGCATAGGGGTTTTCCATACAGCTCGTACATGGAAATATTTTTATTACAACCCCAACAGTATTTGTTGTGACTGGGACATTCCACTGCTTCTCTCTCCTCATGGCCGCAAGCGACACACTTGAGGTCTTCGTTCCGTTTGTCGCAACACTCATGGCAACAGTCACCGCGCTGATACCAAAGAGATCTAGTCAGATCTGAACAAGCGTCGCATGGCTTTTCAATTGTGCCGCACTTGGTGCAAGCCGCCAGGATAAGAGCGCAACCAACAACGCCGCAACAAGGGCAGCGATGGTCTTCGGGACCACCACAGTGACCTAAGGCGATATTGCCACGGCAATAATTACATAACTCACCGGGAGCAGCCGCAACTACAAATCCTCCAAAAGGAGAGACGTGCTTCATACACTTCCGTGGGTTACAAGGGTCTTCTTCTCGACATATATGTGGAGATTTAGTGAGACCTAAGTCTTCAAGCATTTTTTGAGAACGAACGCTATGGGGGAGGCTAGGCCCAGGTTAAGCCCAGAGGAGGGAGGAGTAGGGGGTCTCCATGATAATCGATTAAAGAAAGAAGCTTAAACGTAATATTCATTTTTTTTTTACAAGTCAGTAATAAACATCATCGTCTTCTTCAGTGTCGGTTTCAGTACAGGCCGGACATAGGTAACTAAGTAAGTTCGACTGTTGTACACAGCTAGCGTGTGCATATTTATAGCAATTAATACACTTTACACAATCATTTGAACGTAATCGCACATCATAAATGTTGTATACATACATACAAATAGGACAGTATTGTCCTTTGTTATATTTAAGACCGCACGCATTGCACAGAGACAAATGGTGCCCTAAAAATTTGTTGTGCCAGCCTTTTCTCCATAAAGGCGCTCCACAGCTAGCACAATGTTTCTTTAAGTAATACAAGAGTTCGCTAGCTTCATCAAGAGTGTATTCAGCTTGAAATTCGAAGGTGGTCATTACGCTTTAATGACGTACAAATAAAAAGTAAAAACACTGAAATATTTACACTGCCTCATCTTCCAACTCCGTAAGTAAGTAGTCGGGCAGACCTCTAACCACCGCACTGATGGCCTCAACTTGTTTTTGCGTATATGTCCACTCGTATAGAACATGGACATAGATCATGTTGATGAAATCGTCCCAATCCTCAGTGGCTACAGCATTTTCGTATGTACATAGTGGGCAAAAATCCTGGCCGAAAAGTGGCTTGTTATTGCAGCTGGGGGTTTCACAGAAGCAGGTGCATCTTTGGTGGCCAAAGCGACTTACTTTTCCAGGATATCGAACCCGATAGCCATAGCAACCTGTGCAGGTTACTGCACCACGATCGCAACCCGGACATTGGAATTTCCGGCGCTCGCAAATGTTGCAGAATGGGCAGTCACAACAGCCACCGTAGCAGCCGCAGTTCTCGACATCGTCCCAATTAGACCGTGATACGTGCGTTTCTCCAGGATTAAGCCATTTCAAATCAGAGTTCGAAACCTTTTCAATGTTCTCTTCCAACCAGTCTTTGATTATTTTCAGGTATATAGCTCTATTTGCGTCCACGAGCTGATGGATCATATTCATTATCTCGTGGTCAAGCATGTTGAGACGAGTTTTGAGTTCGTCATCAGTAGGGGGGGGGGACACCGGTACTCCTGACATGACAACAGAGAAAATTGTAGGATTAATGGATAATAAGATGATCTAATGGCTAATATTCAATTTTTTAATGATTTGGTTGTATACACGATTAGAACCACGTCAAGATCTTAAATACATAATACATTACACCTCTCCATTGAAAGGCTAATACTGCCATTCCCCAGGGCTGTCCTAAAGTTAAGGCAATGCCAGTATGTATGGCTACGGCTCTAGAGGTTCTGAGGGCTAAACTGGAGTCTTCTTGGGGCCAGATCCAATTACGTATCCAACCAAACATATCTTTTAGTTATATTTAATAAAGTTACTTATTTTTAAACAAAAATAAGATTAGTACCCAAAATATTTGATAAAATTATGTTAGTATATATATAATTTTATTTATACAAGTATGTATCTCAGTAATTTAATATTAGAAATTAAGTCTTTATTGAATGATATTGAAAAATTAAAAAAGAGATTATTAGAATGTCTTGTAATTTTACCAATGTCTGATAATGAATTAAAACAAATATATAAAGATATATTGAATAAAGATAATTTTAATAATCCAATGACAAAATCTACAGATTTAATTGTTTACTTTAATAAAATATTATAATATTTTATATGAGTCTTAAAAAATTAATTGACGAAATAAAAGAACTTGAGGATACACGTGAAGAATTAAAAAAAGATATAGATAAATGTAAACTTTATTCAATAGTTGAAATATTAAATAATTTTGGTGTTAATGTTGATATTAATAAACTATCATTGCTAAATTGTTTTAAAAAATATTATAAGTTGGTTTATGTTGTAGAGCCATATCGTAACTTAGATAAACCAATAGAAATAAGTGATAGTAATGTTACTGATGAATATAATAGTATCAATAAAGAATTTAATGATACATTAAATTATTTTAAAATAACTCATGACAATTTGAATACTGTAAGTTATGATGATGATGACTATTTAGACGATTTAAATATAATATATTTGGAGTTAAATAAGCTAAAGATTTGTATAGAATCAATTAAAAATAATATAAATTATTTAAAAGGGTATTATAAACATAAAGAAAAGATTGATTACATTTATTATTGGGATAATAAGCAGATCAAATATATAATTACGGAATTTAATAAGTGTGAAAAATCTATTGAAAAAGCATTATATGATAAAACATTTACAGATAAGATAGATGTACCAACTGAATGTGATAACACACTTGATAAAATCAATAAAGAGTTAAAAAAAATTAAAGACGATAGAAACAAATTAATATATACAGAAGAATGTTCTATTAAAGGAAATGATACACCAATTGATAACCCATGTATTATAACTATGTTAAAAGGTACAACTATATATAATGGATCTGGTTTTGGATATGAAAAGTGGCCGAATGACAATAAATATAGGTATCGTTCTAAATCATGGTTTGAGCCGGAACATAAATTTTGCGGAACTTGGTTTTCATTTAAAAAAGATCATGCATTAACTTATGCCACGGGTCAACAGGGTTATGCTCCAGGTTTTGTTCAATATAGTCCATATTTACAAACATTAACTGAGTTTGAAATTAAACAAGATATACCAAACATATTAGCTATTGTTAATTCTTTTCCAGAGAGGGAAAGTAGTGATAAGGTTAAAAACGTTATAATTGATCTTTTATTAGATGGTAAGTTAAAATATAAAAATGATTATGCATTAGGAGATGTACTTGATATGTTTGAACATTATGGTGGTCATACCGGCGGGTCTGATTCTATATTGGCATACATTATGTGTGAAATGACTGAAGGATTTAATGGATGGATATATCCAGCAGATTCAGATCAAATATTTTTGTGTAGTCCACCAAAATATTTAGAAATTAAACAAGTATATAGATTCAACAAAATTGAGAAAAAATGGAATCCACCATTACCAGAAATTAAAGATCAAAATAGTAAGCCATTATATTCGACACAATTACGTTTTGATGAGTGTGACATTATACATTCATCACGACGATTAATGTTAGATAGGATTATCAGTGTAAATAAGGATATTAATGATAATTATAAAAGAATATATCAAAATCATCGTGGAATAAACTCGCTGCATTTAATTCTTCAGTTTAATCCTCATTTTATATTTGATCCTGTTATTGTAAAAATATTAAATTCAACTGATATTGATTGGTTAAATAAAATTAAAGATAGAAATAAAGAATTATATGAAAATAATAATGACATAAATAATATTATGATTAAAAAAATTAATGAAAAAAATAACCAATTAGATGATCGTAAAATAGATACTGATAAAATAAAATACATATTTGAGATGGAATACAAAATAACGTTTTGGAGATACATTATGCATTTTCTCAAAATTAACAAACTCACTAGTAAGGATTATGAAATTATTGATATATTCAATAGTGGAAAATATAATTATGATACAATGATAGATTATTATTTAGATGAACTTTACAAAATATCACCTATAGTCAAACCTTACTTTAATCTTGATAAGATTATTGAGGCAATTAATAGTAAAAACGAACAATCAACACATAAAATAAATACAGAAAATATATCAAAGATCTTCCGTATTAAAAGTACAAGGATTAATAATTTCATAGATAGTTTTATACGTACTAAAAGCTTATCAGATCATGATATTAAAATTATTAATTATATAAACGAATACACTAGCCCAGAATCAACACCAGAAACCCATACATTTGGTGAATTAATTGACATAATAAAGCCCCCCAAAAGAAGAAGAAGAAGATAATCACAACTACATCAAGATTAATAAAAAAGTTAATGCTAAAAAACTTGGAGTTAAAAATGGTGTGTTTGTGATTAAATACCGACACGATAAAATTAAATAATAATTTGAATCCTTACATGTGTCAGTTTATCATAAACATTAATCTTTTATTTTCTTTCATAATCAATAAACTTCCTAAAAACCATACTAATTCGGCGACCACAACTCTCATTAGTAGGTAAAATACCATGTAAATAATCGTCTTGACATTTACCTTTCATAATTATGACCGAACCATTATTCGTTTTTAAATCTATTTTTTTATTATGCTTATTATCTGTAATCCTAAAAATACGATAGCCATGTTCTATCCATGTAATTATTATTACGGTTGTTCCGCCATCTGGATCTCGCTCAATAAAACGATAATCATCACAATGCATGTTAATATAATGTTCGCCATCTGGATACCAGTTTAATATTATACCATTAACATCTTTATATTGTTGTGTTATTTTTATAAATGGTTCTAATATATCTGGTACGGGTAATACTTTATCTCTGTGCATATTTGTAGTTTTATAGTCATAACGATAAACTTGTCTATAACGTTTAGCAAGACCATATTTCCATATTTGAGTTGGACATAAATCCCATAATTTTTCAAAGGTTTCTTTGTCAATAACTTCAGATAATTGATATTCTTCAATCCAAGAGGTGTTATCTAAATTGGTTCTTTTCATATATATATAGTTCACTATTATTATCTTTAGCAAATTTCCTAATTTTATCATCAAATTCCTCAGCTGGGAACCTATCTAATTTAACCACAATTGCTTTATAATGATCAGGTTTACCAATACTTGGCGTCACAATTACCTTATTTAAATTATCAACTGCTAACTGAAAAAAATTTTCTTTTTTTCGCATCAAATTGAATCTTATATCTCTAACGATTTCTGATAAAAACCTATTATCATCAATAATTAGAACCGTCTGTGGTCTAATTAAACCAAATTCGTTTATGAATCGCTCAAATCTCCATTTGTATATATATTTTAAACCATAGGAGGAAAGTCCTGGTTTGATGTGTTTTCCATCTTTACTTTCATCATGAATTAATGTGTCTAAATATTTTATTAAAAAATTTATATCAGCATCTTTAGCACCATATAATTTTTTTAATTTTAATTTAAATTCTTCTTCAGTTGGTGCTACTTTTGGCCACTCATTAAAAATAAACTTAATTAATGTGTGTTTATTATAAATAATATCATCTTTCTCATCATCCGTCAGGTCAGGTACCGTCAGTTGAGGAAATACTTCAGATTCACTAAAATGTGTCTGTCTACTTCTAGGTCCAGGCATCAAGACTGGTAATCCACTGTGTGTTCCTGTTTTAGACATTTTTATATATATAATACAATTAAGATTTTTTAATATAATTTTCAAATGTTTCTTTGTCAATAACTTCAGATAATTGATATTCTTCAATCCAAGAGGTGTTATCTAAATTGGTTCTTTTCATATATATATAGTTCACTATTATTATCTTTAGCAAATTTTATCATCTGGGAGTAGTTTTAATTTAACCACAATTGCTGTATAATAACCAGGCTCACTACTTGGCTTCACAATTACCTTATTTAAATTTTCAACTGCAAACTGAAAAAACTCTTCTTCTTTTTTTTTTGAAATGTTTATTATAATGAATAATAATCAAACTAAAGTTAATTTTACAGGATTAACTTCTACTGCTGGTATGTTATTTCGTAGAATAGTACTATACGTTAAACCGGGTCAATACTTGCCGCAAAATAGTAAATTAGGCAAGATACTTTTTGGTTCTCGAGTAGATATTTATATACCTATAATTGCCATCACAAAAGATCGAAAGAAAATTAGTGTGGGACAAAAAATAAGTGCCGGTAAAACAATTATTGGATTTTACGACAATTTATAAAATTGTTTATTCCGGACACTTTATACTATTATCAATAGATTCACTTACTAATTTATCGAATAATTCGTGTGCTTTTTTAATATTTACATCATTTAATTCAACAGTGATATTAAGTGATATGTTATTATCATAAGCGGAAAATATCAACTCTTTTTGTGATAATCCAGGATTATTATCTTTAAATGTATAATATTTATTTGGTGGGAATGATTCATAAGTTGCATAAAAATTTGATATTAATAACCATGATGATATTGGATTCAGTGCATGAGACCGTATATATTTAATTTTAGTTTTATGACAAATAATTAATGAAGCAATAATAACTACTACCGACCTTAATAATTTATTATACTTTTTACCTCCATAGTCTTCCCTAGTTTTACTATTTATCTCCATTATATTATTATCTAAATAAACAAGGGTTATATTAGAAATGCAATTATCATTTAAATATAAACATAATACTAATTCGTCACCTGGTCCATGTATATCACTGTATATTGATTCTATATCACCTGGTAAGTCATAGTAATTTCCTATTTTAAGTTCTAAGTTTGAACATTTTAATTTTAATTTTTCGTTTAACTCATTAAGGTTTTCATTAATTTTGGTTAAATTTGGATTATAACATCCAATTGATTTACCTAAAGGTTTGTAATAAATTGATAAATCATCTAATATTTTTCTTATGTTTGGAAAATGCTTATTATATTTTGTTATTGTATTACGGACACTACTTGTCAAATTTAATCTATTTTCATCGTTTGTAACTAACTTACCATTTTTATCATATATAAATAATTCCTCAGTAGTTAAATCATAATAACATAAATAAAAATATTTATGAGGTTGATGTTCCAATAAATATCTTTGATTATATTGTGTATCAATTGTCTGAATATAATTTTTGCCTCTTAAATTAACTATACTTACATTAAGTCGTATTTCTTTTTGACATTCTAATAATCTCTTTTTTAATTCTTTACGTGTATCCTCAAGTTCTTTTATTTCGTCAATTAAATTTTTAAGACTCATATATAATATTATAATATTTTTTGTTTCTCTTGGACATGTTACACATTTTTTAATACTACCTACTTTTCTTCGGCTTGTTAAAATTTTTTAATATAATTTTCAAATGTTTCAATAATATTGCTATCATATTTAATTATTAAAAATGGTAATTCATTGGCTTTCATATATCTGTATTTTTCTTTATCCCTATTTTGTTGGTCTTGAAAATCAACTTCACCATTTTTATGAAAATAAGGGATATATTCATAATGTTGTCTACCATTCACTTCAATATATAGATAATCATTATCATTGATTTTTACCTTAAAATCTATTCGTAGTTGTTTTTTATATTTCAAATCTTTAAATGTTACTTGTTGGTCAAAATCATAATTGTTTTCTAATAAATAATTAGCTAATAATGCTTCTAATTTAGATGCATTTTTATTTGGTGGTATATAAGGTATTGGTTTATATAATCCACCTAAATATTGATACTTAGTATGACTACCATCTTTATATTTCTTAATAATACCTTGAGAATTCATTAAATCTAATATAGTCATTCCTGTTTTATTTGTGTGGTTATCTTTTTCTACATCTAATCCAGCATACCTTATTATTTGAGCTTGATATGCATTTGGACAAGCTTGAATTATTTTTGATAAAGTATCAACTATATTACCGATATATTTTTGTCCTCGAAAGTGTATTTGCTTTAATGCTTCATTACGTTCCTTACAAGTTAAATTATTTTTAACATCATATAACTTGACTATACTTGACTTTTTCTCTTTTGGAAATTTTTGTATATGCAAATCATCTAAATCTTGTATTATTGACCATTGAATATAACCTGAATGTTGTTTATTATTATCTAAATTAAGACAACTTTTTTTATTATTTGGACTTATTGATAATGAATATTTAACCAAATTAATTATATGTAAATAGTCATGATTAATCATTTATAAAAAATAATAATAATTATATTTTAAGTTAAAATATATTTCAATATTAATCTAAATACAATTTACGTTCATTAAGTAACTTCTTAATATGTTCAGTCGTAAAAGTTTGTGGTATTTGTTCAATTACCATCTTACAATATTCATTTTTTTTTTCTTCGGTGAGATTGGGACTATTAAAGTGTAGTAGTTGATTTAGTATATAATGATTCACATATTCGTGCAAATAGTTAACGTCTATGTTTTTATTTATGTTACTTTTAGGTTTTTCTATATCTCCACACATATCATATATTTCATTTAATATTTTATTAAAATAAACAATTAAATCTGTAGATTTTGTCATTGGATTATTAAAATTATCTTTATTCAACATATCTTTATATATTTGTTTTAATTTATTATCAGGCATTGGTAAAATTATAAGACATTCTAATAATCTCTTTTTTAATTCTTTACGTGTATCCTCAAGTTCTTTTATTTCGTCAATTAAATTTTTAAGACTCATATATAATCTTATAATATTTTTTTATAATATATTTTGGTTCTCTTGGACATGTTACACATTTTTTAATACTACCTACTTTTCTTCGGCTTGTTAAAATTTTAATATTTTTTTTTCCAATTGAATATATAAATTGTTCTAAACTAGAACCAATACTACACGAATTATTATTACAGGGAATAATAATAACTGTATCATTTTTAAATAATTTAATAATATTATTATCTTCTTGTTCATATTCATATAATTCTGATATTTTTTTATAATAATCAAAATATTTATATAGCAAATATAAATAGGTTAACCAAAAAACTATTTTCATTCTTAATTTTATTTACATTAGTAATTATAATTTTAAAATTATCAATTTTTAAATATAGATATGTTAAAATATATCGGTGGTGGTCTTTTATGTGTTACTAAATATCATAATCAACGTCCTGTAATAGTTTTAGGCAAAGAAGTATATGAAAATGGAATGTACGGTGACTTTGGTGGATCAAAAGATATAACCGATATATCAATTAATGACACTATTCATAGAGAAGTTTATGAAGAATTATATATAAATGTTTCTAATATTGATAAATTTCCATATATTGATTTACCAGTAAATGACAAAGAAAAATATAAATTATGTGTAGGAACTATTAATGGAATATCTGAAACATATTTTAAAAAAAAGTTTAATTTGTATAATTCGGATTCATATAAATCATTTACAGAAATCTCAGAAATACGGCGTTTTTATGTACAAGATGTACCTAAAATTCGCAATAATTACATGTATGATGTACATGGAATAAAATGTGTTATTAGACCCAGAACATTGAAAGCTTTAAAAAATAAAACAATACAAAAATTATTAATGCAGTAAATATATTCTTAGTATCTTATATAATATGCCAAAAAAACGCTCACGTAAAAAATATATTAGAGGGCGATTTGAAGTCGTCAAAGGTAAAAAAGAAGGAAGATATATTTTTTATAAAGATAAACTTGGTAATGTTAAATACAATCAAGTTGTTTGTGTAAAAAAACCAGTTCATCCTAGCGATGTACCCTTAAGTACCCGCCAAAAGTGTGAGCATAGGCTATTTTTACGTTCTAGGCAATTAAGTTCTATGAGAAAACGAAAATCTGCCAAGCGTAATAGTACCAAGCGTAAGAGTACTAAGCGTAAGAGTACCAAGCGTAAGAGTACAAGGCGTAAGAGTACCAAGCGCAAGAGTACCAGGCGTAAGAGTACCAGGCGTAAGAGTACCAAGCGTAAGAGTACAAGGCGTAAGAGTACCAAGCGCAAGAGTACCAGGCGTAAGAGTACCAAGCGTAAGAGTAAGAGTAAAAAAAATTGATTATAATATTGACTTAATTTTTTTTTGCAAAAAAAGTACATTTTAATATGCAGACATGTTCAATGTGTAAAGAGAATTATAGTCTTACTTTGGATGCTTGTCCTAGTTGTGGTACAATTTCTACTAAACAGAAGCTTCAAAAGATTACTCCATGGGGTATCTTTGAGACTACTCGTTATGATGTTCATCATGCTGATAAATGTTCATCAGGCAAATCAAAAACATCAATGGAATTTAACATCTTATCATTGGATAAGTCTCTGTCAAGACTAACCGACGCTGCATTTGCACCATCAAGACCAAGCTATGATGTATTTGCAGGACCAAGATACGCTGCACCAAGACCAAGCTACGCTGCACCAAGACCAAGCTATGATGCATTCGTAAGACCGTCTCGTTATAAAAGGCGATTTAGTAATATTATGGATGCTATAGAATCAGATGAGACTCAAGTAGGTGAAAGAATTATATTAATGGATGGTACTAGTTGGGTTATTAGACAGAAAGGTTATGGTGGATATGCAGCTCGTATTTGAAAAAATCATGTTTTTATTTTATTTTAATTTTAGTATAGTGATGGATGAACCTCCATTAAAAATGAGTAAATATATTTATCTTGATAAATCCGATATTCCAAATGCTGGTATGGGTGTTAGGGCTGCTAAATTTATCCCGAAGGGAACTATATTGGGAAAATATAATGGTAGAAGATTAACAAGAAGGGAATATTTAAAATTAAGAAATAAGGATTATGTTTTTGAAGTTAGTGGTTATCCGCGAATTTATATAGATGCGAGTAATATAAAATATTCTAATTGGACTAGATATATAAATGGAGCAAGAACCAAAAGACAAAAAAAATTAATTAATATAGAGACTTTTGAGAAACACAAAAATATCTATTTTGAGGCAATTGTTGATATAGAGCCAGATGAAGAATTAATTTTTGATTATGGTCGTCATTATTGGTAATTTTATTCTTGTAAATATTTATCAATAAGATCCCAATAATCAGTAATAATTGGTGCTGGTGGCGCATTTGGGATAAAACCAAAAGCATCTTTGTGTTTTTCTAAAAATTCTAATGCATTGGCGACTTCATTAGTGAATACATATATTTGTTTATTTTTACCATGAACTGTAGTTAATGCTTTCCAATTGATGACTAATGAATTATAAATTTCAGTCCAATTATTAGGAACATCCATATAAGATGGTAGTTGAATATCATATACATAATAATATGTGGGTTTAAAGAATGTTTTGGGCACGATGTTAACGAATAAAATTAATTCTTGATTTTTACCAAAATATCTTTCTATTTGTCTAGTAAGTAAATCAATGCTTGTTTTACGCAAATTACGATTTAGAAATTCTAAACGATTTTTATAAAAATCAGAATAACCTAAACTATAGAGAATGTTGCGAATTTCATCTTCAGATTTTTCTCTGAATTTTTCGGAAAGAAATGAATTATGTTCTGGCGAGAGATTTTTAATCCATTCGGTCATATTTTAATATTTCTATAATATTACTGGGCATTTTAATTTCTGGGACATTCCTCATGTATTTTTTTATATCTCTTAGTAATGCTAATATATAATATTTACGCAAACATTGTGTAATTATAGTAGCTTGACATATAAATAGTATTATAAATCTTAATGTAGAAAAAAGTGGAAACCACCATAATAGTGAATCTAATATACATAATTGGGCATAAATTGTCCAATAAATCAACCAATGTTGACATGTTTTAATGCGTGGCACTCTAATTGTTTCCATTGTTTGGTATAATGGATAAACTGTAAGTATTATAAAATAAAGGAAAACTAACATTAATATATTTTTATGCTTGTTTTTTTATGCTGATTAATTAATGAATTTTTATGTAAATAAAAAAAAATATATAATACTATTATACAATGGCGGATTTCTTAGCTGCATCTGCATTAGTTGCCTCACAAACTGTTAACAAAACAGAAGACTTTAGTGTGAAAACTTTCATGAGTTTTTCTTCAGCCATTAGTTTAATGATTATGATTGTTGCATTTATTCTTGCATGGAAATGTAATTGTAATAAAGATACTCTTACTAGAATTATTTGGTCTCTTCTTGCCGCAATCTTTGGTATGTACTATTTGGTTTGGTATCTAATTGCTCATAAAGCACTTCCTGCTATGATGGATATAAATAAACCAGATAATGAAAAATTCTTTCCATGCGACGAACCAAAGGACTAGTCATTTGAAATCATTGGTCGTGAAGAACCATAACTATTCTAAATATTTTTTTTTGCGTAAGAATATAATATAGAATTTATTGACAATTAATTATATGAACAATAAAATAGATTTGCCACAATTGATTAATAACAATATAGGTAAATTTTTCTTTTTATATGGAAAACCAGAAGTAGGTAAACAAACATTAGTTAAAAAAATATTAACATTATATGATATAAATTTAAGGGTTTTTTTATTTACTAAAGATGGTAATGACTATAAAGATATAATACCACAAACTAATATTATTGTAAAACCAATATCATCCCATTTTAGTAGTTTAATTAGTAGTTTAAATAAAGATGAAAAGACAATTTTAATCTTTGATGATTATGATCACAGTAATATGAAAAAAAATAATTTATACATGTCAGAAATCATAGATACTTATGCAAAAAAAAATTTAGATATATTTATCTGTTCATCAACGGCACAACTTAATAATTATTTTATAGATGCTTTGGATTATTTAATTATTTTTGGCACAAAAAATAATAGTGAAGTTCAGAGGCTTTATGATAAGTATATTGATAGTTTATATCTTACGTTTAGTAAATTTAAATTTATAGTATCTACATTAAAGAATGATGATTTCTTAATTTATACTTATGACGACACAAATTTTATTAAACATATTGTTCACCCATCTGTAACATTGGGTGAATATTCTATATTGGGAAAAGAATATGAATTAAAAACAGAAGTAGAACCAAAAAAACGTAGTTTGAATATTATTAATATTAATTTGAGTGATACAATTATGAATTCTATAATTAATGATAAAATTGAGATAACATTGAGTATTAAACCGAAGGGTTATGGTGTATAATATCAAATGTTTTTAAATATTTATTTACATGTTCAAAGAATTTCTTAACGTTAGTTGATGTAAGGTCGCTAATACTAAGAATATCACCATTTCTATGAATGTATAGAATATCTAAAATATGTTTGAGTAATGATTTATTATCTTCTGTATAATCTTTAGATGTAAGAATTAATTTATAAAAAACCAAGATACCATTAACAAAATCATCTTCACTTTTACAAAATTCGGCATTATCTAAGAATACTTTATTTTCGCTAATAATTAGCATGTCTTCAATAATTTTATTAATTCGTTGTCTACATTCATTGTCAATATATCTTCTATATTCAAAGAAATGAATTATATCTAAATATTTAATAATACGGTTATCATTAATATTACCAGAGAATATGTAACCCATAGTTAAAAAACCATTAATAAAATCATCACCAAAAGTATTCATAATATATCTAATAAAATTGATTTTATTTTAGCTTATATTACAATGATTATATATTCTTAAAAATGGACGACAAATATAGGGAACTAATTAATTATTTACTTCAGCATGATAATTGGGATAATGAATTGAGAGAAAAGTTTTTAAAAAAACTAATAACATTATCTATGCCAGAAATATAGAACATGTGGAATAACATATCAGAAATTCCATTAGATTTGATTAAGGAAAAAAGAGAAGAAATTAAATGTAACAAATGTCAAAAAAAATCATTAATTATGTATTGTTTTAATTGTAAAGAGTGGCATTGTCGTTGTAAACACGTATGTGCTGTGTGTAATGTTAGATTAAAAAGTAAAAATTGGAAATTTAATCAATGTCAGTGTGGTTTTTTTGTTTGTAATAATTGTTTTAATTTTTGTAATACTTGCAATAAAAAAACATGTGATTCGTGTTTAAAATTTAAGGATAAATGTAAGTCATGTGCATATAATTACTGTGATTGTAACTATTATATTAGTGAAAGTAGTTATAAAAAATGTAATGTATGTAAGCATAAAATTTGTATTAAATGTTCATCTATTTTTCTTAATAGATACGAAAAATTTTATTGTAAATCATGTGTAAAAAATATTTTAGAAAATGTTAATATACATGATAGATTGTCAGCAGAATAATAGTTGTGATCCCATTAATAATCAAATAACTAAAATTTTTGTTAAAGAACCCGGAATTTCTGCAAGTAGAAATCCATACGAATCTCTTTATAAAGAGCCTTACGGTATCTATAAAAACGTAGTACCAAGAAATACTAAATTTTTATATAAAGATTCTTATCGCAAAACCCCATATACTCCATTACCAGAACATAAAACACCTAAGAGATATACTAATTCTATGAAAGACCTTAAAAGATATTATTATAATAACTATCTGCCTACGGATACAGACATTAATAATGCCAGAGTTACTCACCAGATTAAATATGGTACTGATAAAATAGGTAAGGGATATTATAATAATAATGTGATTCCCTATAATCATGTAGAATATAATGGCAAGTTATACAATTGTGATTTACAGGATCGTAAACCGAATGTATTATGCACGGATGACATATATTCAAATGAAATAATGGCAAAATGTGAAGCACAATCTAAATTCTTGGGACGCACTAAAGGGGGTCATTGTAGTTTAGATGGTTCTGTATCGCCTCATATTCCTATGATAAAAAATAATTATTTAATCCATGACATTGAAGATGCATCCAGACACGGATTATTGGATAATGCGCAAGTATATGTTAAAAAGAAAGGAAAAATCACTCGTAAGGACACATTAACAAGTCAGGATTATTGGAAAAACAATTCTTATAATCCGGTATATAATGTTAGATGGAATGCCATAGATTATAAACCTAATCGTAGATACTGATTAATTGATTAGTAATCAAATAATTAATTTTTTCATTATAATTTTCATTTTTTGAAATCAAGTTATTGATACATAATTTATTAATTAATAATTTTTTATTTTGATTGATTAGATGTTTGCATAAGGATATAAATTCGTCATAATTATGATCTAATAATTTTTCGTGTTTTCTGCCAAATGAAGATATATTATCTAATTTAATATTCTTAATATTACAATTATTACAACTCATTTCAATAAACAGAGCTAGATATTCAAATATATTAATGTCAGAAATAATTAAATTTTCTAAAGATTGCGGTAATATATTATTCATGAGTTCTTTATCAATAATTAAATGACTATTGCATTTATTTCTGTATAGATTTATTTCTAATGTCTTTAGATTTTTGAGGGAAGTAAATATATTTAATAATTCAATTCTATCTTGTATATGTGATGATTTTAGATATGCTCTGCCAGTTTTTTTAGTAAAATGGATAGAAATATATTCTA
>Ga0180432_10005123_pt1 | contig 17622 bp, 13 predicted proteins | sample SS_ome_10_FD_132414 | JGI IMG/M metagenome (GOLD analysis project Ga0180432, IMG submission 132414) | Hypersaline lake sediment archaeal communities from the Salton Sea, California, USA - SS_1_MS_2 metaG | ecosystem: Environmental > Aquatic > Non-marine Saline and Alkaline > Hypersaline >...
CACCTGAACGGCCGCATCCTGTATGGTGAGATCAACCCCAAGGCCGACCACCTCTGTTCGTGGTGTCATCACGTCGCGGGCGTTCTTTTCCGTGAATTCGAATACGCCCTCGATCAGACGCACGTCTTCGTCTTCGAGTTGACCGGACTCCTTGCTCTGCTTGACGATCATCATGATCTCGGCGGGAGAGTGGATTGCCTCGATGCCGGTCGCCGGTGCTTTGACCCCGAGGAGCCGTACGAGCTGGTTGGCGCACCAATTGAGGAAGTTGGTGGCCGGCGCCGTTATCCAATTGAAGAACAGCAACGGCGCGGCAATCCATCGGCTGGTGGCTTCGGGGTATGTTATGGCCCATGCCTTAGGAGCCAGTTCTCCCACTACCACGTGAAGAAACGAAATCGTCCCCACCGCCACAATCGAAACCACGGCGGCGCGGCCCAAGAAGCTCAATGCAGCCGGCAGAGAGGCGACCCATTCGTGCAGCAGCACTGCCACCGCTTCCTCTGCCACGTAGCCAAGGAGGATTGACGCCAATGTGATGCCGAGTTGACAGGCGGACAGCAGGCGGTTGAGGTCTTCCTGAGCGGCCTGAACCGTTTTGGCTCTGCGGTCGCCTTCCTTGACCATCTCCTCGATCCGCGTCCTGCGGGCCGCAACGAGAGCGAATTCGGCTGCTACGAAGAAAGCATTGGCAGCGACCAGTATGGCGATGATGGCGCCGCGGATGAGGATCGACCCGAGAGTGATTTCTTCCATAGGAATTGCTCTTTCAAAGGTAAGATCGGCACCCGTGTTTTTGGAGCCTTTGGCCACGGCGCATGTCGTGCTACATTATGTTCTTCGGTAAGGGCCAGTAGCTCAGTTGGTTAGAGCGCACGCCTGATAAGCGTGAGGTCGGAGGTTCAATTCCCCCCTGGCCCATGAGATAAGTTCAATGACCTTATTGATTTCCGCGTCAGTGAGGTTTTTGTCTTTGAGGATTTGAGCTAGCGCTGTGTACTTTTCTGTGCATGAAACGTCCGGTACGCCAGTGTTTTTGCCGTTTCCAAAGCGCTGAGCCTTGCGTCTGGACAGCATCTTCGCGGCTTCCTTCCTATTCCACCACCCCGGCGGGTGTTGCCGTAAGGTCCTACTCCAACACTGACAGGGAAACATGTGGCAACACGTCTGTATCAGAAATCTGTCTCGTTACGAACTGATACACACCATTATGAATTTCTCTGCAACGGATATGGATGCGGAAGCTACGAAAGCGCGGTGATTCTACCCTTCCAGAGCTTGGCGCGCACTCTCGTAGCCTGCTGCAATCTCGGTCACCGGACGAAGCCGCCCGTCGCCGACCTTCCCCCCTCAAGTCCGCCTCCCGGCCTGACGATACTCAGTACAAATTCCAGCGAGCCAAAGGTGGGCTGTCGCCCCACGGCGATGGCGCGCACACGGGCGACGGAGTGCATCTATGTTCACGGGCGACATTGCCAAATTCAGTCCCCCAGACCTCTTGATGTTCCTGGCGCATCTCGGCAACGAGGGTGTGCTGACGGTGACGAACGCCGATCAGGGGCTGCAGGTCAGCTTCAAGAAGGGATTGATCGTCGACGCGCATTCCGAGGCCGCCGACGAGCGACTCCTGCGAACGCTGCTGTTCGAACATAGGATCGAGACGCACCAGTGTGAGTACATCAAGCAGGCCAGGCTGGAAACCGGTCTGCCCGTGAGACGGATCCTACAGAGCATCGACTCGTTCGACGTAGCCGAGATCACGGACCTGCTCGAGAGCACCGCACGGGAAGTGTTGTTCCATCTCATACTGTGGGACGCGGGGCAGTTCAACTTTGCAGAGATACCGCTCGATGCGGATGCGGACCTTCTCGCGCTTCCCTGCGAAAAGCTCACGCTGGATATCATTTGGCAGGTTGACGAGTACAACGAATTCCTGCGATCGATTGGCTCGCTCGATCGGATTACGATTCCAGGCCCGCCCAGCGGCGGGCAGGCCGAGGCGACCCCGGCGCAACGGTTCCTGTTAGAGCAGTCGACGGGGAAGCAGTCGGTGCGACGGGTGATCGAAATGGCGCCCTTTCCGGCCCTCGACCTGGTGTTGGCACTCCGGGAGTCGATAGAACAGGGCTGGATCGCGCTCCTCCCGGATGGCAATGGTACCGGCACGCAGAATCCTGCGCCCGTGGACAAGGTGTTTGCCTCTTACAAACGGTCGCTCCGGAAGATCGTTGCCGCGAGCGACGCGAGACCGAAAGCCGCGGAGATCGTCAGCTTCTGCAAGGAACACTTCACCTGCTCGCTGGTGGTCGCCATACAGGACGGCAACGTGGTTGGATGCAGGGTGTATCGTCGCGGTGAGAACGGCGAACGCGTGAACCGCGACATTGGCCACGTCGGCGTTCACACATCGGTTGACCCGATATTCGACTGGGTGCGGGGGTCGAAGCAACCGTTCTTCGGAAAGGTGTTCGAGTCGCAGCTGCTCGACGCTCTCGGGGAGTCTGGACCCGATCCGGGGGGCGACTGCGCCGTCGTGGCCCTCGGGTCTATCGGCGGTCCCGAACTCCTCGTTTACGTGGCATCCAATAGAGCGATGACTGAACCCGGTCCGTTTCAGTACCTCGAGTTGATGTCGTGGAGTCTCAATCCGCCGACGCGGGCTGCGCCGAGTGAGTCGCGTTGCACGTCGACGGAGCACCCACCATCGACTGCATCACCGATGGGCGCGGGTGAAAGACAGTCTTCGTCGTCGGGTGTGGAGCACCTCGTGAAGTCCATCGGAGAGCTTCCCCCGATGCCGAGTATCCTCGCGCAGACGCTCGACCTGCTCTCCGACCCAGATGCGATGCTGTCAGACCTCGCAGACGTTTTGTCACATGACCCGGCGATGGTGGCACGGTTGATCAAGGTGAGCAACTCCGCACTCTACAATCTCGGTCAGGATATCACATCGTTGGATCAGGCGATCGGACGACTCGGCACGAGCACCATTCGGAGCATCGTCGTCGGTACCTCGGCCCGTGCGCTGTTCCCGACCGGCCAGACCGACATCGACATCTGGGGCCAGTCGTTGTGGAAACACTCCGTTGAGTGCGGACTCGCCTCCAAAGGTGTCGCCAAGATCGTCGGTAACGCCGATCCGAACGAGGCGTTCGTCGGCGGGATACTGCACGACATCGGCAAAGTAGTGATCCTGTTGAACCTCCCCGAGGAGTTCCGCGCCATTCGCAAAAAGAAGATTACTCACAAGGAGAGAAGCCTGGAGGCGGAGATGGCGGTTTTGGGCTTCGACCACACGATGGTGGGCGAGCGTCTGGTGGAACAGTGGAAGTTGCCGCCGAGTCTCAGGGCCTGCGTACGGCACCACCATGCTCCGCAGGAGGGAGCCGAATTTGAGACGCTGGCTTGCATCGTTGCGTGCGGCAACTACTTCAGCCACGCCCAAGGTGCACAACCGGACGAGGCAAGTGCCGAACAGGCGATCGACATGACAGTGGCCCAGCGGATACTTGACCTGTCCGACGAACGAATACAATCACTCCACGAGGAGATCGACGAGAGTTTCCAACACAGCAGCGTGCTCGACTGAACGCGTGACGCAATGTCCGTACGTGAGCTTGCAAGAAGGGCGGGGGAACACCTCCGCTCCGTCTAGCTCGCCGTTGGAGTCGCTTGCGGTTCCTCTGGCGTGTCAGAACCCGAGCCGTTGATTCGTTGACTAACGAAGAGCGGTTGCGCGCTGGGATTACCTGCGGCTACGCAGGAAATTCGCTGAGGGACGAGCGGGACCACGCCATGCCCGGCCCACACGCAGCTGACCTTCAACAGGGCCGCCTCGGCGGCCCGTTTTTTTAGGCAACAGCGGCGAATATCGTAGCCTTGTATTGGCTGCTGACGCTCGGCGGTGGTATCTTGATGGCGCCCTTGTTGGGCTCCTGTAACTCGTTGGGCCATATGGCGATAGCGACCTGCCTGCGAAGGCTGCTGGCGCTCGCTGAGGATCGCGCATCGATTGGTGCGCGTTTTGCTATCGTGTACGGCAGGTACTCAATGCGTCCACTATCACAGCGTTTCGGCATAGGTTTGCTGCTTCTTGGCAGCGTCTTCATCTTCGTGGGTGCGCCAGACCTTTTGGACACACGATCTGCTCAGCGAGCCTGGGATTTGGGCCATCTGCTCTTCTTCCTCTTTGCCACTCTTGCGTGGTTGCGTTGGGACAGAAACGGCGCGCACTGGTCGAACCTACGCACGTGGGCGTTTACGCTCATGGTGGTGAACCTGACCGGGCTTCTCATTGAAGGCGCTCAGCATGTGCTCGGGAGGGACGCATCGGCGTCAGATCTCTTTCTCGACAACGTTGGTGCGGTTGTGGCCCTCGCCTTCTTTGCCAGGTGCAAGGACGCCCCAACCAATTTGAAAGTGGTGCTGCGGGGAATGGCCGTGGCGCTATTGGTCTGGTCACTCGTACCCTTCTTTGCGGCGCTCAGTGACGAGTTTTCTGCCTCGAGATCATTCCCGATGCTGTCCGACTTCGAGACGCCGTTTCAACTGTCGCGCTGGGAAAGTGATGTCGTGCTGTCGTTCGAAAATGACACGGTGAGAAAAGGTGATGGAGCTTTGAGAGTGCCGCTCTCGACAGCACGATATTCCACAGCGAGTCTCCAGTACTTCCCGGGTGATTGGAGCGGAACGTCGCTGCTGGCGGCCAGCGTATTCAATCCAGACCGGGAACCGCTGGAACTGGTAATTAGGGTGCACGATCGGTGGCACGATGAGCACGGGATGAGGTACGACGACCGGTTCAATCGCCGGTTCGTGATCTCTACGGGGTGGAACGATCTGGAAATCCCCGTATCCGATATCGCTTCGGCACCCAGGGAGCGAAGCATGGACCTAACCAAGATCGAGGGGCTGAGTTTCTTTTCAGTCGAGCTACCTCGGCCGCGCACGATCTTCATCGACCAGGTCGAGTTGCGATAGCCGCTATCTACATTGGCCATGTCTGAACCGGTTGATCGACCTTCAGAACCAGAAGCGCCCTTCCGCCTGTGGCCGGCACTGAAAGAAGCCGTTCGCGGCACCGAACAGGACTTCACAGCCGGCCCCGTCGGGCGTGCCGTTCTATTACTTGCGGTGCCCATGGTTCTCGAGACTGCGATGGAGTCCGTGTTTGCAGTCGTGGACGTATTCTTTGTAGCGCGTTTGGGCCCCGCCGCAGTGGCGACCGTTGGACTCACCGAGACCATGCTGACACTCATCTACACCGTGGCGATCGGGCTCAGCATAGGGGTGACGGCGCTGGTTGCTCGGAGGACCGGAGAGAAAGACCCAGACGGTGCGGCCCGATCGGCGGTTCAGGCGGTGTTACTCGGTTTTGGAGTGGCGGCCTTTCTCGGTTTTGTGGGCATCACGCAGGCGCCACGTCTGCTGGCACTGATGGGAGCCGAAGCGGACGTTATCGGACCGGGTGCGTCCTACGCTCGAATAATGCTCGGTGCCAACGTCACCGTACTGCTCCTGTTTCTGACTAACGCAATCTTCCGCGGCGCTGGTGACGCGGCAATAGCGATGCGGGTGCTTTGGATCGCGAACGGCATCAACATTGTCCTCGATCCCGCATTGATCTTCGGACTCGGGCCGTTTCCCGAGCTTGGTCTCAAAGGAGCGGCAATTGCCACCAACATCGGCCGAGGCGCCGCCGTGCTCCTCCAGTTCTGGGTGTTGTTCAGTGCGAGCAGTCGTGTGAAGATCAGACGGCAACACCTGGAACTGAACCCAAAGGTTATGTGGCAACTAATCCGACTGTCGGGCACCGGAACGTTCCAAGTGTTCATCGGAGAAGCAAGTTGGATCGGACTCACCAGGATTCTCGCCGGCTTCGGCAGCGGTGTGTTGGCCGGTCATACCATAGGGATTCGCATCATCATCTTCGCGATACTGCCAAGCTGGGGAATGAGCAACGCGGCCGCAACGATGGTGGGGCAGGCGCTTGGGGCAGATAAACCGGAGCGCGCTGAGCGCTCGGTATGGATCGCCGGCATTTACAACATGGTGTTCCTCACAGTGATCGGCGCTCTGTTCGTGGCATTCGCGCCGCAGATCGTGCGGCTGTTCACCACCGAGCCGGAGCCTGCCCGCTACGCGGTGTTGTGTTTGCGGATCGTGAGCCTGGGGTTCCCGTTCTTCGCATACGGAATGGTCCTCACGCAATCTTTCAACGGTGCCGGAGACACTTGGACTCCGACGATCATCAACCTGTTTTGCTTTTGGATGTTTGAGCTGCCGTGCGCGTATGTGCTCGCGTACCTACTCGAAGTGGGACCCGTTGGCGTATTCGTTGCAATGACGATCTCTTTCTCTTCCCTGGCAGTTGTGAGCGCCGTGATCTTCCGGCGAGGCAAGTGGAAGACGAAGCAAATCTGACTTTGCTCTTTAGGGCCGCTCAAGGGTCGATGAAGAAACCAATGGTGATGTGTCGGACGTTCTCAAACCGAAACTGACCTTGTGGGGATGGACCGGCTAGGAACTCAGCTGCGAGACGGAGCGAGCGGCGGCCGGCGATCTCTGGCAGCCGAATGCCGACCTGGATGTTGAGTCGTGGTTCCCAGGAGTTGTTCTGCTCCCATTCGACATCGGCTGCGGCATACGGTGAGATTGCACCTCTGACTTGGCTGGCTTCCGTTTGGACTCCTGCCCTCACCAGGAACCTGCCCGATCCATCGGGATGCACGTTGATTGCCCAATTGCCACCTCCGTACACCCCGAGAGACGGGGAAACCTCGTAGAACGCGGTGAAGTCGGCTGCATCTCTACTGTAGTCCCCAATCTCTGGATCGAACCTCGAGATGTATTCGTCGCCTATGTGCGAACTCTTGTGGTGGTATCGGAAACGCAGCCAGTGACTTCCCATATGCCAGGTCAAAGGGATCGCGAAGATCCAGTCTGTTGATATGAGATCGCGTGTGATGGTCGTGAGTGTAAATCGACCGAAGACTGCTCCCTCCGTTCCGATTACGATCGCATCCTCTTGACTGCTGCCGGAGATCAGGTATATGGGTACCGTGGTGCCAAGCGCTACCTCTCCCTCTCCAGTATTCCCGAATTCAGTCGGTCCCCTCGCATTAAAGACGAGTTTTGCTCCGCTGCCAGCGGCCCGAGGTGCTGCCAACAGCCTCACCTCGAATGCGCGAGAAGGGAAGAGGCGCTTCACATTCTGAGCGTCGAGCTCGTGAATCCAGGCGCATTGAGCCCACAAAGTCACCATCAAAGTCACTGCAAGATCTTTGTACCAACTATGAGTCAGGGACATTGCCTCGTCCGTTCCTTCAACCATATCCAGATTACAGGCGCCAACGTCGCACAGGTGTTCCCGTGCGTCAGATGGCATAAAGCATAGTCGAAGGAGACGACATTTGCATTGTCGACAGTGTATCTTGCCTGGGGCCAATTACGGGGACTATGCTCGTTTCACCAACAAGCGCCACTGAATGTTCAAGTTCTCAGCTCCGCTGATACGTCGCCTGCACGCCGGTCTTCGAGAGACCGAGCATGTGTACATGGTGCTGGTGTCAGTGGTCATCGGACTACTTGCCGGCTTCTGTGCGGTCGGATTCCGTCTTCTGATCCAGGTTCTAAACCACGTCGCCTGGCGCCAAGGGCAGTACACGCTCGAATATCTATACAGCTTGCCCTTCTGGTGGAAAATACTGGCTCCTGCGGTTGGCGGTGTGATCGTAGGGTTCATCACCTACCGCTTTGCCAGAGAAGCCAAGGGACACGGAGTGCCGGAAGTGATGGAAGCCGTGGCACTTCGGGGAGGAAGAATCAGGCCCCGAGTCGTTATTGCCAAGATGTTTGCGTCCGGCGTCAGCATCGCGTCCGGCGGGTCGGTAGGTCGCGAAGGGCCAATCGTTCAGATCGGGTCTGCGTTGGGCTCGACAGTTGGACAACTGCTCAAGATCGATCAGGCCCGGCTCAGGACCCTCGTCGGCTGTGGTGCCGCCGCCGGCATAGCAGGTACGTTCAACGCTCCTGTGGCGGGGGCGTTGTTCGCGGTCGAGATAATACTAGGCGACTTTGGCGTAGCACAATTCTCACCGATCGTGATATCGTCGGTCGCGGCAACAGTGGTGAGCCACCGGTATCTAGGTGATTTTCCGGCCTTCGAGGTCCCTTCATACACCCTCGTGCATGCCAATGAGCTGTTCGCATATGCGGCTCTGGGAATTCTGGCGGGACTCGTGGCACTTGCTTTCATTAGAGCACTCTACGCAACTGAAGATCTCTTCGACAAAATCCCGTGGCATCCATCGGCCAAGGGCTTGATGGGTGGTGCCGTGGTTGGAGTGATCGGCATATGGTTTCCGCACGTCTTTGGTGTCGGCTACGAGGCCATAAATGAAGCGCTGAACGGAACCATGCTGTGGCACTTCATGCTGCTGCTGGTCGGGTTCAAAATCTTGGCCGTATCGATAACGATCGGATCTGGTGGTTCCGGCGGTATCTTCGCACCATCACTGTTCATCGGAGCGATGTTGGGAGGCGGCGTAGGCACGGTAGTGAATCTGCTTTGGCCTGCGAGCACCGCTGGACCAGGTGCCTACGCGCTGGTTGGAATGGGGGCGTTGGTGGCGGCGGGGACCCACGCTCCAATTACGGCAATCCTGATCATTTTCGAGCTGACCGGCGAGTACAACATCATATTACCCCTGATGATCAGCTGTATCATCGCAACCCTGCTGGCCACTCGACTGCAAACTTCCTCCATCTACACATTGAAGCTGTTGAGGCGCGGCATTGACATCTTCAAGGGCAGGGCGGTGAATGTGCTGGAACCTGTATCGGTGCGCGAAGTCGTGCGCACTGACATGTTGACGGTACATCCGGAAGACAGACTCGGTTCGTTGGTATCTCAATTCATAGGTCACTCCGGCACCACGTTGTTTGTGACCGATGATGAGAACAGACTCCATGGTTTGATCACGGCTGATGAGATCCGCCCTCTCATGAATGATGCATCGGCACTCGACACACTCGTGATCGCCCAAGACGTGATGGTCGAGGGGGCTTTCCCTTCGGTATCGGCCGATTCGTCACTCGCAGATGTCATGCGGCACCTCGGCCAATATCGTGGGGAGGTGCCGGTGCTCGAAGGTGACCGGCTCGTTGGGATTATCTGGCCAAAGGATGTGATTGAGCGGTATAACACTGAGATCTTCAAACGTGACATGGCTCGAAGCATGGTCTCTGCGGTCAGCCAAGGGCGTGCTGTAGAGGCAATACCGGCTGCCGAGGACACTGTTGTTGCAGAGATTCCCGTACCACCTTTGTTCGTTGGTCGCACCATAAGGGGTTTGAATATTCGCCAAAGCTTCGGCGTGAGTGTCTTGATGATCAAACAGCTCTCAACAGATGGAGGGGAACGGCTCGAGACAGCCCCGGAAGCTGGCTACGTCTTCAAGGAAGATGACGTCATGCTCGTTATGGGACCTAGCGAGAGGTTGCGGCACCTCCGCACCGGTACTCCGTTGCCCGGTGCAGACATCGAATCAAACGGTACCTGAACGCCAACATCCATTTCTGCTCGTGGAACAAAGATGAGCGAAGAAACCAAGCCGAGGTCGCAAAGTCGCGCGACGTTGGGATTGTGGATGTGTACGGCGCTAGTTGTCGGCAACATGGTCGGGTCAGGCGTCTTTCTCTTGCCTGCATCGCTCGGCGCTTATGGCGGGATCAGCATCGTAGGTTGGTTGATCACTACGGCGGGCGCGATGACGCTTGCCCTCGTCTTTTCCCGCCTGAGCCGCATGATGCCCTCCGCGGGAGGACCATACGCGTATACCCGCCGAGGCCTCGGTGATTTTGCTGGATTCTTGGTCGCTTGGGGGTATTGGAATTCGATCTGGACGAGTAATGCCGCCATAGCCGTTGCTTTTGTCAGTTACTTGACTGCGTTCTGGCCGGGGCTGGCGGGCAGCAATACCATGGCTGCGGCCATTGCGATAGGGAGCATTTGGTTGCTCAGTTGGGTGAATGCGGCGGGCGTCAGAAATGCTGGCATTGTCCAACTCGTCACAACCATCCTCAAGCTCCTCCCTTTGGTGGCCATCGCATCGCTGGGATTGCTGTATTTCAATGTCGAACACTTTAGACCATTCAACGTGAGTGGCACATCCAGCTTCTCAGCGATCTCGGCTACCGTTGCATTGACGCTTTGGGCGTTCCTGGGATTGGAATCGGCGACGATACCGGCCGATCATGTGACAGAGCCGAGCCGCACCATTCCTCGTGCCACGATCTTGGGCACTGTGATAGCGGCATGTGTGTACGTGCTGGGAACGGTGGCGGTAATGGGCATACTCCCACCGTCTGCGCTTGCAGTGTCTACAGCTCCTTTTGCTGACGCTGCCCGGGAAGTGTGGGGTGGTTGGGCAGCATACGCGGTGGCGGGTGGTGCCGCGATCTCCTGTTTCGGTGCTCTCAATGGCTGGATATTGCTTCAGGGCCAGATCCCCCTCGCAGCGGCGAATGACAACCTCTTCCCGGCGAGATTTCAGCGTCTGTCAGGGCGGAACACGCCGGCATTCGGCATATTGTTCTCGAGCGTTCTTGTGACACTCCTGATTCTCTTGAACTACACCAAGACCTTCGTGGAGCAGTTCAACTTCATAATCCTGCTCGCAACTCTTCACACGCTGATTCCCTATGTCTTTTCCGCCATGAGCCAACTAATGATCTACGTCAAAGAGCGAACCCTGTTCGATACCGAAAGGCTCCTCGCGCCGACTCTGATTGCAGTATTGGCGTTTCTCTACTCGCTTTGGGCAATTGTTGGCGCGGGCATGGAAATCGTTTACTACGGCTTCCTGTTGTTGATGGTAGGTGTACCGGTATACGTCTGGATTGCGTGGAGGAGAACGGAAACCAGGGATCCAGAAGAAGAGACAGCCGAAGCATGAGCAAGACAACTCAATCAGACGTAGGTGCTGTACACCGAATGCTCGTGAAGAAGCCGTTTGATGCGTTCCGCTCGTCGGAGTTCATCAGTGAACAGTGGCAGGATCTCCACTACGAGGCGCCACCAAAGCTCGATCGTGCTGCTGAAGAGCACGAAGAGTTTTGCAGGATACTCCAGGCAAATGGAGTTGAACTCCATTTCTTGGCTGGCTCACCGGACACGGGTCTCGACTCGATCTACGTGCGCGATGCCGCAATTTTGTGTGACAACGGCGCAATCCTTTGCAACATGGGCAAACCTGCGCGACGTGGTGAGCCTGCCGCTCAGGAATTGGCATTTCGTGACCTCGGCCTCGCGATACTAGGTTCGATCTCCGGCGAAGGAACCGTTGAGGGTGGGGATGTCGCGTGGATTGACGAACGGACCATCGCTGTGGGTCGAGGATACAGGACCAATGACGAAGGCATCCGCCAGCTGCGGGTGTTGCTCGGCGACTCTATCGACGAATTGATCGTGGTTCCATTGCCTCATTGGCGTGGGCCCACCGATGTCTTTCATCTCATGTCCATCTTGAGCCCTATTGACCTAGACCTGGCTTTGGTCTACTCACCACTCATGCCGGTTCCATTCCGTGAGGGTCTTCTGCGTCGAGGCATTGAGCTCGTCGAAGTTCCTGAAGCCGAGTTCTTCACCATGGGAATCAACGTACTGTCGGTGGCCCCTCGAGTTTGTGTGATGCTGGACGGGAATCCGATCACGAGAGGCCGTCTTGAAGATGTTGGTGTGCGCGTGTTCGAGTTCGTGGGTGACGAGATCTGTTCGAAAGGGGCGGGTGGCCCAACATGCCTGACACGTCCTCTCGAACGCACGCTGTAGCTGCTGTTCTCCTGTCTCCACGCGACGTCTGAGTGAAATGAGAAAGGGGCCCAGCATATCGCTGTGCCCCTCATCCCTTTAGGATGGAGTACCGCTTACGGCTTTCTTCTTCTCGATGTAGTCGCCGGTTTTCTCGAACTGGTGCTTCGTGCCGGCGTACTCCGCGATGTGCTAGGACGACTCGACCGAACAGGCGTGCTTCTCGACGTAGTGGGCCGGCTCGAGCGAACAGGTGTGCTTCTCGACGTCGTGGGCCGGCTCGAGCGAACAGGTGTGCTCCGCGACGTCGTGGGACGACTCGAGCGAACCGGTGTGCTCCGCGACGTCGTGGGACGACTCGAACGCACCGGTGTGCTCCGCGATGTCGTGGGCCGGCTCGAACGCACCGGTGTGCTCCTAGTGGTTACTGAGCGGCTCGGATTTGCGCGCCGGGTTGTCGTGGCGCTCCGGGTCGTCACCGTACTGCGCGTTGGAGTTGCGCGCCTAGTCGTGGCAGTGCTGCGCGTCGGCGACACGCTGCGACTCGTGGACGTCACCCGCGTGGGTGTTGCCCGCCTGGTGGTCGAACTCTGGCTCGTGACGCGCCGTGCCGGCTGTTGTGCCGTAGCGTTCACTGATCGCCGGGTGGCATCAGTCGTACGACGCGCACTTGCAGCAGTCGAGCGTGTGGCCGTGGCTGCACGAGGGCTGTCGACAGTGCGTCGCGCGGCGCTGGTAGCAGTAACCCGCCTTGGTGATTGCTGCTGCGCACTTCGGCCTGAGGCGACAAGACGCCTCGCACTCGCTGAGGTGACGTTGGCAGTAGAAGCACGCCTCACGGTCGATCCGAGGGTGCCACTATATGCTCGTCTGCCCCTGTTAGTGCTGTTGGACGGCCGCAGCCGCGCTCGAGATGTACTGCGAAGCCTATTGTCGCCGTACACCACCACGGTGGGACTGCGATAGCGGTATCTGGGGTAATGGTCCCAATAGCCGTATCCGTAACCGTACCCATATCCGTAGCCGTAGCCATAGTACCACGGATCGTAGTAGCCGCCCCAGTACCACGGGTCGTAGTATCCCCAGCGGTAGAAGGCGCTACGTACGTAGAAGCGTGAAGGCCAACCCATGAACCCTAGGTGCCACCAGGGTCGATAGGTCCAGAATGGATCGTAGTAGCCGCCGAAGTTGATGCCAACTCCGACATTGTACGTGCCGTAATAGTATGGGTCTGCGTAGAGGTTCAAGTGCGTTTGTCTTTGTGCCACAATGGTTTCGCCGACACCATATTGCACAAAGTCGTAATCGAAATACGCACCCGATGCGAGGCGGAGAACCAGATCTGTAATCTCCGGCTCCGGGTCATCGGCCACGTACCACACGTCGCGCAGTCCGTAATCCCAATGATCGCCTCGAACGTATTCCTCGAAGATGAAGGGGTCACGCGAGAACGCGGCGAAGACTGTACCTACGCCTTCAGACGAATACACACGGAACGCTTCTCTGTCGCCCCGACCTCGAATCTCGAATTCTTCTCCGCCTCGGACGAAGTTATCGTATATCGGATCGAGAGGAAATAGCACCCGCACACGCCCATCGGGCTCCGAGTGCAACACGAGCAAGTAGCCGTCAGACTCTGTGCGGACGTCGATTCGCACGCGGTCCCCCAGCCGAGGGTGGTCATTGCTCAGCCAGAGCTTTACGGGAGGATCGTCCTGCTGAGAAAATGCTGCCATCGGCATTTCTGGCACATCTGCGACAGCTACAGTTAGCGAGAACATCAGTACGCTCAGCATATCAACCTCCAGTTAAGACTTTGGCTGGGCGCGTGCGACCTGCGCACTACTATTGAATATGGCGAGGGTCTGGGTAGATGCGCCAGCCAGTTTGCGTCGTGGTATACCCCTATGCTCACCACTCCCGCATTTCCAGAGAACGTCTGCACCGTCCCCGCTATTAGACGCTGCTAGATGCGTGCCATGCCGTAAGTCTTTTAAAATCAACTACTTAACCAATTGAAAGGTGTTGAGGTCCGTCCACTTCTTGGGACGGATTGTCCTATTTAGGCCCTGCCACGGATCTTGCGTCAGGCTGTGTTTCAAGGCCCGCGTCACGATGCAGTATCGGGGCCTACTGTGCTCGCCCTTACAATGCTATGCCTTCCAAATTTCTCGTTGATATTGTCTACGGCGCGTAGCAGAGGCTCTTCAATCGTGGTTTCGGAATCGAGCAGCGAGAGCTGCACATTGTGAGGCTCGTCATCTTGGAACCTCGAAACGGCGACGCCTAGTAGTCGGACTCCCAGTCTCCTCCCTTTTCTCAACTTCGTCGTGAGTTTTCGGGCGGTTTCACAGATTGTGCTGTCTGCCGAAACTGCTGATGGTAATGTGCGGCTTGCCTGTCTGGTGGTGAAATCTGCATCTCGTATCTTCACTGTGATCGTGCGGGCTTTTCGTCCCTTGGCTCGCAAATCGGCCGCGACATTCAACGCTAGGCGTTGCAGTTCTTTGTCAATCGCACCGTCGTCGTGCAGATCTGTTGCGAAAGTGCGCTCGTGGCTCATCGACTTTGAGGCGCTTCGCGCAGCAACGTGCGCTGTGTCCACCCCCCTCACCTTGTTGTAAAGCCATTGCCCACCCCGTTGTCCGAGCCACTCAATCAACTCTTCCTTGCTCAGACCGAGGGCATCCTTCACTGATCGCAGCCCTCGTACAGCGAGGCGTTCCTGGAATCTCGGGCCAATCCCGGGAATGTCGGCGAGCTGCAACCGTTCCAGAAACGATCGCTCCCCGCCGGGCTCGACAATCATCACGCCTGTTGTGTCGCCATCGTGTGGTTTTGCGCTCTTCGATGCGAGTTTCGCAACTAATCTAGATTTACCGCCTCCAATGGAGACAGCTATGCCGGTTTCCTCCAACACGGTCCGGCGAATCTCAATGGCGGTGTTTGAGAGATGAACATGGTTGTATAGGCGTTCGGTTCCGGTCAAATCGAGATAGAACTCATCTATGCTCGCTGGCTCTACAATAGGGGCTAGACGCTCCAAGACTCTGCGTATCTCACGACTCTTGTCGCGGCAGGCACTTCCGGGTACGGGTACGCAGAGTGCTTCAGGGCAAAGGCGCAAAGCCTGCGCTGTAGGCATTCCGGATCGAACACCAAACTTCCGGGTTTCGTATGAAGCGGAAGTGACTACCCCGCGCGAATCGGAAGCTCCGCCGACTATGAGGAGGGGCTCAGAGCCAGCACCCTCGGGGTCCACGAGTCGAGCCACCGAGACGAAAAACGCGTCAGCATCGGCATGTAGGATCCGAGGAACGTTGCGGCTAGTTGCGTTCTTCCAGTCTGCGTCGGACATCTATGGGCAGTATGTCCCAGGCATATCGAATCGGGACCCCCCGTTGGGTTCGGAATGGGTCGCTTGAAGAAAACCGCACACTTGCATAGTGGATTGCGAACACTCCACGGCGAACATCGATCAACGGACCACCGCTGGCACCAACCGTGGTCGCGGCCGAGTGGATCACCTCTCGGCTCGTGGTGTCGCTTATGCTCCCGTGGGTAATCAATGGTTGGATCAGCCGTCGCGAAGACAACTCGGCTGCCATCAATCGTACGTCTGCTGTCCCCACTGCATGCAATATCTGCTCACGCTGATCCCTGTCTTCTCGATACAATAGGTTTTGCAACCCGGTCGGGTATGCAATGAGAACCAACTGATCGCCGGGGCCAACGGTAGCGTTTGTGCTCGCTAGTGGCAGCACCGTGGCTCGCGGTGCGGGTCCGACAATTCTGGCAACGGCCACATCCGCCAGTCGAGATACCCGTTCTACTGCAAGTGGGTACGATTGACCGCCGGGTGGGAAATACGCCCGAAGATCTATGAACCGTCCTTCGACATTGCGTCCGCGGGACCTCAAGAAGGACAGATAATCGTCTCTGGCCCACGGCTCGGCAACATGGCGGTTTGTGAGAATGGCCCCCGTAGAATCGATGAGGAAACCAGTCGCAGTACCTTGATGCTGGACTGGATCTCCGGAACCTCCAAATGAGAGCGAAGGTGTGGGGCGCCCGCCTGGTCCTGGCTCGAAGTTGATTATTCCCCGATCGTCGACGTCATACCTTAGGAGCCTATCTCCATCTACTTCAGCGTATCCGTATGTGAACACCAAAAGCGCCACGCCGCGCGACAACTCCCGGATAGCCTCGGCGTCAATGCGAGGGTCATTCGCGACTCTTCGCTGCTCCTCGGCGAGCAGGGTCCGCAACGAGTCGGCCCTGATCTGGAACATTGCGATGTCGGCCTCCAAGGCCGATCGGGAGTCTCTTTCCGTGGCAAGCGATTCGGACAGTTCCGCGAGTGCGCGCTCCAACTCAACCTTGTCCAATTGTTGCCAAACAAACGCCGCCCCAATTGCAGCCGCGGCAATGGCCGCAACCATGAGCGATGTTCGTAGCGTGCGTTTCCCACGACGAACCGCAACTGCGAGCATATCTCTGGTTGTGGAAAGCTCTGGAGTATGTGTGTCTCCTGCATTTTCAGCCGACGGCCGGGTTGCCGCAAACACTTCTGACGCGCGAGCTAGCTCGGTTGGGTTCAACGTGGGCATGGGTTGAGGCCCTGATCCAACTACAAATCGACAACCTGGGCCGCCGGCACCAAACTGGACGAGGTCGCCGTGCTCGAGAACTCGATCTTCGGTTAACCTCTCCCCGTTCACGAAGGTGCCATTGCGGCTGCCTTCTTCGTGGAGCACGTAGGCTCCGTCCAGAAACCGGAGGGTGGCGTGGTTTGCCGAAACCAGAACCTCATTGGGCGAGAATTGTATGTCGGAATCTGGTGCTCGGCCGATAGTCGAATTCCCCTCGGGCAGGTCCAATGCGGTACCTGCTCGACTTCCTGTGAGAAACGTCAACCGTGCAGCCATTTCACTCTCCGACGAAGACCTGGGAATCAATGAGAGCTAAGTGTTGACAGGTGGTAGTGTCAAGTTCTCGAGTGAGCTGAAACCACGTTGTGCTTTGTAACGTAAAGAGTTACGTACCTCATTGATGATTTCCCAGGGAGATTCGCCATGAAATCGGTACGCAGGCTGTTTGTTGCTGTGGGCGCGCCGCTCATACTGGTCGTTGGTGTTGCGGGGGCGGTTGGCATTCGCAAGGGTTCCGCGTTGATCAACCAGCTCGAGGCGTGGGGAGATAGTCTGGAACACAGCCCTGGACCCGTGGAACTCAGGGTTGGAACCGTGCCGATTATCTCGAACCTCTACGTCGATGGCGACCGCGTGGGCAAGTACGAGCGAATAGTCGTGTTGCGGCATGAGCCCGGTGGAGTGGACAGCCTCCGTGTCGTCGTCGAAGTGCCGAACTCCGGACATCTCGCCTATTTGAGTGAGTGCAACTTGCAGGCTGATCCGGAGGCTCTCGAGGGCGATTTCCCGGAAGGTCTGAAGCATGTAATGCGCTGCGTGTCGGAGGATGATGGTCTCGTGCCGTTCGGGACCGTTGTATTCGACGGAACTGAACGCACCACCACACTGTTGGTGGAGCCCCGATTGGTCCCATGCGGCTCAGGGGGAGACCGCGAAGACTGTTTGGACAGAGCTGAACTTCGCAGAGATATGGAGCGGCTGCGGGAGGACATACGCAGGGACGTTCGCAAGAAGGTGCGCAAGAGTCGCGAGCGACGTAACTGATTCACGGGTTGTTGGGGGGATCCGAGCGAAGGGGCCCTGTCTCAGGTGGATCGGAGACAGGGCCCATTTCAGTTGATAGGTGTTGCAGCTCTAGAGCAATTCGTACGCATCATA
>Ga0180432_10005124_pt1 | contig 17614 bp, 8 predicted proteins | sample SS_ome_10_FD_132414 | JGI IMG/M metagenome (GOLD analysis project Ga0180432, IMG submission 132414) | Hypersaline lake sediment archaeal communities from the Salton Sea, California, USA - SS_1_MS_2 metaG | ecosystem: Environmental > Aquatic > Non-marine Saline and Alkaline > Hypersaline >...
ATCGCCGGCATCAGGCCGAGGCGGAGCTGACCAAGCAGCGGTCGCGCTTCGAGCGCTTGCAAGAGATGATGGCCCAGGAGTTGGTCTCGGCCGAGGACTTCGAGGCGGCCCGCAGTGACCTCCAGGCGGCCGAGGCGGCCGAGGGGCTGGCGGCCCTGGAGCTTTCCCGAACGAACGTCACCGCTCCCTTCGCGGGGCAGGTGGTGCGCCGCGATGTCGACCCGGGGCAGATGGTGAGCCCGGGAACCCCCCTCTTTGCCATGGCGGACGTCGGACGCTTGCTCGCCCGCGTGCACGTTCCGACCAAGGAATTCCGGCAGATCCGGGTTGACCAGCCCGTCATGCTCTTCGTCGACTCGAGTTCCGATCCGCTGGAGGGGAGGATCGACCTCATCAGCCCCACGGTCGATCCGGCCAGCGGCACCATCAAGGTGACGATCGAGATCCCGGCCTACCCGGTCGGCGTCCGTCCCGGGGATTTCGCGGAGGTTCGGATCGTGACCGAGCGTCACGAGAACGCCATCCTGGTACCCAAGGGCGCGGTCATCACCGACCGGGGCGAGCAGGTGGCCTACGTCGCGGCCGACAGCACCGCGGAACGCCGCGCGGTCGAGATCGGTTTCCGGGACGACGAGAGCGTGGAGATCCTCGAGGGGATCGATCGGGGCGAGCGGGTCATCGTTCAGGGACAGCGTTCATTGCAGGATGGCCAAAGGGTGAAGATCCTCCCCGAGGGTAACTGATGCGGGCCTTGGTGGAGCTGGCCGTTCGCCGCCGCGTGGCCGTACTGATGTGCGCACTTGCGCTGGCCGCGTTCGGCGGCGTGGGCTACGAGCGCCTCTCGCTCGAGCTGTTGCCGGACATCAACTACCCTTCGCTCACGATTCAGACTGATTTTCCCGACACCGCCCCGGCGGAAGTCGAAAACCTCATTACCCGCAGCGTGGAAGAGGCGGTGGGAGTCCTGCGGGGCCTGCGTGCGATCCACTCCGTTTCGCGGCCGGGCGTCTCGGAGGTGACGCTGGAGTTCGATTGGGGCACGGAGATGGATCTGCTCTCGATGGATGTGCGCGAGAAGCTCGATCGGCTATCGCTTCCGGATGAAGCGGAGGATCCGATCGTCTTGCGGTTCGATCCCTCGCTCGATCCGATCATGCGCTTGGCGCTCAGCGGCACCGGCGATCTGAGGGAAGTGCGCCGAATCGCGGATCGCCGGCTGAAGCAGGAGTTCGAGACCCTTCCCGGGATTGCCTCGGCTCGGGTGAAGGGCGGCTTGGAGGAGGAAATCCAAGTCGATGTCGATCAGGAGCGCATGGCCGCTCGCGGCATCACGCTCGATCGCGTCCAGGCGGTGGTGGGGTTCTCCAATGTCAACCTCCCCGGCGGCTCATTGCGGGACGAGGAGAGCCAATACCTCATCCGGACCGTCAACGAGTACGAGACGATCGGTGAGATCGGACGTTTGGTCGTCGGGCGGCAGGAGGACGGCGCCGTGGTCCGTGTGCAAGACGTGGCCGACGTCCGGTGGGGTGCGCGCGAGCGGGAAGAGATCACCCGTGTGAACGGCACCGAGTGCGTGGAGATCGCCGTCTATCGGGAAGGAGATGCCAACATCGTCACCGCCGCGCGGGGGGTGCGAGAGCGGATCGCCGAGATGGGGGAGACGCTCCCGGCCGGGACCAGCCTGGCGATCCTCTTCGACCAGTCTCGGTTCATCGAGCGCGCGGTGGCGGAAGTGCGCACGGCGGCCCTGATTGGTGGCCTGCTGGCCATCTTGGTTCTCTTCGCGTTTCTTCGCCACGGACGGAGCACCCTCATCATCGCGCTCTCCATACCCCTCTCGATTCTGGCGGCATTCATGGCGATGTATCGCTTGAACATCTCGCTCAACATCATGTCGCTCGGGGGGCTCACGCTGGGCGTGGGGATGTTGGTCGACAACTCGATCGTGGTGTTGGAGTCGATCCACCGGCGCCGGCAGGCGGGGCGCGCGCTGGTTGATGCGGCCGTGGAGGGCACCGCGGAGGTCGGCGGGGCGGTGGTCGCATCGACCCTCACCACGGTCGCGGTCTTCTTGCCGATCGTCTTCGTCGAAGGAATCGCGGGACAGCTGTTCCGGGACATGGCGATCACGGTCACCTTGAGCCTGCTGGCTTCGCTGCTGGTCGCGGTGACGCTCATCCCGATGCTGAGCGCGTTGGGGAAGAGTCGAACCTCGCCGATGCCGGTGCGCGAGCAGGCCTTCAGTTTGGGGCGATTCTCGCGGATCTACGATCGGGTTCTCCAGGGGGCGCTCCGGCGACGCGGGCTGACGCTGGCGCTGGCGGCCGCGCTCCTGGTGGCGACCATCCTTGCGATCCCCCTCATGGAAACCGAGCTCATTCCGGTCATCAGTGAAGGGGAGTTCTTCTTCGAGGTGATGATGCCCGAAGGGACGCCGCTCGCGGCCACCGACCGGGCCGTGGCAGCCATGGAGCAAGCGGCGGTCGGCGAAGACGAGGTGGCCCACGCGTATGCGACGATCGGCTCCCGGCTGCTGGCGGGGGGGATGTCACTCACGACCCGGGCGGAGCATCTGGGGCAGCTCAATGTCGTGATGAAGAACCGCCGGGACGACATGGGGGAAGCTCGCCTTGCCGATCGACTGCGGCGGAGGTTCGCCGCCATTCCGGATCTCACCACCAAGCTCGGCCGACCGACCTACTTCAGCCTCCGCACACCGGTGGAAGTGATCCTCTACGGCGAGGATCTGGAAGCGCTCTCCCGGCACGCGGCCACGCTCGAAGAGGCGCTGGCCGGGGTGCCCGGACTGGTCGATGTCAGGTCATCGCAAGAAGAGGGGACACCCGAGCTGCAGATCACCTTCGACCGCGCCCGCCTGGCGACGCTGGGGCTCGATATGCGCACCCTGTCGGAGACGCTGCGCGATCGTTTGCAGGGAAACGTTCCCACCCGGTTCCGAGAGGAGGACCGACAGATCGACATCCGCATTCGCAATCGCGAGCTCGACCGGGCGACGCTGCAGGATGTGCGGAATCTCGTCGTTCCCGGGCCCGCCGGGCAGCCGATCCGACTTATGACCGTCGCCGAAATCCGCGTCGGGCGGGGACCGGCGGAAATCCATCGATTGGGCCAACAGCGCGTGGCGCTCATCAGCGGCAACCTCCGCGGACGCAGCCTGGGGAGTGTGATCCGGGACATCCGCGGCGTGCTGGCCCGCACCCCCGCACCGGCCGGTCTGTCGGTCGAGCTCGGGGGGCAGCAGGAGGAGATGGAAGTCTCCTTCGCCAGCTTGCGCTTCGCCCTAGCGTTGGCGGTGTTTCTCGTCTATCTGGTGATGGCGGCGACCTTCGAGTCGATGCTCCATCCCTTGGTGGTTCTCTTCTCGATCCCCATGGCGCTCGTCGGGGTCGTGGCCGGACTGCTGCTGACCGGAAGTGAGCTCAGCGTGATCGTCCTGATCGGCCTCGTCATGCTGGTGGGGATCGTTGTCAACAACGCGATCGTCCTGATCGACAAGGTCAATCAGCTTCGTCGCCATGGGGAAGAGAAAGGGGCGGCGCTGATCCGTGCCTGCCATGTGCGTTTGCGCCCGATCCTCATGACCACGCTGACCACGGTCCTCGGCCTGCTTCCTATGGCGCTGGCCCTCGGCGAGGGGGCCGAGCTCCGCTCGCCGTTGGCGATCACGGTCTCCTTCGGGCTCCTTGGATCGATGGCGCTCACCCTGGTGGTGATTCCGGTCGTCTACTCGCTCGTTCCCTCGCACCTGGCGCAAGACGGCCAAGACGGGTCAACCCCTTCGTAGGCGATCGCTCCCGGGACTGATCGTGATCGGTATTCGGGGAGTGGAATCTGGAGCATCGGAATCACCGTTGTCGAAATAACCCAGAGAGGACTCCAGCGTCCTCCCACCGCCGGATTCCACTATTTCGCGGGGGCCTCCATCGGGGGCCAGGGCAAGAGGGGAGCTGGACCCAGGTGCCCGGCTCCCCTCGTTCTGCCGGGTTGGGCCGGGGCCCCGGGCGATGGTAAGCTTGCCGGATCGCTGAAGGACCCGATCCGGTAGGAGAGATGACACTACCCGACCTGGCCATCCGTCGCCCCATCGGTGCACTCATGCTTCTGGTGAGCATGGTGACGCTCGGTTCGGTGGCGCTCTTCCGATTGCCCCTCGCTTTCCTCCCCGAGGTGGAGCGGCCGCGGCTGTTCGTGAACGTGCCCTACCCCAACGCCACCCCCGAACAGACCGAACGGCTCCTCGTCCGTCCCCTGGAGGAGGCACTCGGATCGGTCAAGGGCGTGAAGCGCATGTGGTCATCCTGTAGCCGGGATGCGGGTACGGTGGGGCTGGAGTTCGACTGGGGACAGTCGATGGATCTCGCCCGCGTCGAGGTACGCGAACGGATCGACCGGATCGTCCAGGATCTGCCGGACGACATCGGTGAGATCCGCATCGGCTCCCACTGGGATGCGCGGGAGGCTGATCAACCGGTTCTGGAAGGTCGCCTCTCATCGGTGCGTGACCTCAGCGAGAGCTATGATCTCCTCGAGCGGAGGATCGTCAAGCCACTCGAGCGCATCCCGGGGGTGGCTCAAGTTCGGCTTGATGGGGTCAACCCCAAAGAGGTCCGCATCAATCTGCGCGTGGCCGATCTGGAGGCCCACCGGGTGGACGTACGCCGCGTGATGCAGATGCTCCGCGCCTCGAACTTCGATCAAAGCCTGGGGACCCTGCGTGATTCGGTGCAACGCTACGCCGTCCGCACCGTCGGGACCTTCACCTCGCTCGATCAAATCCGCAATCTACCGATCCGGGCCGATGGGCTTCGGCTACAGGACATAGCGGATGTGGTCTACGAGGAGCCGTCACTCGAGTATGGACGGCACCTCGACGGACGTTTTGCGATCGGCGTGACCGTGAGCAAGGAGGCTGGCGCCAATGCGGTCACGATCTGCGATGCGGTGCAGGAACGGGTCGAGGCGATGAATGAGGATTCGGAGCTGGAAGGTGTGAACTTCCTGATCTGGTTCAATCAGGGAGCCGAGATCCGCAAGACCCTGAAGAATCTCACCTTCACCGGCATCTTCGGCGCCGTTCTGGCCGCTGCGGTTCTGTTCGGGTTCCTTCGGCGGTTCAGCATGACAGCGGTGTCGGTGCTCTGTATTCCGTTCTCCCTCATCGTTGCCTGCGGAGTGATCTGGGCCCAAGGGAAGTCGCTCAACACGCTCACCCTATTGGGGCTCATCGTCGGAATCGGAATGCTTGTCGACAATTCGGTCGTGGTGATGGAGAACATCTTTCGCCATCAGGAACGGGGCGCCAACCGGATCACGGCGGCCCGGAACGGATCGGCCGAGGTAACGAATGCGGTGACCGCCGCCACGCTCACGTCGGTGATCGTCTTCATCCCGGTGATCTTCAACCGTCCGAGCGAGATGAATATCTACTTGAAGGAACTCGGCATCACGGTTTGCCTGACCCTTCTGGCATCGCTCTTCGTGAGCCAAACGTTGATTCCACTCATGATCTCGCGCTTCATCCACGTCCGGCCCCGTCGGCCGAGCCGACTGATAGCGCGAACGGAAGATCGGTACGCGCGGCTGCTCCGTTATGCTCTGAAACACCGCTGGCTGGCGCCGGTGTTCGGCATTCTGATCATCCTCTCCGCCATCTATCCCTATACGCGGATCGACAAGAATTTCGATATCAGCTCATCGGAGATCTTCATTCAGATCCGCTACCGCTTCAGCGAGGAGTTGAGTCTGGAGCGAAAGGAGGCGGTGGTGACGAGGGTGGAGGAGGCGCTGACCCCACACAAGGCCGCTCTCCATGCCGAGTCGATCTACAGCTTCTGGAGCGACCATTGGACGCTCACCCGCATCTACATGGAGGAGGGGCGGACGAACGAGGCGGCAATGGCGGAGACGCGCCGCAGGTTGCGGCGCCTGGTTCCGGAGCTGGCGGGCGTCCGCCTGGAGGTGATGGATGAGCGCGGGGGCGGGATGCATCATCGCGGAGGCGGCAAGCGGATCGGTTTCCAGCTCGTCGGGGAGGATTCAGGGGTCCTGAGAGAGCTGGCGGAAGAGGCGAGGGTGCGTCTGCAGGAGATTCCGGGCCTCGTGGACGTATGGTCGAGCACGGAACAGGGGGGGATGGAGCTCTTCGTCGATCTCGATCGCGAGCTGGCGGCGCGCTACGGCGTTCCCTTGACGCAACCGGCGGAGGTGGTCTCCCTCACCTTCCGGGGACGGCGGCTTCCTCGCTACCGCACCCCCGATGGGGAGCGGGAGATGCGCATCACGTTGGATGAGCAGGACGAGGAGACGCTGGCCCAGCTCCGCGGCCTTCCGCTCTGGACCGACGAGGGGGAGCGGATTCCGCTCGCCTCGCTGGCTGGATTCCGCGCGGTGCCGGGGCCCGATCGCATCCAGCGCGACGATCGCCTCACCAACGTTCGCGTGGGCGCGCGCTACGAGGAGGGAACGCGCGAGGATTACCTGCCTCAGGTGAGATCGGCGCTCGAGAGTATGGACTTTCCATACGGGTACAGCTGGACATTCCGGGATTGGGAGAGACGACGGCGAGAGCAGTCGCGCGAGTTTCTGACCAACCTCTTGCTGGCCCTACTCCTGATCTTCGCCGTAATGGCGGGGCTGTTCGAGTCGGTCCGGCAGGCCATCGGACTGATGGTGGCGCTCCCGTTCGCGCTTGCCGGAGCGGTTTGGATCCTCTACGCGGCAGGGGTCGACTTCGACCAGCCGGCGGCGATTGGCCTGCTCCTTCTGATCGGGGTGGTCGTGAACAACGGGATCGTGATGCTGGAACACATCAATCAATACCGGCGGCGGGGCATGCCCCGTCAGGAGGCGATGCTGCTCGGGGGGCGGGAGCGGCTGCGCCCCATCTTGATGACCGCCATTACGACCTTGGTCGGCTTGCTGCCGATCGTGATCCAGAAGCCCGCCCTGGCGGGGATTTACTACTACTCGATGGCGCTGGTCATCATGGGCGGGTTGCTGGTATCGACCTTCTTGACGGCGGTGCTTCTCCCTCCCACGGCCTCGCTTTCGGAGGACATCTTCGGTCAGGTGGGTCGTTGGCTCCGACGCCGCTAGGCTTCCGTCCCGCAGTGGGGGCAGAACTTGTGATCGGCGTCCAAACCGGCGTCGCAATGGCGGCAGTTTCGCCGCGCGGGTTGGAGCTCCATGAGGAGCTGACCCTGCTTGACGGGGATCATCTTCCGGTCGATCTTGTAGTTTGCGCGTACCAGGACCCGGCGGACGAAGCCGGCGCGCGGGGCGGTCACGGCCGTTTCCATCTTCATCAGTGAGAGGTTGAGCAGCTCCTCGCCCTCCGCCACCTGATCGCCCACATGCTGGTGCACGATCCACAGATCGGCGTCAAAGGGGGCGGCGATGTGGTAGGGGTTGGCCGGGTCGGCCATCTCGACGTCGGTCGCGGTCTGTTGCGGTTCCTCGACCTGGATGATCTGTTCGAAGACCTCGTGATCCAATTCGTAGCGGACGGTTCGGCACCCCTGGGAATCGGGAAGCCGGCCGATGAAGAGTAGCCGGATGGTGTGGACCTTGCCGTCTCGGGCCCAGAACTTGCGTTCCTGATTCAGTTCCAAGCCCTCGAACCAGATGTCATCGGGGATCCAATTCGGGCGACCGAAGCGCTCGAGGTTCTTGATGAGCGACAGGGCATCCCCGGGGTGGTTGAGGTAGTTGACCAGCTCGTCCTCGGTCGGCTCGCGCCCGATGTGCTGGGCGAGATCACGCTTCACCTCGTCGATGTCGACGGAGGGCAGGTTCTGCAGCGGGCTTTCCTCGGTCCGTCGGGCGATGGCGTCGCGCCAGCCGTCACCGAAGGCCGAGCGGTACACCCAATCGGACCGCCACCCGAGCGGTAAACGACCGAATCTGCCCAGAAGCAGGTTGCGCAGCGAGTCGTTGGCATGCGCGAAGATGACGAGGCGATCTCGTTTCTCCTCGGCGGTCAGCTCTTCTTCCGGCGTTTCCATGGACCGCCGCATCAGGTCGATCAGCCGGTGGACTTCGTCCATGCCCCCGCGTTCATGTGCTTTTACCGTCATCAGATAGCCATTGGTCCACGTGATCTGCGAGCCGGGAGTCACATCGTGATAGCGGATGATCTTCCGGCAGAGCTCGAGGACGACGAGGATGTAGGGAAGGAGAAAGGCGTGTCCCTGCTTGAGTGCCGCTTCCTGAGAGCTGGACGTTGCTCCCCCCGGCAGGCCGTGGCGCGTGACGTCGTGGTCCGGCCCCAGAAAAACAGGCCGCACATAGCGATCGTAGATCGGCATGAGCTGTTTCAAGACGAAGGCGGTCTCCCGCACCTTGTTGGTGTCGAGCCGGGTCTTGAGGCCGAGCTCGCCCTCGACATACGCGAGCGTCGGCAGGACCGCTGGTTGACCGTAGAAGCGGACGGCCGGGCCGTCACCGACATCGAGAATCCGGGCCCCGGCCCGGGCGGCGGCCCCCAGGGCGGGCACTCCCAGCCCGTCGGTGTTGTGGCGGTGATACTGGACGATCAGGTCGGGGTAGCGGTCTTTGAAGGCGGAGACGACGTCACGCACAAAGCGCGGCGGCGCAACTCCGGCCATGTCCTTGATTACGAGGATGATCTCGCGCGCTGCCTGGGAACGAGAGCAGCCGAGAATGCCGCCCACCATCCCCAGAATCTCATCGAGGACCGCGGAGTAGTGCGCAATCGTGAATCCCTCGGCCCAGCTGAAGCTGATCGCCGGGGCGAAGACGTTCCGCTGGCTCTGGAGAACGATCTCGGCAAGGGGCGCCATGTTTTCGATGTGATTGAGGAAGTCGAAGCAGCGGACCACATGGAAGTGCTGGATGATCGTGCGCACGGTCCGCTGCATGACGCCCCGGCATTGGGGCGCGTAGCCGAGGAGGTTGGTGGATCGGGTGAGAATCAGTTTGGGGGTATGGGGTGCGAAACGATTCCATTCCGCTGCTTCGTGCCAAGGGTCGGTCATATTGCCGATCATGTTGACGTGGTAGTGGGCCCCGCCGGCGTTCTCGATCATCACGTAGCCGCATTGATCGATGAGGGGGCCGTAGAGGCGGTCGTCGTACAGGCGCACGCGGTTACTCGATTCCGATTGCGTGATGTCACGGGGCGTGGTGTTACAGAACTCGACGAAATCGGACTCACGCAGGAACTCGAGCGTGGCCGCCCGCGAGGCGCCGGTCCCCAGCGGCGGCTGATACCCATCTTGGACCCGCTCGATCGGCCCGCGGGCGAAGACATCCTCGGACGAGTTCGGGGTGGTGACCGTGGTGGGGCCGTGCTTGGAATCCCCGAATCGGCGATAGGCTCCCAAACCGATGTAGGGATTGTATCCGCGGGCGGTGATTTCGGCCATCAGGTAGGAGAGTCGAACATGTTCCGCCTCCACTTCCTGGTATTTCATGAGCTGCGGGGTCCGCTCGAAGAACCGGGTGTCGAACTCGCCGCGGATGAAATCGCGATGAGCCAGCGCCTTGCTATGGAAGGGGATGGTCGTCTTGGGGCCGCCGATGCGGTATTCAGCCAGCGCGCGCCGCATGATGGCGCGCGCCTTCTTCCAGTTGGAGCCGTGAGCCATGAGGAGCGCACCGGCGGAATCGTAGGCCTTGGGGAATTCATAGCCGTCGAACACACAGGAATCGAGGCGTATGCCCTCGCCCCCGGGGGAGAAGTATCGGGCGATGCGCCCCGCGTTCGGCTGGAAATCGCGCTGGGGGTCCTCGAAATTGATCCGGCACTGCATGGCGCATCCGCGCGAACGGATCCCTTCCGGCCGGAGCCGGAGTTTCTCGCCGAACGCGATCCGAATCATCTCCTCCACGAGGTCAATACCGTAGACGAGCTCGGTGATGCCATGTTCTACCTGCAGGCGTGTGTTGGCTTCGATGAAGTAGAACTTGCCCTCTTGGTCGACCAGGAACTCCACGGTGGCGATCGAATCGTAGGCCGCTTCTTCCACCAGCGCGATCGCCGCGTCCTTCAACGTCTGACGCAGCTTCTCGGTCATTCCCTTCCAAGGGGTGGGCGTGATCTCGATCAGCTTCTGGTTCTTCCGCTGCATCGAGCAATCCCGTTCATCTAGGGCTATCGCGGATCCATGGTGGTCGCGCAGCACTTGGATCTCCAGATGCCGAACGTGGGTGAGGAACCGCTCGATGAAGAGATTCGGGTTGCCGAAGCTGGTCTCGGCCATCGTCGAGGCGGTGAGGAATTCACGCTCCAGTTCGTCGGCGGAGTTGAGGCGCACGATACCCCGCCCACCTCCCCCCCCTTCACTCTTGATCAAGACCGGGAAGCCGATCCGCTCGGCGATCTCTCGCGCCTGCTCCCGGTCCACCGCCCCCTCGGATCCCGGGACGACCGGGACACCGGCCCGCTTGGCGAGCCGGATGGCGCTCACCTTGTTCCCGAGCCTCCGCATGGCTTCTTCGGAGGGACCGACGAAGATGATGCCGTGCTGGCGGCAGAGATGCGGGAAGCTCGCATCCTCGGCCGCGAAACCCCATCCGGGGTGAAGGGCGCGGATGTCATTGGCGGCGCTGATCTGGACGATCTCATCGATGCCGAGGTAGTTGTCGCCCGGCAACGCGTAGGCCTGATCCGCCTTGGCGACGTGAGGGGCGGCTTTGTCCTCTTCGCTGTAGAACGCGATGTACTGGCTCCCCATCTCGCGGATCGTTCGACCGATCCGCACCGCGGGGATCCCCCGGTTTGCCACCCCGATTCTCACACTCTCATAGGCTTTCATCACGGCCTCCGTCTGATGCCCCAACGATGCACGAAGCCTCCATGCTAGGACACCCGGCCTGGAAACCTCAATGTCCAAGGACTATCGGCGGGAGCCCCGAAGATCCCCACCGGGGAGAGCGACGAGGTGTATGTCCGTAAACATCGGCGCAGACAAGGATTCTCCGGGTAACCACTGCCAGAGGGGAACCTAAGGCAGGAAAGGAGGCAAGCCGATGAATGGAACGGATGGGACGGAATCACAGGTAGCCTTGTCGAGCCGGCCGAGACCCGCGAGGCGAGGGCGGAGAGACAAAGAGAGACATCTTGCGAGCTGGTAGCAGCGGGATCCTGTTCAAGGGGAGGATGGGAGCGGGGGAAGCAAGACAACGCAACGGGGAGATCACCTATGTCCGGCAGGTTCACTTGGAACAACCTGAGTGTAAAGGCGCGGATCAATGTCATGGCCATCCCGGTCCTGGCGCTCCTGATGGCCATCGCGGTGGTTGCCTACCGAGCGCACTACGCGACGTCCATCAGCGGCACGCGCCGCATCGCTCAGCTTATCGTCGACAATAGTGCCAAGCAGATGAATGAGTTCTTGAAGACGCAGTATGCGCTGTTCAAGGACTGGACCGCGGAAGACATCTACGGAATCGCGATCGAATTCGATACCCTGGAGGAGCTGGACGAGCACTTCGCAGAGAAGCTTGTCGGAGCGCCGGGCATCAGCATGTTACTTCTCACGGATGAGAACGGGACGGTCCTGGTTGCCTCCTCGCGACTCGGGGGCCAGGTGGACAAGGGCGATAGGGTGCCCGAGGCAGCGCGGTTCCTCTCGCAGGAGGGTTGCTGCGCGACGTTCGTCGCAACCGGTGGATCGCGAACCTACGCTTTTGGCGTCCCTTGCCACTCGTCGGCGGGAGATGTCAATGGCGCCGTCGTGGCTTACGTGGATTGGTCATCGATCGTCGAGAAGACGACCGAGGTCCAGATGACCCTACAATCGAACGGTTTCGCGGACACGCGGTGCGCAGTGATCGACGTGGCGACCTCAGAAGCCCTCGCCCACTCCTCGCTCGAGATGATCGGGGCTACCTTGCCCTTCGGGGACGACCTCGCCACCTGGATGCGTCAGGTGCAGAATGCGGGCACGAGCGAGATCTTCCGCGTCGAGAAGGCCCGTGAATTCGTCACCTTCCTGCCTTTGGCCTCGCCATCGGAGTTGATGGAGGCAGGGAGAGAAGATGCGTCACTCTATCTTACCTCCTTCATCCCAGTGAGCAGCGTGACGGCTGAGGTGCGCCGCACGCTTTGGGTAACGATCGCCATCGTCGCGATCGGAGCTGCATTCCTCTTCGGTATGTTCTGGATGCTCTCGGCCGGGATCTCGCGCGCCATCTCACGATCGGCCGAGGCCCTGAAGGATATCGCTCAGGGTGAGGGGGATCTCACGCAGCGTTTGGATGCGTCCCGGCATGACGAGATCGGACGCCTCGCCTACTACTTCAATCAATTCACGGAGAAACTGGCGGCCGTCATCCGTCAGGTGGCGGCCAATGCCTCAGACCTCCACTCCTCCTCTGAGGTCATGCTGGCCAGTTCGGAAACGATGGCATCCAACGCCGGGGTCATGAACGAGCGTTCGACCGGTGTCGCTTCCGCCAGTCAGCAGATGTCATCGAGCTTGGATCAGGTGGCCGGTTCCATGGAGGAGATGTCTTCCTCGGTCAATACGGTGGCGAGCGCCATCGAAGAGATGAGCGCCTCGCTCAGCGAGGTCGCGCAGAACTGCGCTACGGCTTCCCAGATCGCGCTCAATGCGCACTCGAGCGCCAACTCGACCAGTGAGTCGATGGACCGGCTCGATACCTCGGCCCGCGAGATCGGAAAGGTGATCGAGACGATCAACGATATTGCTGATCAGACGAACCTGCTGGCGCTGAACGCCACGATCGAGGCCGCCTCGGCGGGTGAGGCGGGGAAGGGTTTCGCCGTGGTCGCCAACGAGGTCAAGGAGCTGGCGCGCCAGACCGCGGTGGCGACCGAGGAGATCGAGCGTCAGATTGGAGAAATGCAGTCAAACACCTCGGCGAGCGTGAAATCGATCGCCGAGATAGCGAGGATCATCGGGGAGATGAACAGCATCTCCCAATCGATCGCTGCCGCGGTGGAGGAGCTTTCCACCACCACCGACGAGATAGCCCGCAATGTCGGCGAAACATCGCAGACGACAGGTGATATAGCCCGTAGCGTGAAGCAGACCTCGGATGGATCCAACGACATCCGCTCGAACGTGGGCCATGTGAGTGAGGCGGCCGAAGAGACGGCTACCGCTGCCTCCGAGGTCAACACGGCTGCCCAGCAATTGGCCGATATGGCTGGGCGCCTGCAGAAGCTCGTCGGGCAATTCAAGACCTGATACGCCGGCGACCAGAACGTTGGGTGCCGCCTGCCGAGGCAGGCCGGTTGCCGATGCGACCTTGCGGCGGGGTGACGGCATCGAGTGCATGGCGTGAGGGAAACCTTGTCTACGAGTGTTCTGCTGGCTGACAGCCACGCGGTTCTGCGCGAAGGTCTCAGCTCGCTCCTGAAAGGCCACTCCGGCTACGAGGTCGTGGCGGCGGTGGCCGACGGGAGGGAAGCCGTGCGTGCCGCGGCCCGGGCTCGTCCCGACCTGGTGGTCCTGGATGTGGCGCTGCCCCGCTTGAACGGCGTCGAAGCCACCCGTCAGATCCTCCGCGCTGATCCCGGCTGCTCGGTGATCGTGCTCTCGGCGCATCAAGACCATCGCTCGATCAGCCGCATGCTGGCCGCCGGTGCCGCCGCCTACGTGTCCAAGCGTCGGGGGTTCCGCACCCTCATGCGCGCGATGGAGGCAGTGCAGGAGGGGCGGGGGTATTTGAGCCCGGAGATCGCCCAGTTGGTGACCCAACGATACGTGGAGAACCTTCCTCAAGATGATCGGCTGGTGGGGGCCGCCGTTCTCAGCGGTCGGGAACGGACCCTCGTCGAGCTCCTGGCCGACGGGTGTCCGACGAGGAGGATCGCGGCGCACCTGGGGGTGAGCACCCAGACGGTGACGCAGCAGCGGCGGCACATCATGGACAAATTGGGGGTGGAGAGCATTGCCCAGCTCACGAAGTACGCGCTGCGGGAGGGATTGACCACCTGCGATGACGATGGGAGGGCAACTCGTGAAGACCGAAACGGAGTGTGTAAGGATCCTGTTGGTTGAGGATCAGGCGCTCGTGCGACAGAGTCTGCAGGTTCTGCTTGAGAAGCAGGCCGGCATGACGGTGGCGGGAGTGGCGGAGAACGGCCGGGAGGCGATCGAGTTGGCCCGCGAGCTGAGGCCGGACGTGGTCGTCATGGATGTTGCCTTACCCGGGCTCAACGGGATCGAGGCGACGCGCCAGATCCGGTGCGATGTGCCCGACACCAAGGTGGTGGCGCTGTCCGCCTATCCGGATCATCGCCGGGTGGCCCGCATGCTGCAGGCGGGAGCATCGGCCTACATCTTGAAGCTCGACCTCTTCGAAGAGCTGACGCGCGCCGTCAGCGCGGCGGTCCGGGGCGAAACACACCTCAGCCCCAGCCTGGTCCGTCCGGTGGTGGGGGAGTACCTGTCGCGCCAGGCGCCGAAGACCGAGGGGCTGACGGCCCGGGAGCGGGAAGTCCTGCAGCTCTTCTCGGAGGGGGAATCAACCAAGCAGATCGCCGCTGCGCTCAACGTGAGCGTTCCGACCGTGGCCACGCATCGCCGGCAGCTGATGGCCAAGTTGGGGGTGCAGAGCATCGCCGAGCTAACGAAGTACGCCGTTCGCGAGGGGATCACATTCGTCGATTGCTGAGGTGAGGGGACCTCATACTTCTGAGGCCCCGAAATCAGCATCTCGCAAGCAATCATCGGTCGGGGGGCGGACGATCCGGATAAGTGTGAGGGATAATTGGGGGGCCGGCGAAACCGGCAATTCAGGTGGAACGGCCCGTCGCCCATCCCATCGCAAACACGCGGTCGACGGGGGGTGCAGCATGGGAGAGCATCTTTGCAATCTGGATCAGGCACACATCGGGGGCCCCGTCGACCGCACCACTCTCTTTGCCCGCCATTAGTCCAACCCTAGATTCACGCCAGCCGCTCCCCCTCGGGGGAGCGGCCCACCTTTTCCGCCAGCCTTGAGATCCTCTGGACTACTAACGTATAATCGGCATGTCAACGTCCGTGACGGTTGTGGAACCCGCGTCCAAGGAGGCCCGTCATGCGGATCCGCTTGAACCCCCTGCATTGGTTTCTTCTCTCTTTGATTCTCGCATCCGGTGTCGTCGCTGCGGACCGTCAGTGCGGCGACGGTCTGTGGGAGGTCGATCCGTGTGAGTACTGCGGCCAGGATGCCGTGGCCGAGGTCGGCGTACCGGAGATGAACCACGATTGCACGACCAACATCGTCGATTTCGGCTACTTCGTGCTCGACTACGGTCTCTCGGGACCGGGGCTGAGCGGTGACTTCGACGGGAATCTTGAGGTCAATCTCGGGGATTTCGGGTACTTCGCGGCCCACTACATCCCGAACTACGGAGCGCCGATCGCCGATTGCGAGCCCTGCGATGTCCATGCCGACAGCTGCCGGGGAACGCTGCGCATGACCTTCTCCGTCGATCCCGAAGATGACGCCGACTACATCGAGATCGAACCCTTCGAGCCCGTACTGGCGCAGTTCGTCGTCGAGGATTGCCCGAACACCGCCGCCGTGATGTACGCCTTCGAGGCGAGTCCCAACATCCAAGTCGCCGGCAGCTACGATTACAGCGATCTGGTTACGGAGGCGGGCGTCGGGATCGTCATTCCCGACGAGAGTGCCACCTTCATCGGCGGCGTGGAGTTCTACGCCACCGACAGCCAGCCGGGCTGGATCAGGTTCACCCACACCGACTACCCCGCGTGGGATCTTGCCTGGGCCCAGATCGATCCCGGCCGGCGCATGGGATTCGCGCGGATCGCCCATGCCGGTATCAACGGCGCCCCCCCGCCCGACTCCATCGGCTGTGAGGTAGAGCCCGAACCCGGGTGCGGTGATGGATACTGGACCTATCGGCCCTGCGAGTTCTGCGGCCAGGATGCCTACGCGGTGACCGGCCAGCCGGAGATGAATCATGACTGCTGGGTCAACCTGATCGATCTTGCCCTTTTCCAGCGGGAGTTTCTCCTGGCCGGAGAAGGGTTGAGCGCCGACTTCAACGGGAGCCAGATGGTCGATCTGGCCGACTTCGCGATCTTTGTCCTCGGCTATGGTCATGATGTGCCCGACTGCGATCCCTGTGGAGTAGAACTGCCGGGATGCGGAGGCACGGTGCGCATTGGCTTCGAAGCGGATCTGCGCGATGTCGATCGCATCGATCTAGAGCCGTACCAACCGGCGATGGCGTATGTCGTCGCCGAGGGGTGCGACAGCCTCTCTGCCGCCAACTTCACGATCTACATGAGCGATAACCTGAGCGTCAGCAACGTCCAATTCAACACCTACAACGTCATCGGCGAGCAGGCCGCACCCTACTATCCACCCTTCGGGTCCGAGCCGAGCCTCCTGGCATCGGTCGGGTTCTACGTGACCGATGACCAGCCGGCCTACATGGGGGTTCGGGGAGGGGACGATTCGAACCTCTGGAGCCTCCACTGGGTTCAGATCCCACCGATCCGCAAGATGGCATTCGACGTCATCGCCTTCGGCGGCATCAACAGCGACCCACCGCCCGATGCCTCGGGGTGTTTGATCGGCGACGTGGCGGACCGCCCCGATGGCGCCAGTCCGGTTCGCATCCGAATGTCGCCCAATCCGGCGGCCCGCGATGTCCGGATCGCTTTCGAGCAGCCCGCGAATGGTTGGGTGCGAGCGGTGGCCTGTGATCCGGCGGGGCGCATCGTGCGGGTCCTTCACGACGGACTGCTGGATGGGGGACCGTGCAGCTTCCGCTGGGATGGGCGGAGCGACAACGGCTCTCTCGTTCCGTCGGGGGCCTACTTCATCCGGCTCTCGGGTGAGAACGTGGGCGGAAGCTCGCGACTCATCTGGCTGCGGTAGCGAGATGCGAAAGAGGGGGCCCTTCGGGGCCCCCGATGCGACTGCGGAGGGCGGGGGACTCGAACCCCCAAGCGGTTGCCCGCGGCGGATTTCAAATCCGCTGCCTTACCAATTAGACTAGCCCTCCCTAACGGTCCCATTATGAGCGCCGTCACGCGCGGCGGTCAATCTCCTGGATGACGAGGGTCGGGGAGGGGCAGCAAACGCCCGCGGAGCGAGGCGGCGTCCAGGGTCCGATCCGGGACGCCAATCCGCCCCATGAAATCGCGGTGAGACCGGCCGCGCCGGTAGTCGGGCTCGCGGGGGGGGTGCTTGAGGTATCGCTCCACGTGCTCGAGATCGGGATCGATGAGCAAGGTCGATCCATAGAGGATGAGATCGCGCGTGCGGTGGATGCAGGATCCGGCCACCTTGCGGTCGGCGATTACGAGATCGGAGATCCCCTCGCGGGCGATACCCCCGATTCCCCATCGGCTCAGAGAAGTCATCAACCACTCGGTCAACTGCTCGCGCGCCCAGCGGATCCGGCCGAAGCCGGGGAGTGGGAGAGCCACCGAGATGATCAGATTCCCCGGATCGAGGTAGACCGCACAGCCACCCCCTCGGCGACGGAGGATGGGCACGCCATCGCGCTGGCAGGCATCCAGATGAAGCTCGGTCTCCGGATCACTACCCCGGCCCAGGACCACGGCGCGGCCCGGGTATGGATAGACGCGGACATCGGGACGGGCGGTGTGCCTCACACGAGCGACCA
>Ga0180432_10005125_pt1 | contig 17611 bp, 17 predicted proteins | sample SS_ome_10_FD_132414 | JGI IMG/M metagenome (GOLD analysis project Ga0180432, IMG submission 132414) | Hypersaline lake sediment archaeal communities from the Salton Sea, California, USA - SS_1_MS_2 metaG | ecosystem: Environmental > Aquatic > Non-marine Saline and Alkaline > Hypersaline >...
TCGAAAAGAACATCCTGTTGCTTATAAGCCGGCAGGATCGTTCCACCGCCGCCCTGAACACTTCCCGCGGGAACCATCATGGGGCCGTCGGTGAAGAAGGAGTCAACCGGGTTATTTCCCTGGTTCATGAAATAGGCCTGGGTCCGCATCCGGTCGGGAAATCCATTGGATATATTGACCCGGAACAGGATGCTGTTCAGGTGATCCAGGTTTTCACTGATCGCCGAAAGGTCAAAATCCATGGTGCCCTGGATGGTTATCTCCACTTCATCCACCCATTCAGGCCATCCGGTGAGGGAATCCAGCCTCAGCAGCAGGGTGTCAAATCCGCTTTCGATATTCATGCCGAAACTTGCATCTCCAACGGGGAAAGCCACCCCGGGATCCCACTCGAATGTACCGGGCATGGTTTCCGGGGCATCCTTCAGGCATCCCCGGGGGGTTGCCAGGAGCAGAGTCAGCACCAACATGAAGGTGAACTTTCCGCAGAGATCACGCGCACCTCGTTTCATAGGTTCATGGAATGGAGGTGAAAAATAAACAACCGGGAAAAGATAACGTTCAAATGATTACCTGCAAAGAATTATCTGTTAATTTTGACGATTTAAAGCCTTTGAAACATGATGATCACAGTCCATAAGATAGGAGGAACATCCATGTCACGGTTCGGTGACGTACTCAACAACATCATCATCAGGCAGGCCGGGGACGGGGACCTGTACAACCGGATCTTCGTGGTATCGGCATACAGCAATGTGACCAACTGGCTGCTGGAACACAAAAAGACCGGCGAACCGGGAATATACGACCTGTTTGCCAGGGGTCTCGGTTACAGCAAGGCGCTTGATGAACTGATCGGAAAACTGATAGTGATCAATCGCGGAATGAAAGAAATCAAGCTTGATCTGGATGCGGCAGATGATTTTATCTCCCAGCGTGTGGATCAGGCAAGGAATTACCTGGTCAGCCTTGAAGAGGTGAAGGCATCGGGTTATGTGGACAAGCAGAATATTCTGCTGGCAGCCCGGGAGATCCTGGCTTCCATCGGGGAGGCGCATTCTGCCTTTAATTCTGTGAATATTCTGGAGAATCACGGGATCAATGCGACTTTCGTGGACCTGTGCGGATTCAACGACACCGAATACCTCACCATAGACCAGCGGATACACAAAGCATTTTCCGGTCTCGATTTTTCCGGGACCATTCCGGTGGCTACGGGATATACGAAAGGTACGGAAGGGATCATGCGGGAGTTTGACCGGGGGTATTCAGAGGTTACATTCAGCAAGATTGCCACCGAGGTAAAGGCGGATGAAGCGGTCATTCATAAAGAGTATCATCTCTCAAGTGCGGATCCGGCAATTGTAGGTGTGAAGCATTCAAAGCCGGTGGGGACCACCAATTTTAACGTGGCCGACCAGCTTGCTGACATTGGCATGGAAGCCATACATCCGAAAGCTTCCAAACCCCTGGAAGTGGCTGGAATCAATATCCGCATCAAGAACACTTTCGAACCCGATCATCCCGGGACCCTCATCTCGAGAGACTACTGCGGGAATGAATCGAAGGTGGAGATCATATCGGGCACCGACCAGGTGGTCGCTTTCGAGGTCCATGATCCGTTCATGGTGGGACAGGTGGGTTACGATATGAACCTGATGAAAGTGCTCCAGCGTCATGGTATTTCTTACATCCTGAAGGCCACCAATGCCAACAGCATTACCATGGTTGTCTGGGAAAAGGATATGTCCGAGGCGATGCTGACCGAGTTGAGGGGACTCTATCATCAGGTATCCATAAAAGAGGTTGCCCTGGTTTGTGCACTGGGGACAAACATTGCACAGCCGGGATCCCTGGCAAAGGCCTCCACGGCCCTTGCAGAGAAGAAGATCAACATAGAGGCTGTTTCCCAGTCCCTGATGCAGGTGAACATGCAGTTCGTCATCCGCCGCGAGGATTACAGGGAGGCCATCATTGCGTTGAACAATGCCCTCTGTGGACAGGGCTGATTTTCATTTCCTCTTTCTTCTTGCTATCTTGGCCGGTCAAATTCTGACCATCATTTGAACTTGAGCAGAAAAAAGGTGCCCGGCGATTCCGGACTAAAAAAAACACTGGGATATTTCTCCCTCACCAACATTGTGGTGGCCAACATGATCGGGGCGGGGATCTTTACCACCTCCGGGCTTCTGATCACCCAGCTCTATGATCCCCTGCTGATGATGGGATTATGGCTGGTTGGCGGTATACTCGCCTTGTGCGGGGCACTGAGTTACGCCGAACTTGGATCCAATTACCCGGAAGCCGGCGGAGAATACACTTTTCTTTCCAGGCTTTTCTCTCCGCTGCCCGGATTCCTCAGTGGATGGGTTTCTTTCGTGGTGGGTTTTTCCGCACCCATCGCGGCCTCTTCACTGGCATTCAGCGAATACCTGGTCAGGACCCTTCCCTGGGAGGAGGTTGCGGCTGAACCGTTTCTGCTGAAAAAGGGGGTCGCCATCGGGATCATCGTCATCTTTACTGGGGTCCATTCATTCGGGCTCCGGGCAGGTGCAAGGTTCCAGAATTTTCTTACCATGATCAAGATCTGCCTGATCGCGGGATTGCTGTTTGCTGGATTTGTTTTCGGAGAAGGGAGCCTTGAACATTTCACCGAAAGCATCACGGACAGTCCTGACCGTGCCAGGTTCAGATCTGTAGGCTGGGCCCTCATCCTGGTCATGTTCTCCTACAGTGGATGGAATGCCTCCACCTATGTGGGATCCGAGATCAGGAACCCGGGCAGGAATATCCCCCGTTCCCTGATCACGGGTACACTGGTGGTGACCGTGATATACCTGGCGCTGAACGCACTTTATTTTTACGCCGTTTCTGCTGATAAGATGAGTGATGTGATCTCCATCGGGGGACTGGCAGCCAACAGGCTCTTTAACCTGTCGGCTGACCGTTTCTTTTCGGCTTTTATCGCCCTGATCCTGCTTTCTTCCATCAGTGCATACATCATTATCGGGCCAAGGGTCTATTTTGCCATGTCGGAGGCCGGACACTTCTTCCGGATAGCCAGGCATGTGAACAGGTACAATGTGCCCGGGGCCTCCATCCTTGCCCAGAGCCTGCTGGCGATTGTTTTTGTCATTACCGGCACATTTGACCAGATACTTACCCTGCTGGGTTTCTCCCTGGGCATTTTCCCTTTATTGTGTGTGATCGGTGTATTCAAGCTGAGGATCAAAAAAAGATCGGTACTGAAAATACCCGGGTACCCCCTGGTCCAGATCCTTTTTATCACTTTTTCCGCGGCTATCCTGGTGCTCACCTTCATGGAACGGCCGGCGGAATCCGGTATCGCCCTGCTGGTGGTCGCTGCCGGGGTGCCCATTTATTACCTGATAAAACGGATGCGTTGAGATTAAACTTTCAAACATACAATTTGTCTATAACTTTGTAATCCGGTATATTCCATCGGATCTTGCATATGTCTTTATTAAAAATATACATGTAAATGTTACGGAAAATGAAAAAATACTTTCTGGTGCGAGCGTTACTCGTTTGCATACCCTTTGTCTCTGGTATATGGCTTTTCGGGCAGGAGGAGACTGCAGAACAATCGGTTAGCAGGAAGAATGCAGTGAGGGTGTTCATTGATTGCGACTATTGTGATATCAACTATATCCGTGAAGAAATACCCTATGTGAACTATGTGAGGGATGTGAAAGAAGCCCAGGTTTATATCCTTGAAACCAGGGAAAGTACCGGCAGCGGAGGCCGGAAATATACCTATGTATTCCTGGGGCAGGAGGAATTCGAGGGAATGAATGACACGCTGGAATATTCAAGCAGGCCTGATGATTCCAGGGATTATGTCCGGATATGGCGTACACAGATGCTGAAAATGGGACTTATGCGCTATGTGGCCAGGACCCCGCTCTACAGTGAAGTGAGCATCGATCATACTGAAAACATGGTGCAGCAGGAGGTGGTTGACCGCTGGAACAACTGGGTGTTTGAAGTGGAAGCAGAACCCAATTTTGACGGCGAGGAGTCCTATAAAGAGTTCCGTCTCCGCAGTTCGGCCTCCGCTGTTAAAATCACCCATGAATGGAAGATGGAATTTGATTTCGACAATCATTACGCCCGTACAAAATACACCTACGAAGATACCCTTTACACCAGTGAAAGGAATTACTATGGTTTTGACATACTGGTGGTCAAGAGCCTTGGGGAGCACTGGTCGGCCGGATTGAGGACCGACCTGGTCTCATCCACCTATTCCAATACCCGCTTCGGGGTGGATTTCTTTCCTTCCGTTGAGTATAATGTCTTTCCCTATTCCAGATCTACCCATCGCCAGCTGAGGATACTCTACGGTCTGGGGGGTGCCTATAGCCTTTATAACGATACCACCATCTTTGACAGGATTGAGGAGAACCTGTGGTTGCATGAGCTCCAGCTGGCCTACCAGGTGGTGGAAAAATGGGGATCCGTCAACGTTTCACTGGAGGGTTCCAATTATTTCCATGATTTTTCAAAGAACAGGGTTGAACTGGGCGGGTACATTACCATCCGTCTGCTGAAAGGATTGTCCATCAGGGTCCATGGAAGTGCTGCCCGCATCCATGACCAGCTGTCCCTGCGTAAAGGCGATCTTTCAGAAGCGGACATCCTATTGCAGCTTACCGAGCTGGAAACCGATTATAATGTAAGGGGTGAGATCGGGGTGACCTATACTTTCGGATCCATATACAACAACATTGTCAATCCCAGGTTCGGAAGCGGCCGCCGGTGGTACTACTGAGACCATCCGGTATCTTACCTTCGATTCATGACCGTCATAAAAGATTATGGTTATCTTAGCAAATTCAATGAAGAAATTCTTTCTGCTTTTCCTTTTCGCAACCCTTTATGCATGGAACGCTGGGGCCCAGATAATCCCCGATTCGGTATATACAAAAGCAGGGTTTGTTACCTCCATCAGATCGGACCAACTGGGACAGGAAAGAAGACTGTTCATCCATTTGCCCATGGGATACGATACCACAAAGAATTATCCCCTGGTGGTTCTTCTGGACGGAGAAGCTACCTTCAAGGCTTTTGCCAGTGCCACCGAACTGATGAGCTGGCAGTTTCTGATCCCCCCCTGTATTGTGGTCGGGATACCCAATGTGGACCGGGACATGGATTATGCTCCGCTTATTGAAGGGGTCCCCGGGAGTGGCAATGCAGAAAAGATGATCGCCTTTTACAGGGATGAGCTTTTCCCTTACCTGGAATTGCATTATAACACGTCGGTAAAGATCCTCTGGGGTCACTCATGGGTGGGTTTTTTCACCATTTATGTGATGCTTACCGAACCCGGTCTGTTTGATGCCTATATTGCTACCAGTCCCGTCTTCCGGTTCCTCGAACAGGTGCTGGATCCGGAAAATATGTTCGATCGCGTATCGGGGAAAAAGATCAAGTTCTACATGAGCCTGGGCGGAGAGGAGCTGGTGGGAGAAGCCACCAAGAATTTTGCCCTGAAGCTTGAAAGTGATGCTCCGGAATCACTGGTATGGGAATTTAAGGTAAAGCCTGACAAGAACCACGATTCCAATGCCATATTGGGCTATATCGACGGACTTGAATTTTTTTTCAGGGGAGAAAAAGGAAAGCATTGATAGCTGCATGGGCCCTCGGAAGAACAGTTATCCCCTGAAAGTTTATTACGGCGAGATTTATGCAAGCTATGACCGAGTGAACCGCATCTTTACATTCGGACGGGATTTGGCATGGAGGAAGAAGGCTGCAGCCGAATGCCTGAAAGGCCGGCCGGCACGGATCCTGGATCTGTGTACCGGAACAGGGGATTTCATCCTGGAGGTGGCCAGGCAGGCGGATGGACCGGTGGAACTGACCGGTTATGATTTCAGTGCATCCATGCTTGACCGGGCAAGGAAGAAGTGTCACGGTCTCCCGGAAAGAAAGGAGATACGCTCCCTTGATTTTGTGGAAGGGAACGCGGCCCGCATGCCCTTCCGGGATGCTTCCTTTGATGCCATCGGGATCACTTTCGGGATCAGGAACCTGCTCTATGCAAACCCCGGCTCCGGAAAACATCTTTCGGAAATACACCGGGTGCTGAAACCGGGCGGCCGCCTGATCATCCTGGAGAGCAGCAGACCTGAAAATTTCATCTGGAGATGGATCAATACCCTTTACCTGCGGCTGATTTTACCCTGCCTGGGAGGCTTATTCTCAGGCAACCTGGCGGCATACCGGTACCTGTCAGAATCGTCCAGGAACTACTATTCCCCGGAACAGTTGGAGGATGTGCTGCAAGAAGCAGGATTCAGGGTATTCAGGCGTGAACCGCTTTTCCTCGGTTCGGTTATGCTGCTTACGGCCGGTAAAAGGGGATGAAAATATGTATCTTTGAAAACAGGACTGAACATCATGACCATCGAGGAACTGAACCGGATCTGTAAAGGGACCTACATGGATTTACTGAATATTGAGTTCACCTTTTGTTCGGATACCTGTGTAGAAGCAGTCATGCTGATCACTACCGATCTTTACCAGCCCATGGGCGTGGTGCATGGAGGTGCATTGATCTCCCTCGCCGAATCTGTGGGAAGTGCGGGCTCCATGCTTCAGGTGGATCCGGAGAAATTCAATGTTTTCGGATCTGTTGTAAACAGCCAGCACCTGTCCCCTGCCAGGAAGGGGAAACTGATCGCCACTGCCACGATCCTTTCAAAAGGTGATTTTAAACATATCTGGGATGTGGAAATAAGGGATGACGGGGGAAAACTTATTTCAATCAGCCGTGTTACAAATAGTATCAAACCCATCAAAAAGTAGGAGGCGGATCAGCTGAGAGGAAGAGACATGAATGAGCTTCAGATAAAAATTCACCAGATTTGCATCTCCAAAAACCTTCCCTTTGTTACCTTTCGCCTGCCCGGAAAGTATCATTCCTCCACCTATATCCAGACATCGCCCGATTATGTGAACTGGCGGTCCGTCCGGGAGATTTCCAGCCGGACAGGTTTCATCATGGCCCCATTCGATCCCAGGAACGGTAAAAATTACATCCTGATCAAACCCGACCTGGTGCTTGACGGAGGTCCCGTTACCCCGGCGCATATTGGTATGCTGTCAGAGGTGGATGAGCATGAACCCCCGGTATGGAAAGAGGATTTTCCTGTGGTGACCGGCAGGAAAACTTACATGGACCAGGTTGAATCCATCAAGGATTCCATCTCCACGGGTGCTTTCCAGAAGGCGGTACTTTCCAGGATCCGTGTGATCGAGGGGAACTACATGTCCATTGTTCCCAGGATGTTCCGGACCATCTGCAAAAAATATCCCGGTGCCTTCGTATATCTCTTCAGAAGCGGCGATGAGTTCTGGATGGGTGCCTCTCCGGAACCGTTGCTGCGGCTCAATGGAGGGAGGATTTCCACCGTCTCCCTGGCGGGTACCATGACCTATGCGGAAAAATACATGGACGTGAACCGCTGGACTGCCAAGGAGGTACTGGAACAGGAGTATGTAACCCGCTATATCCATGACGTGCTCAGGGATTTTGGTATCAGGGACTACAGGGTGAGCTCACCATATGTAAAAAAGACCGGGAACCTGCTGCACCTTTGCACCGATTTCAGCTTTGATTATGACAGGATCGCAGACCGGTTATGGGCGTTTGTGGATGCCATGCACCCTACGCCTGCGGTGGCAGGCCAGCCCAAGGAGGATGCCATCGACTTCATCAAGAAACTGGAACCCCATGACCGGGATTATTACACGGGATTCCTCGGTCCCGTTCAGCTGCAAAGAGGCATCGATCTCTTTGTGAACCTGCGCTGTATGAAGATCACTCCGGATTACCTTTCACTATATACCGGAGGCGGTATTACCCTCGATTCCGATCCTTCAGCTGAATGGGAGGAAACCCGCTGGAAAGCTGAATCACTCCTGAAGGTCCTGCGCATCTATATCAAAAACCTGGCTCCCTTGCATGAAGCGCAACCAACATATCGCTGATCTGGGTTCCCTGCTGGTGGATCAGGGCCTCCGCCATGTGATCATCTGCCCGGGAAGCCGGAATGCACCCCTGATACAGCTTTTTACAGAAAATCCCTCATTCCATTGCCGCAGCATTGTGGATGAACGGTCAGCCGGATACCTGGCCCTGGGAATGGCACGTCAGCTGCAACAACCCGTGGGGATCGTCACCACCTCGGGTACGGCTGTGCTCAACCTGGCTCCCGCGGTGGCTGAAGCAAACTTCCAGCGTATTCCGCTCATCCTCTTCACGGCTGACAGGCCCCGGGAATCCATTCCCCAGTTCAATAACCAGTTCATCAACCAGACTGAACCCTTTATCGCGAATTCCAAAGGCTTTTACCAGTTTCCGGCGGAAGTCAGGTACGATTCGGGATTGCAGGAAATGCTGCGGGCTGTGGAGGCGATGGCCCGGGAGGCATGCACCCCTCCCCGGGGTCCGGTCCATTTCAACATTCCCCTGGACGAGCCGCTTTATGAACCGCTTCCCATCCCTTTTTTCAGCCATTTCAAAGATTCCGGGAAAGATCCCCTGAAAGATCCCCTGAAAGATCCCCTGAAAGAGCCTGCTGCAAAAGCTCCGGATAAGATCTCCCCCGGTGCCAGGATCCTGGTGCTGGCCGGGATGGGTCCGCACGGCAGGGAGATCCCTGCCCTGCTGGAAATGCTCATGCAAAGGCATCAGGCCGTGGTTGTGGCGGAGAACATTGCCAATCTTCCGTCGGATGGATTCATAGCCAACCCGGAACTCCTGATGAGCGCAGCCATGGAAAATGAGCTGGCAGGGCTGGCTCCTGACATGGTGATTGCTTTCGGTGGTCAGGTGGTATCCAAACGGCTGAAGCTCTTTTTGAATGCCCATCCGCCTGATGAGATCAGGATCCTGGAAAACAACCCGGAAGAAAGCCTGAAATGCATGCTGGAGGCAAAAGTAAAATCCGGAGGATCCGCTTCCAACGGCGGGACTGTTTACACAGAGGATACCTCGTCCAACAGTTATCTGAAAACCTGGAAAACGATCGAGAAGCGGGCAATGCAGAATGCTGCTGATTACCTTGAGGATGCGCCTTACAGCAACCTTACGGCCATTCACAAAATCCTTACCTGTGTTCCCGGTAATGCGGTCCTCCACCTGGGGAACAGTTCTATTATCCGTTATTCCCAGCTCTTGCCGCTGAGGAGCGATTTGCATTATTATTCCAACAGGGGAACATCCGGGATCGACGGAACCGTTTCTTCAGCGGTGGGAGCGGCCATGGTATCCCGGGAGTTCCACCTGCTTGTGGTGGGCGACCTGGGTTTTGTCTATGATTCCAATGCGTTGTGGAACAAGGACTTTCCCGATAACCTCAGGATCGTGGTGGTGAACGACGGTGGAGGGGGGATCTTCAGGTTGCTGGAAGGCCCTGACCGCATGCCTTTTTTTGAAGAATTTTCCGTGACCCACCATCCGGTCTCCCTGGAACTGCTGACCCGTTCCTTTGACAGGGGATTTCAAAGGGCTTCCGGCCTTGATGAGCTGGAAGAAAAACTGGAATTGCTGTGGCAGCCAGGATCGGATGTTTCAGTTCTGGAAGTGGACACCCGCGGCAGCAAAAATAGTCTTATCTTTAAGGAGTTTTTGAACCATCATCATTCATAGAATATGGAGAAAAGAGCGTGGAAAACCCTCAGGGAGTTCGAGGAGATCAGATTCGAATTTTTTGAGGGCATTGCAAAGATCACCATCAACCGGCCCCGTTTCCATAACGCATTTACTCCGGATACCACAAGGGAAATGAGCGAGGCGCTGGTGGCATGCAGGGAAATGAAGGAAATCCGGGTGGTGGTCCTGACCGGGGCAGGGGATAAAGCTTTCTGCAGCGGGGGCGACCAGAACGTGAAAAGTTATGCAGGCTATGTGGGGAAAGACGGGGTACCCAGGCTGAACATCCTGGATGTGCAGCGGCAGATCCGCAGCCTCTCCAAGCCGGTCATTGCCATGGTAAACGGCTATGCCATCGGGGGAGGCCATGTCCTGCATGTGGTCTGCGATCTTTCCATTGCCTCGGAAAATGCCCGCTTCGGCCAGACCGGTCCCCGTGTGGGGAGTTTTGATGCCGGGTTCGGTTCCTCTTTCCTGGCCAGGCATGTGGGGCAGAAGAAAGCACGTGAAATATGGTTCCTCTGTGAACAGTATACAGCGGCGGAAGCACTGGAAATGGGACTGGTCAATAAGGTAGTCCCCGCGGACCAGCTGGAGGATACTGTGGTGGAATGGTCCGGAAAGATCATGCAGCACAGTCCGATTGCACTACGGATGATCAAGGCGGGGCTCAATGCAGAACTGGACGGTCAGGCCGGCATCCAGGAGCTTGCCGGCAACGCCACCATGCTTTATTACATGACCGATGAAGCCCAGGAAGGGAAGAATGCATTCCTGGAGAAAAGAAAACCTGACTGGGACAGGTTTCCCGGGCTTCCCTGAACCATCCGCTTACGGTAATTGTTACCCAGATTTGATATGACAAAACTGACCATCTGGATCAAAGCTTTCCGCCTGCGCACCCTTCCGCTGGCATTGTCCGCCACCATTCTGGGATCCTTCCTGGGATATGCCGAAGGCAAGTTCAAGTGGGGAGTCTTTGTATTCGGGACCTTCACCACACTTTTTCTGCAGATCCTCTCCAACCTGGCCAATGATTACGGTGACGCCAGGAAGGGAACGGACAGCAAGCACAGGATTGGACCCCTGAGGGTAACCCAGACAGGACTGGTTTCCCTGCGGGAAATGAGCTGGATGATCAGTCTGTTCGTTTTACTGAGCCTTGTCTCAGGCTCCCTGCTGATCTGGTCCGGACTGGGCCGGAGCAACCTGCTGCTTTATGCTGTTTTTTTCCTGCTGGGATTTTCTGCCATCTTTGCCGCAGTGAAGTATACCATTGGCAGGAAACCATACGGCTACCTGGGCTTCGGGGATATCATGGTTTTTATCTATTTCGGGATCCTGGGCGTGGCCGGAACCTATTTTCTCCATACCCGTTCGTTTCATCCCACCATCCTGCTCCCTGCCTCCTCCATCGGACTGCTCAGCGTGGGAGTACTGAACCTGAACAACATGCGGGACCGGGAAAATGACGAGATCAACGGAAAACACACGCTGGTAGTGCGCATGGGGATCACCTGGGCAAAAATGTACCATGTGGGCCTGCTTTTCACCGCATTCCTGCTGGGGCTTACCTATACCATCATCCATTTTGATTCGTTTTTCCAGCTGATGTTCCTGCTTCCCCTTCCCCTGCTTGCCTCTGACATCCAAAAGGTGGTGACCAACACGGTTCCGGTGGAGCTGAATGCCGAATTGAAAAAGCTGGCTGTCACCACCCTGCTGTTTTCCCTTTCATTCGGAATCGGACTTATCCTCTGAATGATACACGCTTCCTATAACGCCTGTTCCCTGTATTTCATCCGTCCCGCCGGAACCTCCCGGGGGGTTCTGCATCACAAACAGTGCTGGTTCGTAAAGCTGACAGACGGGAATGCTACAGGTATCGGGGAAGTATCCTTCATCCCGGGGCTGAGCGTGGAGGAACCGGCTGAAATGGAACGCCGTATTGATCATGTGTGCAAACTGATCAGCCGGGGTGAGATGGATCCGCGTCAACCTCTCAGCACGTCGCCGGGGCTGCAGTTTGCCATGGAGACGGCCGTGGTGGACCTGGACCGGGGGGGGGAAAGGCTTCACTATCCTTCGGAATTCACCCGCGGACGGGCCGGGATCCCCATCAACGGGCTGATCTGGATGGGTGACCGGGCCAGCATGTTTGAACAGATCACGGAGAAGCTGGATGCAGGATTCAGGGTTTTAAAGATGAAGGTGGGAGCGCTGGATCTGGAGGAAGAACTTGGGGTGCTGGCATGGGTACGCAGAAAATTTTCTCCGGGGGAACTGGAAATACGGCTTGATGCCAACGGTGCGTGGACACCAACGGAGGCAGCGGAAAAAATGTCCCGGTTTTCAGAATTCGGGATCCACTCTATCGAGCAGCCCATCAGGACGGGTCAGATTGAAGCCATGGCCGCACTATGTGCCAACCCGGCCATCCCCATTGCACTGGATGAGGAGCTTATCGGCCTGGGAACCCCGCTTGCCAGAAGGACGATGATCGAGGCTGTACGGCCTTCTTATATCATTCTGAAACCCGGACTGCTGGGTGGATTCAGCGTGGCCCGGGAATGGATACGGCTGGCAGAAAAGGTGAATGCCGGATGGTGGGTCACTTCCGCACTTGAATCCAGCATCGGACTCAATGCCATTGCCCAGTGGGTCTTCGCACTTGAACCTGCCATTACCCAGGGCCTGGGCACGGGCCGGATTTACCGGAACAACATCCCTTCACCCCTGGAAATGGAAGGGGACAGGCTGTGGTACCGGCCGGAAAAAAAATGGGACCTTTCATCGATCCTGAAACCCTGAAATGTCTGCATTTATACCCACCGGTAGATTTCTGTTAGATGGCAGGACCTTCGTTCCGGAAGAGATTCGTGATTATTCCTCCCGCATGGAGCACAATGAATCCCTGCCTGCATGGAAGCGGGAACTTTTTGCTTTCATTCATTTGTTCCTCGATGATGCAGGAGAAGAGATTATCCAGTCTACAAGCGGTACAACGGGTGATCCCGGGGAGGTTCCATTGAAACGCTCCTCCATGATCCGCAGTGCGGAAACCACCCTGGATTTCTTTCATCTTCGTCCCGGTGACCGTATCCTGCTCTGTTTGCCTGTTCATTATATCGCAGGCAAAATGATGGTGGTCAGGGCCCTGGTGGGAGGACTCCACCTTATTACCACCGAACCTGCCTCCCGGCCACTGAAAGAGGTATCAGGCTCGTTCCGGTTTGCGGCCATGGTCCCCCTCCAGGTATACGAATCGCTTAGGAACGAAGACCCGCTTTCAGACTTGGACCAGCTTGTCATAGGAGGAGGAGAATTGCCCAGCTCCGTTCGTGAAAAGCTGGAAAAAGCAGAACGCCCGGCAGTATACGAATCTTTTGCAATGACAGAGACCTGCAGCCATTTTGCACTGAAGCGGATCAATGGGAAAAGGCCGGACCGCCACTTCCGTCTGCTGGAGGGAGTGCGCATATGGAAAGACGAAAGGGGATGCCTGGTGGTGGAGGTGCCGGGAGTCACCACCGGAAAAATTATTACCAGTGACCTGGTGGAGATCACAGGGGGAGGGAATGGTTTTCAATGGCTGGGCAGGATGGACAATGTCATCAAGAGCGGAGGCGTGAAGATCATTCCCGAGGTGCTGGAACAGCGCATCGGTCACCTGCTGAACAGAACCTGCCTCATATTACCGGAAAAGGATCCGAGGCTGGGACAGCGGATCGTATTGTTGGTGGAGACCCGGAACCAGCCGGCATCCCCTGAAACCTGGGAGGAACTTCTCCGCCAGTACCTGCCGGCACATGAACTCCCAAGAAGGATCGTGACGGTCCGGGAGATCCCCAGGAATCCTTCCTTCAAACCGGACAGAAAAGCGGCCGTCAGTCTGCTCTCTTCGGAGTATTGACCCGTATTGGGTGCTTTCTTATTTTTATAACCTTGTTTCATCCTGCCAAATCCTATTGTCATGAAAGCCTTAAAGATTATCCTGATCATCCTCGGTATCCTGGTTGCAGCCATGCTGATCGTTCCGCTGTTTATGCCTGCAACAGTTGAAGTAAATGCCGAAACCGAAATTACCCTGAGCCCATCCCGGATATATCCGGCTATTGCATCCTTTGATCACCGGGAGGAATGGGATCCCTGGGTAAAGTTGGATTCCACGGCAGAAGTGACCATTCAAACCGTACCCGGGTATGTGGGCTCCACCTACCAGTGGGAAGGGGAGATGCTGGGAACCGGCAAAATGGAAGTGGAATCAGTGGTGGAGAATGAGTATATCAAATCCTCCCTGTGGTTCGGCGATACGGAAACACCTGCTGTGATCGAATGGACCTTTGAGGCCACAGAAGATGGAACCAGGGTGGTCTGGTCCTATGCCGAGGAGACCGCCTATCCGTTCGGCCGCCTGAGGATGCTGGTCGGAAAATCATTCCTGAAAAAGAGCTTTGTAACGGGACTGGAGAACCTCAAGTCGTACCTGGAGGAAAACCCTCCTCCGGTCAGTTACCCGGGAGCGATCAGCATTGAGACAAAGGATCCCTCCAAGTGGCAGACCATCATCGCATACCCGCTCAAGTAACATGGATGATGCGGAGATAGACCGGCTCCTGTATCATGACGGGTACCGGATGGCCCGGGAACAACTTGAAAAGGACCTCTCTGTATTGACATTCACAGGGGCCGTTCGCCGGTTATACCGATCGGTGGATGGCCTTCTTGATTCTTTCCGGAACCGCTCTGCTGCAGAGGGAAAACCTGTTGCCTGTAAAAGGGGCTGCCACTGGTGCTGTTACCAGGCTGTTTTTGCTGCCACCCATGAACTGCTTTTTATCCGGGAATATGTGGTCAACAGCTTTTCAGGAGATCAGCAGGAGGAGTTTTATAAAAGATCCAGGAGAAAGGCCGGAATGACCCTGAAGAAGCCTGTGCGGGAGCTTTCCCGGGTCAGGGAAGCATGTCCTTTCCTTGATCAGGGCAATTGCCTGATCTATGAGGCCAGGCCGATGGCCTGCCGGATCTACCTTTCCTCATCTGTGGAATCCTGTGAGAGAGAATTCCGTGATCCCGGCAACCGGGAACATATACCGGAGCTGTTCCGTTTTCCCTTACAAGCAGGCCGCATGCTTAACGAGGGTTTTGTGGCTTTTCTGAAGCAGCTGGGACTCCCTGTTGCCGAACTGCCCCTCGAGCAGGGCTATTCCTCCATGATCACCGTGGGACAGACCACAGATTCATGGATCAGCAACAGGACATCAACTGGCAAATCTTCCGGCAATTGGTAAATTTGGAGGTATATTGCATGGGAAGTTTTCCCACGATTTATCTTTTCAAAGAAAAATGCCACGTACATGAAACTGGGGATTATTCGTGAAACAAAGATGCCAATCGACAGACGGGTGCCGCTGGCACCTTGGCAGTGCAGGGAGCTGATGGAAAGGTTTCCGGGGGTGGAGGTCATGGTCCAGCCCTCCCCGCATCGGTGTTTCAGCGACAGTGAGTATACGGATGAAAACATAACCATCAAGGAGGATCTTTCCGGATGCAGCGTCCTGATGGGGGTGAAGGAGGTAAGTATTGAGACTCTGCTCGAAGGAAAAACCTACCTCTTCTTTTCCCACATCGCTAAAAAACAGCCTTACAACAGGAAATTGCTGCAGGCCATTGTGCAGCAAAAGATCAGGCTGATCGATTATGAATACCTTACCCGGGCAGACCGGACCCGGGTGGTGGCCTTTGGCCGGTGGGCCGGGGTGGTGGGTGCTTATAACGGGTTGAGGGCACTTGGCCGGTATACCGGAAGGTATGACCTGCTTCCCGCGTTTCAATGCAGGGACCTGTCCCGGCTGAAAACGGAACTGCAGAAGGTGGATGCAGGATCGGTCCGGATCGCCATTACCGGCGGAGGCAGGGTGGCCGGGGGAGCCAGTGAGATCCTGGATGCGGCGGGTATCCGGCAGGTGGAACCTTCAGATTACCTGGAGCGGAGCTTTGATCATCCGGTCTGTACCAGGCTGGATCCCTGGCATTACACCCGTCACAGGGAAGGAATCCCTTTCGATTTTGACCATTTCGTTTCACATCCTGAACTGTACAGGAACAGCTTTATTCCCTTTGCCCGGCACACGGACCTGTACGTGGCCTGTCATTTCTGGGATCCCCGGTCACCTGAGTTGCTGGGCCACCGGGACCTGCAGGATCCCGGGATTCCCATCCGGATCATTGCCGATATCAGCTGCGATATCCATGGTCCCATCGCTTCCACCATCAGGGCATCTACCATTGATGAACCCTTCTACGGCTATGATCCTGTCACCCGGAAAGAAACAGATCCTTTTCATCCGGATGTCATTACAGTGATGGCGGTGGATAACCTGCCGGGAGAGCTTCCCCGGGACGCCTCTGCCGATTTCGGGCACGCTCTGATGAAACATGTGATCCCGGAGTTGACCGGTCAGTGGGATACGGGAATGATGAAGAGGGCCTGCATTGCAGAGGATGGCAAACTGACCGGAGAATATGCATACCTGAAAGACTATCTGGAAGGGCGGGAGTGATCAGAAGAATTTCCGGTGGTCCTCGTTCTCACGGCTCTTACTTTTGCCCTCAGACTTGAGAAGGCTCCAGATTAGTCCGAATGCACCCGCACCCAGGAACACGTATCCTGCCATCCGGATCACCGGGATCCTGAAAATGATCACCGCTCCGGCAAGAAGCAGGATCATGCTGATCATCCGGAGGTTACCGGGATCACGGAATGATTTTTTCCGGACCATTGCCTATGGATGGGTTTTCAGGTTTCGGATCACCTGCAGGGGATCATCTGCTGAAAAGATGGTGTTTCCCACCACGAACACGTCCACCCCGGCTGCGATCAGGTCACCGATGTTCTCCTCTGTCACCCCGCCATCCACCTGGATCAGGGTATTCCCGTTTTTTTCATCGATCATCTGCCTGAGTTTTTTTATCTTATCCCAGGAGGCCTCGATGAAGGTCTGTCCCCCGAACCCCGGGTTCACTGTCATGACCAGCACCATGTTCAGGTCGCCCAGGACGGGACCGAGCAGGGAAACATCGGTCGAGGGATTTACGGATACAGCGGGCTTCATTCCCAGTTCCCTGATCCTCTGGATGGTGCGGTGGAGATGGGGACAGGTTTCGTAATGGACCGTCAGCCAGTCCGCGCCTGCATCCCTGTATGCGTCCAGGTACCGGTCGGGGTCCACGATCATCAGGTGGACATCCAGCGGTTTTTGGGAAACCGACCTGATCTGCCGGATCACGGGGAAGCCGATAGTCAGGTTGGGCACATAGACCCCGTCCATGATGTCCAGGTGAAGCATATCGGCTTCTGAGCGGTTCACCATGTCGATCTCATCGGCCAGGTGCAGGAAATCGGCCGTCAGGATGGAAGGAAATACCAGGTGTTTGCTCATACCGGATTGTTTTACACAAAAATAGTCTTTTATGGCATACTCCCGTCATTTCTTGCCTGAATCCAGCTCGCTTTGCCCGAAGCTTTGCTGCGGGTAAGCAAATATAAAACCATCCACGCAACCGGTTAATCTGACAGCTTCTCTTATACCAACAGGATGATCCGGTCGTTTTATAGCCGTGAGGTATTATTATCTTTAATCCCTTTCAGGACCCCTGTTTCTATGAGGAGATTCTCTGTTCTATCCGGAATATTGTTTATCTTTCTGACAATCAGCCTGTCAGCCCAGAATTACACCCTCAGCGGCTATGTACAGGACAATGCTTCGGGTGAACGGCTGATTGCAGCGTCGGTATACGACTCCATCAGCGGGAAGGGGACATCCACCAATGAATATGGATTCTTCAGCCTGTCGCTGCCCGCAGGCGGGATCAGGTTGAAAGCATCCTACGTGGGATATAAAACTTTCGGTGAGCCCA
>Ga0180432_10005126_pt1 | contig 17610 bp, 17 predicted proteins | sample SS_ome_10_FD_132414 | JGI IMG/M metagenome (GOLD analysis project Ga0180432, IMG submission 132414) | Hypersaline lake sediment archaeal communities from the Salton Sea, California, USA - SS_1_MS_2 metaG | ecosystem: Environmental > Aquatic > Non-marine Saline and Alkaline > Hypersaline >...
ATTAAGTGCGGTGCCTCCTGTTCTTCATCGGAGGAAGGCATTTTCAGGATGTAATTGCCGCTGCCGGATTTCGTCTCGATCAGGCCGACAGCCTGTAAGGCAGAGAGTGCCTCGCGGATTGATGGGCGGCTCACTCCCATCTGTTCGGCGAGTTCAAACTCCGATGGGAGTTTACTCCCAACCGGGAAGGTGTTCCGTTTGATTGCTGCGACAATCTGTTCGGCAACGATGGCAGACACCTTGCGCGGACGGACCTTCTGAAATGTGTTGCTGGAATTCGCGCTCCGCTTACTTGTCATTTAGCCAAGCTGTATGATAGCATTACCAAAGGTGGTTGGCAAACTGTGCCGTAAGTAGGCCAATCAACGCTGGACTGATGGAGGAGACAATGATCGATCTAGCTGTTCATGCGAAGCAATTGGGGCGCACAGCGCAACGCGCGAGAGAAAGGGGAATCATCGTGCCAACCTTGGCCCAAATGCGCAATCCCGAGACAATCCCCGCTGGAATCAAGCAGCGTCTGTCCGATGTCGGTCTGTGGGACCTGCATCCGTCGAACCTGTTCCGAATTACGTGGAAGAACGAGCCGATCAAGCACGGCGGTGGTTTCAACGGAGTCAATTACGTGGAGATCCCTCGTGAGATCACTGGGATCCGCGCCCGGATTATCGCTCTTGTTGGGAAGTGGTTCCCCACTGGTTCGCACAAAGTAGGTGCCACATTCGGCTGCCTGGTTCCACGACTGGTCACTGGGCAGTTTGATCCTACCTTCCATAAAGCGGTGTGGCCATCCACTGGGAATTACTGCCGCGGAGGTGCCTACAACGCCAATTTGCTTGCGTGTGAATCGATTGCGATCCTTCCCGAGGAGATGTCCCAGGAACGATTCGACTGGCTGTCCAACGTTGCTGGAGAAGTGATTGCCACTCCGGGTTGCGAGTCAAACGTGTGGGAGATCTTCCAGAAATGTAAGGAGTTGGAGGCCACACGTGAGAACATCATGGTCTTCAACCAGTTCGACGAGTTCGGAAACCACTTGTGGCACTACAGCGTGACGGGACACGCGATGGAGGAAGTATTGCATGCAGAGCTGGGCGGGGATGGGCGCTACGCTGGTGTTGTGCTGACCAGTGGCTCGTCAGGGACAATGGGATGTGGCGACTATCTCAAAGAGGTCTTTCCCACCAGCAAACTTGCTGTCGGCGAGTCGTTGCAGTGTCCCACGCTGCTCGAAAACGGGTTCGGCGGCCACCGAATCGAAGGGATCGGGGACAAGCACGTTCCGTGGATTCACAATGTCCGCAACACCGACATGGTCATTGCCATCGATGACGAGCACTGCATGAGCTTGCTCCGCCTGTTCAATGAACCAGCCGGCCAGGCGTATCTCCTTCAGCAGGGGGTCAGTGAGACGTTCATCGAGCAACAGTCGCTCCTCGGCATTTCCAGTGTGGCAAATCTGCTTTGCGCGATGAAACTGGCTAGGTACTACGAATTGACCGAACAAGACATCGTCCTAACTGTATTCACCGACTCGATGGAACTCTATCAAACCCGCTTGCGAGAACTGGAGGAGGCACGCAGCCACTACAGTGAGATGCAAGCTGCGATGGACTATCACCGCTACCTGAAGGGAGTCACGACCGATCATATGGCCGAGCTGGGGTACCGAGAGCGCAAGCGTATCCACAATCTGAAATACTACACGTGGGTGGAACAGATGGGTAAATCCGTCGAGGAATTGGATGCGCAGTGGTACGATTTTCCCCACTACTGGGATTGCATACACGGGCTGGCGGAGCCGATCGACGCCTTGATCGAAGCGTTCAACGAGAAGGTAGGGTTGCAGGGGATGCCGTAAGCGGGCCCAACAGGGCGACCGTTGCCGGAAGTCCATCGTCCTTTGACTTTAGCACAAACGAGTTTCAAGAAGAATCGGTGGTCTCCAGGCTTGCGCTTGGCCACGTGAGCCTCTAAGCTGAAGAAGCAAGACCCGAGGGAGGTGAGAAAACGATGGAACGATCGTCAATGAAGGGAAACAACCTAGCAGCTAATCTGCTTGTAGTACTGTGGTTTGGGACTCTGTGGGGGGCTTGCGAAGCCCTACTCGGGGGCTTGCTTCACAATTACCTTCCCCCGACGTACCCCGGCAAGTTCATGATCGCGGTAGCAATGGGGCTGATGGTCTTTGCCATCCGGCGTACCGGAAGGCCGTGGATCCCTTTGGGTATGGCCTTGGTTGCTTCGCCCCTCAAGCTTTTTTCTGCAGCGATTTTCTCTCTTCCCATCTGTGCTCCGGTGGTATTGAACCCAGCCTTCTCGATTCTTGCACAAGGTGCTGCGTTTGCCCTTTTCGCTGTGGCGCTTGGCCGCCTGCTACCTGAGCGACCGTACCGTTTTGGTCTTGCTGGTGCGGCGGCGGGGGCGCTGCAGGCAGTTCTGTATGTCGGCTTGGTCCGTGGCCCCGGCCTGTGGCTATATCCCCCTCTGGAAACCCTCCGGGCGCTTGGAACGAAGTTTCCCCACTGGGCCGCCTCCTGGTCCCAGATTGCGAATTTCTTGAGCGCGTCGATTCCCTACTCTCTGCTTGCGGCGGGAGTGACGGCGCTTGCGATCGGATACGCTCCACTGCGCACCCGAGCCCAGATGCGTCCGTCGGTTCTTATCGCAGGGACCGTGCTATGCCTGGTGACCTTCTTCCTGTCTTCTTGGCTTGTCTAGAGACGGACACTTGCCTGATTCTCAGTGGTGAGATCGGCGCTGGAAAGACGTCTGTTGCGAACCACCTAGCGACTGAGCTTGACGAGCAAAGAGGTGCCGTCGGGGGCATTCTCTCCCCGCGAATCATTGAGGACGGGGCCACGATCGGCTACACGATTCGCGATCTGATGACCGACGAAGAGCGACCGTTCGCATCGCTTGATCCTCCGGGGGTGCCGGTGGGAAAGTTCTTCATTGCAGAACGGGGGTTGGCCTTTGCGCGGTGTGCGATTGAACAAGCGATAGCCTCTACGCAGACCGTTTTCGTCGATGAGGTGGGGATGTTGGAGCTGGCTGGAAATGGCCTGGCTCCGGCAGTAAAGACGCTTCTGCAATCGCAGGTGCTCCCTGTTCTCTTGGTGCGCTCCTCGTTTGTCGAGGCCGTAGTACACGCCTTTTCCATCACGCGATTCAGAGAGTTCGACGTCGGTCAGCAGGACGTCCTCTTATCCAGGGAAGGAAGAGGGCGAGATGGCTGAGCGATTCTGGAAAATTGTGGACGCCGTCGAATTTCCTCTTCTTGTGACCAACGGGAAAGATGGGTTCCCGAAAGCGCGGCCGATGCATCTAATCGACCGGGAGAAGAATGCATTGTGGTTCGCAACCTCGCTCGCGTCACGCAAGGTAACGCAGATCGCTGCCGACGTCAGGGTAACGGTGATGTTTGTGGATACAAGCCGGTTCAACTACGTCTCTGTCCATGGCCGGGCACAAGTCGTCACAGATACAGAGATGAAGCGACGCTTGTGGCAAGAGTCCTGGAAGGACGACTGGCCGGCTGGACCGTCCGATCCCGACTACATCCTTCTCAAAGTTGTGGGAGAGAGCGGCGCCTACTACTGCGGCGACACCGATGAGTCCGGCGAGGTGAGTCTCTGAGTCTCGAATTCAAATCCCTTCTCGTCGAATAGGCAAACGCAGGCATCTACGACTTCAGGATCGTAGAGCTTTCCCTTCTTCTGTACGATCTCTTCCAGGACCTTATCAACGCCCAGCGCGGGCCTGTAGGAGCGGTGAGAGGACATTGCCTCGACGACGTCAGCCACGGCCAGGATGCGTGCTTCAAGCATGAACTCCTCCCCTTTGAGTCTTTGCGGATACCCCGACCCGTCTATCCGTTCGTGGTGCTGGAGCACGATCTGAGCGACGGGCCATGGAAACTCTATAGACTTAAGGATGTTGTAGGCAACCTGAGGATGGGCCTCAAACAGACCGTACTCCATCTCGCTCAACTCGTTGGGTTTGCTGAGGATCTCAGCCGGGATGGCCAGCTTGCCGATATCGTGCAAAAGCCCAGCGACGCGGATACCTTCGACGCGTTCTTCAGAAAGCCTCATCTCCTTGGCGATAGCGCATGCCAGTTGAGTCACGCGCTTCTGGTGACTTGAGGTGTACAAATCTCGAGTTTCGGTTGTCTGCCCGAGCGCTTCGATTATTCCCTGCAGCGCCGCGTGTAGCCTCTCTTCTGCCTGTTTGCGATTGGTAACATCCGCGGTAGAGCCAATCATGCGAACTGGATTTCCGGCCTCGTCAATAACCACCTGTTCCCGGGCGTGAAACCAGCGATATTCGCCCGATTTGGTCCGCAGTCGGTGATCGACGTTGTACAGCCTACCATCCTTCAAGCGGGCCTCCATTGTTGCCTTTGTACGCTCTTTATCGTCTGGATGCAGAACTGCATCTAAGGTGTCAAACTCAACGTTGAGTTCCTCATCAGCATATCCAAGTAGCGCCTTCATTCGCGGAGACCAGTAGAGTGAGTTTTTCTGAATGTCCCAGTCCCATATTCCGTCGTTCGCGCCCTGCACAGCCAGGGCAAACCGCTCTTCACTGGCATGCAGTGCTCCCAAAGCGGATTCTGTCTGCTCGAACAAGCGGGCGTTCTCGATGGCAATAGCCGTCTGATCAGCAATAGCAATGGGAAAATGCTGATCCTCTTCGTCGTACGTGTACGGCTGGAAGCCCTGCACAGGGACAACGCCGATGACCTTATCCTTCTTCATTATGGGGACACCGAGATAGCAAAGTTCGGGTGGAATCGGCTCGCCCGCCACGCCAGGTGCCACTGGAGGGGTGGCCTTGGCCATGTTCCTGATCAGAAGGGGTTTCCTTGATTGGATGATCCATCCTGACAGCCCCATTTCTGCTGCCTGTTTGCTGAATGTATCAAAGCGTTCGCCTTTTTCCGCAAAGATTTCGAAGTTCAACTTCTGTTGCTGCTCGTCATACAAGGCGATGTAGAATGTATCTAGTTTCATCAAGTGAGCGATCCGTTCGTAGATCAATTCTAGGACTTCGCTGAGATCCAGTGTGGAAGTAGTGAGAAGGGCTATCGTGTGAAGAGCGGCCATTTCCTCAGCACGCCGTTTGGTGACATGATAAAGGTCGGCATTCTCAAGTGCGATTGCCGCTGCACGGGCGAAGTCGTCCAGAAGCTGAACGGTTTTCTCGTCGAAAAGCCAGGAGAAGCTATCTCTACATCCAAGTGGCCGATCAAATCGCCCCTCACAAAGAGTGGCGCTCCCTCGTATTACCTCACCCTTCGCCAGCTTTGCAATCGCCTTGGAAACCGATGTGACACTGCGTTGTCCAGCTTAGCGCGTTACGGCCTCTTGCTCATCAAGATAACTTGATGAGCAGTCACTTGGTGTACGCCTTCTCACAACGCTCTACATCTGTTGCTTGTTCTTTCATTTAGCCTTAGTTTGAGTATTGGATCCCATCGACATCAATAACTTACTTGCTAGGTGTTCTGGGCCCAGAGGCCACAGGCAACTGTGCGGGTAATCTTTGTCGTATTGTCGGAGGAAGTGAGCCGGAGGGGCAACGGCTGCAATCCTCAATTGGGTGGGGGAAGGCTGCAGAGGGACTTCGGACCGGACAGCAGTGTTTGGGAGTAACAGACTGCCCGGACCTGCGGTAGCGGGCGGAATCCTACACGTCGATGTGCCAGGGGTCACGAGGGTGCGTATCGCTGAAAAGTGTTTCTACCCATCTCCTTTGCTCGGTACATGGCGATGTCTGCGTTCCTCACAAGCGTCTCCGCGTCATCAGCGTCTTCGGGGTAAAGGACGACTCCAATGCTGGTGGAAATGCGAAGCTCGCGTCCATCGATCACGAGCGGCTCCCAAACGGTCTGAAGCAGCTGTTGGGCAATCCTCTCCGCGTCTTCGTACTGGGCGATCTCAGGGAGAATGAGCATGAACTCGTCTCCGCCCAAGCGGGCAACGGTATCACTCTTGCGCCGGAGGCCTGTGAGACGCTTGCCAACAGCCTGGAGCAGTTTGTCTCCCACACTGTGCCCCAGCGTGTCATTCACCTTCTTAAAGTGATCCAGGTCGAGCATCATGACCGCGAGTTGTCGCTGGTTACGGTGGGCATGATCCAGCTCTAAGTCGAGGCGTTCGCTGAACGCCTGCCGGTTCGGCAAGCCGGTCAGTGTATCGTGGGTAGCCATGTAAGCGAGTTGCTCCTCCACGCGCTTGCGTTCAGTAATATCACGGCCAAGGGCGATCGATCCGATAGGGTTGCCCTTCTCATCCACCAGACATCTCTCGTGCCACGAGATGACTTTGGTTTGGTTGTTTTTGCAGTGGATGGTTGTTTCAAGTCCCTCTCGGGTTTCTCCCTTTTCAACGACAGCGGTAACCTTTTCAACTAGCGCTTTCCGATACGCATCATCTGGGTAGAGCCATTCCCAGATCTTGGCGTGACCGACGACCTCTTCCTTGGAGTACCCGCTGATAGCTTCAGCTGCGTTGTTCCAGATCAGCACATTGTGATTTTCATCGAGCACATCCAGCCACACATTGGCGTTTTCAATGATGCTTTCTTGAAACTGGCTGAGCTGGTGGATCTCTTCTTCCGCCCGCACTTGGGCGGTGATATCTTCCTGAATGACGACGATATGGGACTCTCCGCCGCTACCGGCCTGGATTGGAAAGAGCGTTGAAAAAAAGCATACGGCTCCCTCGCGCGTCGTCTTGTATTTGACCGTCCCCATGTTAAGATCTTGGCGGAATCGGACTATTTCACCGGCTAGGGCGCGCTGAAAGCCCTTCCGAAAAGGCTCCTCGTCTTTTGTTGTATCTCGAAAGACGTTCCAGCTTCCGACCAGTTGGGCTGGGTCGGACACGCCGAATAGATCGAGTGTTGCCTGATTGGCAAAGATCTGGGTTCCTTCCTCATCGGATATCCAGATGCCAAATGGAGCATTCTCAAAGATCTCCCGGTAGCGCGCCTCGCTCACTGCCAGTGCTTTCTCTACGTGCTTGCGGGCGGTTATGTCACGGATTATCGTGATGACCCGAGATGTCTTCCCATCATCGTCCAAGATGGGTGTCTTCCGTGTTTCACTCCACACTGTGTCCCTACCGACCAGGGTTTGCTCTTCTGTGATCAGCAGTCTTCCGGTTTCGAACACCTGTTTGTATTCCTCTTGGACTCTATTTGGGAGGAAAGGGAGCAACTCGAAGAGTTCTCTCCCGGTGGGGTCGTCCCGTATGTCGAGCTTACAGAGCTGGCTTCGAAACTGCTCGTTGAACAGGATGAGCCGGAGATCGCGATCTACTACGTGGATGAAATCGTTCATTGCATTGATCGTGGAGCGATACCGTGCCTCGCTTTCGGCTAGCGATTTCTCCGCTTGCTTCTGGGTCGTTATGTCGGTGAAGACGGTTTGCACACCGGCAAAACGACCCTGCTCGAATCGAGGACTCCCACTGACCAGCACGCAACGGCGGCACCCGTCCTTGCGAACGATCTCTAGCTCATACGAGCTGGCCATTCCGGCTGACCGCTCTTTCAAAACTTCTTGAACAATGGCCTGCTGATCGCCAGGAACGACCGTTGTCCAATGCTGCCCTATCAGTTCTTCGATCGGATAGCCGAGTAGGTCTGCTGCAGCTGGGTTGAGAAACGTGAGATTCCCGTCAGCGTCTTCTACTGAGATGCCCACAACTACGTTCTCGACGATGCCTTTGTTGAACGCAGCAAGTTGTCGGGTTTCCTCATATAGCCGTGCATTCCCCAAGGCTATGGCGAGCTGGTTGGCCAATGTCTGTAGAACGAAGATCTCCTCCTCGTCGAATGCTTCGAGCTTATCACTGTCTATATCTAAAACGCCTATTATCTGGTCTTCCACCTTGAGAGGCACAGCCAGTTCAGATCTGATGTCTGGAAGCAGCTCATCAGAAAGATAACGGGGCTCCCGGCTGACATCGTTGGCCAAGAGAGGCTCCCCGGTGTTGGCTACCCAGCCAATCATCCCTTCCTTGCCAACCTTGAACTGTTGCATCTTGTCTTTCCGTCGTTCTACTACGCTGGGGCTGCTACTGGTCTCAAAAACGGCATAACCCTGGGTTTTATCGACGAGAAAGACATCCACCTGGTAGTACCCAAAGCGCTGCTGGATAGCAGTGGCGGCGTAGGAAAGCAGTGAATTGCGGTCAAGGAAGGAGGAGGCCTTTCTCGCAACCTCCCCGATGAACTGTAGTTGGCCGACCCGCCGTGCCAGCGCCTCCTCCGTTTGTTTCCACTTGGTGATGTTGGAAAGCATTCCGTGGACCCCGACCACACGATTTCCTTTGTAGGTTGGGCGGCTAGACGTGCGGACCCAACGTATTTCGCCGGACTTGGTTAGGACTCGATACTCATTCGCGGTAAGAACACCAGAGAGAATGCTCGCAAAACTTTCTTCAAGACGCGGTAGATCGCCCTGATGAATGTACTTTTCAAAATGACTTCCGATAACTTCTGATGGAGTATATTCGATAAGCGACTCTACAGCAGGGCCAATGAAGGTGATTATGCCATTGCTGTCTGCCGCGTAGATTACCTCGGTAAGATTCTCTACTAGGTCGCGATATATTTTTTCGCCTTCTCGTAGCGCCTCTTCCGCCTGCTCTTGCTTGTTAGCGACTTGTTTGAGTTCCGCTACACGTTGCCGCAGTTGTTCCAATTCTCTCTGCAACTGCTTGCTGGGTCTTTGTTCTTCTTTCACTCTGCATCTCCTAAAGTATCGCAGACCGTAATGATCCTTAGGTTGCATGCTACATGTCTTTGTTCAGACACATTCCTCTCTCGTTTTGTTTCTAGACGTTCATCCCGTGCTTGTCCTATTTGTCGTCGTTGATCGAGAACACCTATTATACACGCCGCCCACCGCCGGGTGAGCGAATGAATCAGCACGAAATGAGTTGGCTTTCTTTAGCGCATGAGGAGCGCATTCGTTAATCTTTGCCGACTAGAGGAAGTGGTTTCATTGCATATTGACCAGTTCAGGCTAGAACGCTTGCAGTCTGCTGGGGGCACCATGACTTTCATAGGCCGGAGAGCCGATTCCCCCGAGGTGTTTCTAGGAGAGACGCGCACCGAGATCCAACAACGCGTGACGTGTCTCTGGCAGCAGCAGCCATCACTCCTTTCTGGCTACTGGGATCCGTTACCGTTGTACTTTGGTGGAGCGGACGTCGGTTTACCACTGCTGGGTGGGATCGCTGGGCGACGGAGTTCGTCCGAGCGTGAATCCAACATTGACCGGGGATGATGATGGACGTCACCATACTAACGGAACAAGATATCCGTGAATGCGTCAGCTTCGAAGACGAAGCCATCGAGGCCGTCGCGGAGGGGTTTTCCAAGCTTGCCCAGGGCGAGGCAACAGTTCCACCGGTTCTTGTCGTACCGGTACCAGAGAACCACGGCGAAGTTGATGTTAAGACCGCCTATATTCGGGGCCTTGACACGTTCGCTATCAAGATTGCAGCCGGCTTTCACCACAATCATCGTCTGAATCTACCGACCGGCAGCGGGATGATGGTTATGATCAGCTGTACGACGGGCTTTCCTCAAGCCATCTTGCTGGACAACGGATACCTGACCGATGTTCGAACCGGAGCAGCGGGAGCACTTGCCTCTCGTCATCTCGCTTGTGAGGCTATTGAGACGGTCGGGGTTGTCGGGTCCGGTGTACAGGCCCGGTATCAAGTGAGAGGGATCGCCTTGGTCAAAGATTTTCGCCGCCTACTTGTCTTTGGAATACTCCCGGAGCAGGTCGACCGGTATGTGGATGAAATGCAGGCCGAGCTGGGCGTTGAAGTCATCAAGGCGGAGAGCGCGGAACAAGTTGTACGAGAAAGCGATGCCGTTGTGACGACCACGCCTTCCCGCACACCCTATCTCAAGGCCTCTTGGGTGCACCCAGGCCTACACATCACTGCAATGGGATCAGATGGGGAGGGCAAACAGGAACTATTCCCACAGGTCTTCGAGCGCGCGGATCTTATTGCTTGCGATCGGAAGTCTCAATGCTTTCGGTTGGGTGAATTGCATCACGCTCTGGAGAAAGGTGTCCTTACCCGGGGAAGCCCAGTGTACGAGCTCGGTGAACTGATTCTTGGACAACAGCCGGGGCGTGAATCGGAAAGTCAAATCACCGTGTGCGACCTTACCGGCGTAGGGGTTCAGGACACGGCCATCGCCCAACTTGTCCTCGGAAAGGCGTTGCAAAGGGGACTCGGAACCGTCTTCGACGCCTAGTCTCGCGTGCACCAACTCAGCGCATGGTGGGTTAGCAAGAGCATTGCCTCGAATGGTATGATGGAAGTACGATGCCTTGTGAGACGATCGAATACCGGCCGATTGGAGTTATTCACTCCCCATTTTCCGAGGCGCAAGGGGTCCCAATTCAACCTCGATTCGGCCGAGGGATTGAAGGGACCGTGAGAGTCTTCCCTGAGCACGTGGAAGGCCTGAAAGATCTCGATGGGTTCAGTCACATTACTCTGCTCTATCACTTTCACCGCTCGAGCGGCTACGCTCTTACAGTCAGACCATTCCTCGATGAGAGGAAACGGGGTCTTTTCGCTACGCGGGCGCCGCGGCGACCGAATCCAATTGGAATCTCCACGGTGCGGCTGGTGGGAATTGAAGGAGCCACGTTGCACATCGTCGATCTTGACATCCTGGATGGGACGTCACTTCTCGATATCAAGCCGTATGTCCCAGCATTCGAGCATCCTGAGGCGATTCGAATCGGCTGGCTCACTGGGAAACTGACCGAGGGAGACAGGCCTACTTCGGATGACCGATTTGTGACGTGTTAAGGCACACGCATCCGATGAGGAAGCAGCTCTATGTCGCAAATCTTGCCGCCCCGACGGACTACTATCAGCCTTGTGGTCACCCTGTGTTGGTGATCGGGGAGATGACTCCTGCCCATGCCTGCGAGGCGTTTTAGCGCCGTTGTGAGTTTGACTTCGCAGGGCCCGCCGCTGTAAAAGGAAGCGGTAGATGGGGTGGGTGTTTCTTCGGGATAAGGTGGAGCATACCATGATGGCGGACCACTTCGAGATTCGAGAGATGGTGCCAACCGATGCCGATGCCGTCGCGCAATTGGCCGGTCTATTCGAGCCGGTTTCAACAACGGTCTTCCAAGGGATTGAGGCCGAGGATATTGCGGCTTGGGTGAGAGAGCACCTTGCCAAACCCGAATGGGCGGGCTTTGTCGCGGAAGTCGAGGGCGAAGTGGTCGGATTCGTCTTCTGTCAGAACATGGAGGGACAGCTGAGCCGGTTTGTGTTTCCGCAGGTGCAGGAGATGGTCTATCTTCTCTATCTGGCTGTAGACGAGGCCTTCCGAGGGAAGGGAATTGCGCGGGGACTCATTCGCGCTTGCGAGAATCTAGCTCGAACGTGGGGACGCACCAGCCTTCTCCTCGACGTCGCTGAGGACAATCCAGCTCTCAGGCTGTACAAACGCCTCGGTTTCAAGCGGCTTGGAGCGCAGGTCTTCCTGAGCAAACAGCTCTGACTGTCGCTCACGACGCTTCACGTCCTGTTTCCGAGATCACCGTATAGGCAACATCTCAACCTTCGGTATTGTCAGGGACCTCTTCCAGGATGTCTTCGATCTCTTTCTCCATGTCAGTTGCGTCAATTCCACCGAAGGCGATGGTAAGTCCGAAAAACGGGCCGGACAGTTCAAGAGCCGGTCCTTCAATCTCTTGGTCACCCTCTTCCCAGTTCCCCGCTAGGGTGAATAGGTACCCAAGGTGAACCTCGAAGCCCAGCCAGCTCAATGGCTGAACCTGAAAGCCCACGTACGGCTCAGCCGCAAAGAACCCCCGACTAAGCGTTGTAGAAGTTGGATCCGCAACAGCATCCTCAAAGCTCTCGGGAATCCGCTCACGCAGCTTCAGATCGAGGCCACCGCCGCCAAGGACCGCACCGACTAGAAGCAGCGATCGTTCGTTGCCGCCGAGTGCGTAGGCGATGTCCATCCCGCCAAAACCGAGCGACAATTCGGCCTTCTTACCGGCACGAATCGACGTGACCGAACCGCCCCATCCGCTACCTCCGAAACAGAATCCCCCGATTACTCCGCCACCACCCCCGCCACCGAAGGTGAACATCCGATTGGGGAGTGCGGCGTAGCCGTTTGCCGCGAGGATGCCGTTTATGCTGTCCGCCTCATCTTCGCTTCCCAGCTCGACGGTGAACAGGCCGATCAGCGGTCCACCAAAACCGAAGCCCGTGACGGGCTTGCCCAACTTCTCGTCATCTGCCAGTCCCACAAACGGAAAGAGACAGAGCAAGGCAACGATTACCAGTATCCGGACTGTGCGCATGTTCCCCTCCTTCTAAGATGTTATCGGCTACCCCCCATGAGCGTAGAAACAAAAAGCTAGTCATGCGGGAGCGTGATCGTCTCGCTGACCGTCGTTGAGACCTTTCCGAGCTCACCCGTCTGTCGCGGCTTCTCCCTGACAGCGAGAGTGACTGTGTACTCACCTTCAAAGGGATACTCAACCGTGATTACGGGAATGGTAACGGTCTTGGTTTCCTCTAGCGGCGTAATGATGTCGACATCGTCTCCAAAGGTCCACATGTACGCATCAATCTCGTCACCGTCCGGGCTGGATGACGCAGTGGCGTCTAGCACCACAACCAGCGGTTCTCCGGGTACGGGCACGACCACAAAGGACGCCACAGGAGGAACGTTGGGAAACAAGAAGCAACCTCCGATAGCCAGTGCCCCCAAGAGCACCAAAACCAACCCATATCTTCGCAGCTTGTTCATGGAATCACCTCCGGAATCGATCATAGCATGAAGAATGCGAGGCTGTGAAATCTACGATGCTTGCGGGATGTATCGTCCCCAACCCTCCTCTCCGCAGAACCTCTCGCCGTCGAACACAACGCGGCCGCGGGAAAACGTCATCACAGGGCAGCCGACGGCCTTGCGTCCCTCGTAGGGGTTGAAGTCGGTAGCCATGTGGAGTTTGTTGGCAGAGATCGTCCACTCAGAAGCTGGGTCGATCAGGACAAAATCGCCGTCCGATCCGACGGCGATGGCTCCCTTGCGGGGATAGATCCCCAGCGCCTTGGCCGGGCCGCTGCTTAGAAGCCCCACCGCCTGCTCAAGGGAGATCCGATGTCGGGCAACCCCTTCGCTGTATAGTAAGGGAAGGAGGGTCTCCACGCCGGGGAGCCCATACGGAAGATCAAGGAACGAACCGGTCCAACGTTTTTGATCGTGGGTGAACGGGCAGTGATCGGTTGCGACGAGATCGATTGCGGCGGTGGACAGGCCCTCCCACAGCGCCTGGCAATCGGTCTGCGACCGAAGCGGCGGGGTCGCCGCGTACAGGTGGCCATCCGGCTTGGCGTAGGCCGTTTCGTCGAGCAGCAGGTACTGCGGACAGGTCTCGGCGGTGATCCTCCCCCCCGCGGCCCGAGCGGCGAGCACGGCCTTCAAGCCAAGTTCGGATGAGACGTGCGCGATGTGGAGGGGAGCCCTCGTGTGCTGGGCAATGATCGCAGCGCGGGTAATTGCCTCTGCTTCACAAATGGCGGGACGGGAGCGAGGAAGATAGTCAATGTCGAGTTTCCCTTTTGCTTCAAAGGCATCGGTTAAGGCACTAATGATCGCGTCGTTCTCCGCGTGCACCATCGCGTGTCCGCCGCAGCGAGCAAGCGCCGCAAACGCGTGATAGAGGACCCCGTCATCGCTCATCCGACCAGAGCGGGAGTAGGTCATGTAGAACTTGAACGTGTGTACCCCAAGGTCGATTGCCTCGGCAAACTCCGACTCGCGCCCTGGCCGCCAGCCAATCACTTCGCCGTGCAGGGTGTAGTCGATCGCCGCTTTGGTAGCGGTTTTCAAGCGGGCCTCGATCTGCTCGGGAATGGAGGTCTCTAGTGCTCCGACCGAGAAATCGCCGATAGTCGTAACGCCGCCGCAGGCAGCAGCAATCGTACCCGAGAGGAAGTCGTCGCTTGATTGGCTCCCGCGTACGGGAAGCTCCATGTGGGTGTGGGCATCAATTGCGCCGGGAAGCACGAGCAGGCCGGTGGCGTCGATCTCCCGTTTGCCGGAAAGCTGCGGAGCAAGAGAGCAGATTTTCTCCCCTTCGATGCCGACATCCATCCTGCTGACGCGGGTTGGGGTGACAACGGTGCCGTCCTTGATAACGAGATCAGGCATGCATCGCCTCTTCGAGGAAACGGGCAAGCAGATCGGCGATGACTGCGCGCCGGTAGTCGGCGCTCGCGCGGATGTCGTCGATCGGAAAGACCGAGTGCGCGGCGAGGTCCCGCGCCTCGGCGATGAGGGAGGCGGTCAACTGCTCCCCTTTTACGCGGTCTTCGACCTGTCTCAAACGCAGCGGCGTGGGAGCCACCGAACCGGCAGCAAGACGGATTTCCTCGATCTCGTTGCCTTGCACCCGTAGAAGCGTGCCGAGGGACGCGATGGCAATGGTCAGTGCCTTGCGCCGTCCCACTTTGTGGAAGAACGGCGTGAATTGGACGTTGGAAATGGGGATCGACAGCGCGCGAAGGAATTCGCCCTTTGCCAAGGCGGTCTTCCCGGGACCGAGGAAGAACGTCTCAAGGGGCAGTCGTCGCTTCCCTTCCGATCCCTCAAGGACGACTTCCGCCTCGTACAGAAGGAGTGGGATCGCGCTGTCCGCGGCCGGCGAAGCGTTGACCACATTTCCGCCAAGTGTCCCGCGATTGCGGATCTGAACGGCGCCGAGTTTTGCAAGGACGATCGAAAGCAGTGGCAGGTACTCCCTGATGATCTCTGAAGCGAGGAGTTTGCTTTCGGTGACGGCGGCGCCGATTTCGATGCGGCCGTCCGTCTTCCGTATTGCGCGCAGCGAATCAAGTTCGGAGATGTCGAGCAAGAGCGTCGGTGACAAAAGCCCGCTACGCATCTTTACCAGCAGGTCGGTCCCGCCACAGAGGATCATCGCCCCGGGCTGGCCCAAGTGCGCCAAGAGCTCTTCGGTGGAGTTAACCTTCAAGTATTGCCGGCTCATACGTCTCTTCTTCTTCGCGAAGGTCTTCCGGCCGATCGATGTCGCGGATTGCGCCGGGGTCGTCCACCTCAACCAAGACGAGCTCCGCTGCGTGCGCACGGATATATCGCCGCGCGCCCACGTCCCCGGTCAATGTCGGTATGAGTTCCTGGAAGCAAGAGCGGTGAAGGAAGACCGGAAAGCCTCGCTGAGCTTCGTAGCTGGGAGCCGCAATACGCGCGCCCTGCTCTGCCCGTTGGATCACCGCGCGGATCGTCTCCGCCTTCACGGTCGGCATGTCGGCGTGGAAGACGAGAACCCCTTCCGCGGCGGGAGAAACCGATTCGATCCCGCGGATCAACGAACCGGCCATTCCGGTTTCGTAACGAGGGTTTACGACCACCCGACAGCCGGTGAAATCAACTTGGGCTTGAACCGTCTCGGCGGCGTGGCCGAGGACGACGATGATCGTATCAACTCCGGCTTTTCGGATCGCGCGAATCACGCGGCCCAACGCCGGCTCACCGTCGATCGAGACAAGTGGCTTGATCCTCCCCAGACGCTCTCCCTTCCCCGCAGCAAGAACGATCGCCTCGATCATCTCTCCTCCCGCATCCGCTCCGCCGCAGCGCGCACCGCCTCGACGATCTTGGTGTAGCCGGTACAGCGGCATAGGTTTCCCTCCAGTGCAGTGAGGATCTCCTCGTCGGTCGGATCTGGATTGTCCTGCAGGAGCGCGACCGTCGACATGATGAACCCGGGGGTGCAGAAGCCGCACTGGACGCTGCCTTTCTCCACGAACGCCTGCTGAATCGGATGCAGCGCCCCGCCCTGCGCGAGCCCTTCGATCGTGAGCACCGATTTCCCGTCGACCTGAGGGGCGAGCACGAGACAGGAATTGACCGCCCGCCCATCGATGAGCACGGTACAGGCGCCGCACTCTCCCTCACCGCAGCCCTCCTTGGTCCCGGTGAGGGCAAGGTCCTCCCGCAACAGGTCAAGAAGACGCGTTTCCGCATCGGTCTCGCGTTCGACCTGCCTGCCGTTGACGGTGAATCGGATCTTCACAATTTCTCCTTCACTGCCTCGAGCGACGGCTCCACGTGAGCGGGAGCCTGCACGATCCTGCGTGCGGCGGCAACGTCCTTGAGACCATTTCCGGTGACCATCACCGCAACCCTCTTTCCGTCAAGTTCTCCCCTGTCGGCCAATTCTACCGCACCGGCGAACGCAGCGGCGCCAGCCGGCTCGGCAAAGACACCGGTTCTCTTTGCCAGTACAGAGATTGCCTCCATGATCTGTCGGTCGCTCACCGTCACGAAGCGCCCGCCATTTCTTGCCACGTAGGTGACCGCTTTGACAATGTCGCGCGGCTTTCCGACGCAGATGCTGTCCGCGACCGTCTCTGCCTCGACGTCTTCGATGACGACTTCGCTTCCATCGTAGTGCTCGAACGCCTTGGCAATCGGAGCCGCGCCTTCCGCCTGCACGCCGATGACCGCAGGGAGACGGTCGATCAGACCGAGGCATTGCAGCTCGTTGAACCCCTTACAGATGCCGCTTAACACCGAGCCGTCTCCGACACCGACAAGGACAACGTCCGGCACCTCCCAGTCCAGCTGCTCGGCCAGCTCGAGGGCACCGGTCTTCTTCCCCTCGACCAGGTACGGGTTGACCGCGGCCGATCGGTTGTACCAGCCGAAGGTTGCCGCTGCCTCGGCGGCGAGGTCGTAGGCGACGTCATAGGAGCCGTCCACCAGGAAGACCTTCGCCCCGTAGATGAGCAGCTGGGCGACCTTCGCCTCCGGCGCGGTGCGGGGCACAAAGATGATCGTTTCAAGATCCGTTGCCGCGGCAAAACCGGCGAGCGAGCTTGCCGCGTTTCCCGTGGAGGCGCACGTGACGACCTTCTTTCCCTTCTCTTGCGCCTTGATAACCACAACGGAACTGGCCCGGTCCTTGTAGGACGCGGTCGGGTTCTGGCCGTCGTCCTTGATGAAAAGCGCGTTCAGACCGTATTCCGAAGCAAGATCGGCAAACGCATACAGAGGCGTCCAACCGACCCGAAGCGGCTGGATGAAGCGGCGATCCTCGATCGGAAGAAGAGGCAGGTAACGCCACATTGAGCGTTCGTTTTCGCCGCGAAAGTAGGTTCTGGTGAGCGTGCCCTTCAAAGCCTCGTAGTCGTAGAGCACCTCGACCGTGCCGCGCCTCGGTCCACACGCCGGGCAGGTGTACTCAAGTGCATCCGGTGCATACTCCTTCCCGCAGCCGATACAGCGTAGCGAAACGACCTGTCCCATGCTTTACTCCTTGCAACACAACCGCCTCATGATACCAAATAATTCCGGAGACGCGCACCATGATCCTTTCAGGAACAGACTGAAACGAGAACTATTCCCATCGAATTCATGGAGGAAGTGGGATCACGGGTCGTATGAATCACGATCTCGTGTTATCATAGGTGCAAGTTTGCAGAAAGTTCGCCCATGGACAATGGCGAACTCTATAGCCCAATCGGTTAGTAGAATCCGCAGTTACGAGGA
>Ga0180432_10005127_pt1 | contig 17609 bp, 15 predicted proteins | sample SS_ome_10_FD_132414 | JGI IMG/M metagenome (GOLD analysis project Ga0180432, IMG submission 132414) | Hypersaline lake sediment archaeal communities from the Salton Sea, California, USA - SS_1_MS_2 metaG | ecosystem: Environmental > Aquatic > Non-marine Saline and Alkaline > Hypersaline >...
AACAGCTCCACCAGGACGAAGGCCATCAGGAACGGGTTGGGGCCCCGGCTCAGGGGGCCGGCGTTCAACGCGCTGTCGATAACCGACCAGTCGAAAAATACGCGCAGTGCGTCCAGGTTGACGAATAGCGGCGGGATCAGCATCGAGAGCCACAGGACGCAGACCACTGCAATGGTAACCCAGATCCGCCGGCGCAGCGGCTGCGGGCAAGGCGGGCGTTCTTTCGGCTTTTCCGGGTTTTCTTCGACCAATGTGGCGCCGCAGTCCGGGCAGGTGGTTATTCCCGGCTTGAACTCGGCGGGCAGGCCGGTGCGTTTTTTGTGCTTGCAGTCGGGGTTGGGACAAAAGGCCATGTGCCGGCATCGTATTTCTCTTCCCGTGGCGGATCAAGTTGGGTAGTATGGCCGGCCTGATGGGACTTCCGCCATTGACCCGAACTTCGCCGCCGGTGGCCGGCCCCAAGCCGCCGGTCTTGGCCCGCTGGTTCACTCCGGCGGGGCCGGCGGAGATGGCGGTGGTGGAGGCCGGGGGCGTCCGGGTGATCTGCGTGCCGGGGCGCTACTGCGTGACCACGGTGATCGAGGGGCCCGGGGAGCTGGTGTTGGTGGACGTGGGGTCGGTGGTCGACCTGCCCAGGCTTTGTGAAGTGGTCGCCTGGCTGGACAAGCCGGTGGGCCTGGTGATCCCCAGCCACCTGCACTTCGATCACGTCATGGGGGTGGACGCGGCCGCCAGGCACTTCGACGCCGAGCTGGGTTTGGGGCAGGTGAGCCTAAACTACGTGAAGGGCAGGCGCGGGATCCGCAAGCCCAAGAACATAAGCGTCAGGGCCTGGTTCTGGATGTGGCTGTGGCAGGGCCTGCCGGTCTTCGCCAGAGAGGACCTGCCCCGGGGTCTGCGCTTCGGTCTGCCTTGGGGCGACAATCCCTTCGAAGCCCGGCTGGGGCCCCGGCTGTGCGACGGGGATTCTGTCCCCGGGCTGGACGGCTGGGAGGTCCTGGAAACCCCCGGGCACGCCGACGACGCCATCTGCCTGCTGCACCGGGGGGCCGGTCTGCTGGTGGCCGGGGATACCGCGCGAAACTTCCACGGGGGCGAGTGGAACCCGCTGGTCACCGATTTCGCCGCCTTTCGCACCACCATCTCGCGATTGAAGACTTTCGAGGTCCAGGCGGTATTCCCCGCCCACGGCCCGGTGGTATGCGGCGAAAACATCCTGCAAAGACTCCGCTGGATGCCTTTGTGAATCAACACATATTGACTTGCGTCTGTCCTATTGTGTATGGTGCCCGAATAGAAACCATGCGGATCTTCTGGATCACAATGATGGCCGGGTTGCTGTTATGCCCGGAGGCGTCCCTGGCCCGGGGCGGCAGGGACGCGCGCATCTTCAAGTCCTTCGTCCGCGAGGTCAAGGTGGGCAGCCGCTTCTTCGCCACCGGGCCCAAGGGCAAGCAGAACCTGGAGGGCTGCATCTTCACCCAGAAGGTACACTTTCGCTCGTGCAAGACCATCTTCAGCGTGGACACCAGCACCCTCAAGTACGCCCGGCGCAACAGCAAGTCCTTCGTCATATCCGGCGATCCGCTCTCGGGCTTCTCGCTCCAGGCCAGCCAGCGCCGGTTGAAGGAGATCCGCAAGGTCTCCCCCAAGAGCTCCTACATCGCCATACTCGAGCAGCGCGCCAAGGTGCTGCAGCTCATCCGCGACATGGGCACCCACAAGGCCCCCGGCGAGGATGCCCATTTGCAACAAAAGCAGCCCGAAGTCGACACCCAGACGCTCATGCAGGCGCAGCAGAAGTACGTAAAGCTCCTCGAGGCCCAGCTCAAAAAGGAGCGGGACCTCTCCATCGAGGAGTGGATCCAGAAAGAGATCAAGACCTACCAGGGGATTTAACCGTTCAGCCCTTCCCGCGTCGGGAAGGGGGGTAGATTAGCATCGAGAGTACAGTTGGTGGGGGGTTAGGTTAAGTCGCCGATTGCAGGCTGGCCAGGTAGGCGTCGGTCTCCAGGGGGGCCATCTTTATCAGCGCCAGGTTTTCCTTCACGTGCTCGATGGCCTTCATGCCCACCAGGGCGGAGGTCAGGCCGGGGGTCGAGCGGGTGAACTGCAGGGCGCGCTGGGCGTCGGTCAGATCGCGGCCCAGCGCCTCGCCCAACGCCTCGGGGATCTGCCCGATGATCTGCCCCTGGCAGATCGAAGCGCTGGAGACCACCTCGATCTTGAGCTGGCGGGCCGCCTCCAGGACCGGGACCTCTTCCTTGCCGATCTTCTGGGTGGCCAGCAGCGCCTCGGGCATGGCCAGGTTGAAGGGCAGCTGAACATAGCGCAGGCGGTCGGGTTTCTTCCCGGAGGCCTTCTTGGCCAGCTTCTTTATGTCGGCCAGGTTCATGTAGTCGTGCTGGTCCGGAGGCACCCGGAAGGCGTTCCAGGTGGCCAGGCCGTAGCAGCCGATCTTGCCCTGGTCGCAGGCCTGCTCCAGGGTTTCAAAGGCCGCGCGCAGGCGGGCGGAGTATTCCTTGGGCTTGACCGCCCGCAGCTGGGTCTCGGGGTTGTGCAGGTAGTAGACGTCGATGGTCTCCAGCCCAAGGTTCTTCAAACTGCGGTCCAACTGGTCGCGGAGATACTCCGGGTGCATGCAGTGGCAGCCGGCCACCAGATCGGCTTTCTGGATGTCCTGGTTTTTTTGCAAGTACTCCTTGTCGAACCAGGCAGAGGGATCATCGCCGGTGGGGACGAAGCCGCCCTTGGTGCAGACGACGATCTCGTCACGTTGAACCTCGCCGGCCTCGATCGCCTTTTGCAGCGCCGCGCCCACGCACTTCTCGGCCCGTTGGTAGCGGTAGTTGATGGCGGTATCGATCAGGTTCACCCCGCCGCGGACGGACTCCAGAACCGCCTCGGTCACCAGCCGGTCGGTCCGGTCGTCGGGATCGCCCAGGTAGGTGCCGATGCCCAGGGTGCTGATGTGAAGATCCCCCGCCGGGCGGTAGCTCTCCTTGATCACCTGGCGCTGCTTGAAACGCTGGGTTCCCCGCCGGTCGCGTGCCCTTCAATTGTCATGGGTTTCTCCCGTGGGTCATGCGTAACAGGATTTTACATGCCAGTCCAGTTGTGTTTAGAATTCCGATCCTGGGACCAGAGGAGCCGATCAGTGACTACAATCGGAATCGACCTGGGGACAACCAACACCGTGGCGGCGCTCAACGCTCGCGTCTTCGATCTGGATCCCAAGAGCGGTAACCTGCTGCCCTCGGTGGTGGCGTTTCCGCCCAGCGGCACCCAGCTGGTGGGGACCGTGGCGCGGCGCCGGCGCCCCATCGACCCGGAAAACACCATCTACTCGGCCAAGCGGCTGATAGGCAAGAAGTGGTTCTCCTACGACGTGAAGGACTTCCGCCAGCGTTACCCCCACAAGCTGGTGGAGGACGAAGAGGGTTTTGCCGCCTTCGAGACCCGCGGCGGGAGGTTCAATCCCACCGACGTGGCCGCCATGCTGCTGCAGCGGGTTTGCCTGCGCTCGGGCCAGCCCCCGGCAAAGGTCACCGGGATCATCACGGTTCCCTCCATGTTCCAGGAGGCCGAGCGCCAGGCCACCATGGAGGCCGGCCGGCTGGTGGGCATGGCCGAGGTCAAGATCATCGACGAGCCCATCGCAGCCGCCCTGGCTTACCTGGCCGTCGCCAAGGATAAGCCCGGCCTGGCGGTGGTCTACGACCTGGGCGGGGGCACCTTCGACCTGGCCATAGTGGACTGCCGGGAGCAGCGGCCGAAGATCGTCGCCTCCGGCGGCGATCTGTACCTGGGCGGCGACGACATCGACCTGAGGCTCTCCCAGTGGGTGGCCGACGAGATGCTCAAAACCCACCGCTGGGAGTACCGCAACGAGCCCGAGGTGCTGGCCCGGCTGATCCTCGAGTGCGAGCAGGCCAAGATCCGCCTGAGCCGGGACAAGCAGACCAGCATCGACATGACCCGGGTGGACCTGTCCTCGCCCTTCACCTCGGCCAGCATAGAGCTGGATCGCAAGCGCCTTTCATTGCTGTGCGGGGACATCGTCCGCCGCACTTTCATCCTCTGCGACGAGGTTCTGGGAAAGGCCGGTGTCAAGCCGCAGCAGGTAGACGGCGTGTTCGTGGTCGGGGGTCCCACCCAGCTGCCGATGTTCCAGGAGGGGATCCAGGAGTACTTCGGCAAGCCGGTCCGCTACGTCTACGATCCCATGTACGTGGTCGCCATCGGGGCCAGCGCCGCCGGCCATATCCTGGGCTAGCGCCCGGTGAACTTGGGGTCGCGCTTCTCCAAAAAGGCGGCCACGCCTTCCTGCTTGTCTTCGGTGCCGCAGGACAGCGCGTGCAGGTAGGATTCGTGATCCAGGCCTTCCGACAAAGACCCGTCGGCGTAGCGCAGGATCGCGGCCTTGGAGTACTGGATGGCGAGCCGGGGACGCGCGGCGATGGTCTCGGCCAGTTTTTTCGATTCTGCCATCACCTGGTCGTGGGGGACCACCCGGTTGACCAGGCCCATGGCCTTGGCCTCCTCGGCGCTGACCGGATCGCCGGTCAAGATCATCTCCAGGGCCCGGCCCATGCCCACCAGCCGCGGCAGGCGCTGGGTTCCCCCGGCGCCGGGAGTGATGCCCAGCTTGACTTCCGGCTGGCCCAGCCTGGCCTTCTCGGAGGCCACCCGCATGGAGCAGGCCATGGCGATCTCCAGGCCGGTGCCCACCGCCCAGCCGTTGACGGCGGCGATCGAGGGGATCTCCAGCTGCTCGATCCGGGTGTAGACCTCCTGGCGCCGGCGGGTCTCGGTGCGGCCCAGCAGGGTGTCGCGCTTGGCCAGCTCGTTGACGTCCGCGCCGGCCACGAAGGCCTTCTCGCCGGCCCCGGTCAATATCATGACCCGCAGGTCGGGGTTCTTCTCGATCTTTTCCAGAGCGGCGTCGATGTCCTCTACGGTCTGGTTGTTGACCGCGTTGCGCTTCTCCGGACGGTTGATAGTCAGTACGGCAATCGGGCCTTGGATCTCGAGAGTGATGTTGTCGGACATGTCAGTCCCCGTAGTCGTAGAAGCCCTTGCCCACCTTCTTGCCCAGGCGGCCCTCCTCGACCAGCCGGTCGACGATCGGCGGGTGGGCGTAGCGCGGGTCGTCCAGCACCTTGCGCAAGGTCTGCATCTTGGCCCGGTGCACGTCCAGTCCGATCAGATCGATCAGCTGCAGCGGCCCCATGGGGTGGTTGGCGCCCAGCTTCATGGCCTTGTCGATGTCGGCGGGCTCGGCCACCCCGGACTCGACCATCCAGGTGGCCTCGTTGAGCAGCTGGCCCAGGGCCCGGCTGACGATCCCCGCGGGGGCCTCGGACTTGCACACCACCGGGTCCTTGCCCAGCTGCTTTGAGAACTCCTCGGCGGCCTTGAGGGTCTCCGCGGAGGTCTGCTGTCCGGGCATGATCTCCACCAGCTTCATGATCACCGGCGGGTTGAAGAAGTGCATCTGCACGACTTTATCGGGGCGTTTTGTTGCCTCGGCCATTTTGCTGATCGACAGCGAGGTGGTGTTGGTGCACAAAATCACCTCGGGGCGGGCCAGGCTGTCCAGCTCGGCGAATATTTTCTTTTTGATCTCCAGGTCCTCGATGGCGCTCTCGAGGATGATGTCGGCGTCCTTGGCCGGCGAGAGGTCACCGGCGGTAGAGAGCTTGGAAAGGACCTTGTTCTTGTCGTCTTCTGAGATCTTGCCCTTTTCCACCCGCTTAAAGAGGCCTTTCTCGATACGGGCCTTGGCCTTGTCGGAGAGGTCCTGGCTGATGTCGGTTACGGTGGTGTCCAGCCCCTGCTGGGCGCACAGCTGGGCGATCCCGCCGCCCATGGTCCCCGCGCCGACTACCAGTACTTTGGAAATGGCCATCTTTATCCTCCTAGTCCAGTCTTTCGACGATCGCGGCAACACCGTTGCCGCCGCCGATGCACAGGCTCGCGCAGCCCAGGTTCTTGTCATACCGTTTCATGGCATACAGCAGGGTGGTCAGGATCTTCGACCCGGTGGCGGCCACCGGGTGTCCCAGGGCGATGGCGCCGCCGTGGGGGTTGACCTTGTTCCGGTCCAGCCCAAGCTCGCGCTCGCAGCCGATGTACTGGGCGGCGAAGGCCTCGTTGAGCTCGATCAGGTCCATGTCGGAAAGCTGCAGGCCGGCCTGTTTGAGGGCCTTGGGGATGGCGATGGCCGGCGACATCCCGAAGCGCTTGGGGTCGATGCCCACGAAGGAGTAGCCGCGCAACAGAGCCATGGGCTTGAGGCCCAGGGACTTGGCTTTTTCGCGCTCCATGAGGATCTGGGCGGAGGCGGCGTCGCACAGCGCGCAGGCGTTGGCGGCGGTGATGGTGCCCTCCTTGCGGAAGACCGGCTTGAGCTTTTTCAGCCCCTCGGCGGTGACGCCCTCGCGGTAGATCTCCTCGGTGTCGAACACGGTGACCTTGCCCTTGCGGCCCTTGACCTCGATGGGCAGGACCTCCTCCTTGAACTTGCCTTCCTTGACCGCCGCCTCGCACTTGTTGTGCGACTCGGCGGCGAACTGATCCTGCTCCTCGCGGGAGATGCCCATGTCCTCGGCCATGATGTCGGTGATCTCGCCCATCAGGCCCCCGCCCAGCGGGCATAGAAAGCCGTCCTTGTGCATCAGGTCCAGAAGCTCGCCGGTGCCCATGCGGTAGCCCCAGCGGGCCTTGGGCAGGGCGAAGGGGATCTGGTTGGAGCTCTCGGTGCCGCCCACCAGTACGCAGTCCACGTCTCCGGCCTTGATGGCCTGGGCGCCGAATATCAGCGCCTGGATGGAAGATCCGCAGCGCACGTTGACCGAGACCGCCGGGGACTCCACCGGGATTCCGCCCTTGACCGCGGATAGCCGGGCGGCGTTGGGCCCCACGCCGGCCTGCCAGGCGTTTCCGAAGACGGTCTGTTCAACGACGTCGGGGGAGATGCCCGAGCGCTTGACCACTTCCTTCACTATAGCCGCGCCCAGTTCGGGGGCGGTCAGATCCTTGATGGTTCCGCCGTATTTGCCGCCGGCGGTCCGCACGGAGCCGAGTATGACGACTTCTCGCATGATCTCCTCCTTATCGATTGGCTTTCCGGTAGCCGAGTTGATCCATTCCGATGATCATCTTGTGGATGTTGGAAGTTCCCTCCACGATCTCGTAGAGCACCGCGTCCCGGTAGTAGCGCGCTAACGGGTACTCGGTGGAGTAACCGTAGGCACCCAGGATCTTCATGGCGGTGTGGGCGCAGCGGGTAGCCGCCTCGCCGGCGTAGTACTTGGCGTAGGACATCTCCAGGGTGTTGCCCAGCTGGCCCTGGTCCTTCTGCCAGGCCGCGCGGTAGGTCAAGAGCCGGGCGGCCTCGATGTCCGCGGCCATGACGGCGATCTGCTCCTGGTTCATCTGGAATTTCCCGACGGGCTTGCCGAACTGTTCGCGCTCGTTGCAGTACTGCACCGCCGCGTCCAGGCAGGCCTGGGCCAGGCCCACCCCGCCGGCCGCGCAGCACAGCCGGGTCTGGTTGAGCGAGCCGAAGCAGATCTTCACACCGTCGCCCAGCTTGCCGAGCAAGGCGTCGCCGGGCAGCTTCACGTCCTCGAAGAAGATCTCGCTTGTGGGCGAAGAGCGCGTGCCCACCTTGTCCAGGTCGGCGGTGGTCACCCCGTCCGAGTGCATATCCAGGATAAAGGCCGAAAGGCCCTTGGTGCCCTTCTCGCGATCGTGGTAGGCGTAGGTGACGGCCACATCGGCGCGGGAGGCATAGGAAATCCAGGTCTTGCTGCCGTTGAGTATGAAGCCGTCGCCGTCGGGCTTGGCGGTGGACTTCATGGCCACCACGTCCGATCCGGCGTTGGCTTCGGTGATGGCGAAGCAGCCGATCTTTTCTCCCGAGATCAGGCCGGGGATCCATTTCTTCTTCTGCTCCTCGGTGCCGTGGCGCAGGATCGACAACGCGGTTCCCAGGCACTGGGTGTTGAAGGCCACCCGCACCGACGACGACCCGCGGCCCACCTCCTCGGTGAGCAGGACCTGGGCCAAGAAGCCCACGTCGGTGCCCCCGTACTCCTCGGGGATCGGGCAGCCGTAGTAGCCCAGCTCGCCCATCTTCTTCACCACGTCGACGGGGAAGTAGTGCTCCTCGTCCCACTTGTCTGCATAAGGGACGATTTCCTTCTCGGTGAAATCCCTGGCGGCCTGCTTCATGGCCAGCAGCTCTTCGCTCAATCCGAATTCCATGGCCCTTCTCCTCGCGTTTCCCCCCATGATTTCAGAACATGGGACTTGTAGCATCCTCCGGGCGAAACACGGTGTCAAGGGGGATTTGACAAGATCCAAGCTCCATGCAACCCTCTGCAATCGAACGGAAAAGCAAGGAGATCTGAGATGAAGACCGTGAGGGAACGGATCGAGGAACTGCACCACAAAGAGGCCGAGGAACTGCAGATGGGCGGGGAGAAGGGAGTCAAGAAACAGCACGACTCCGGGAAGTTGACCGCCCGGGAGCGGATCGACCTGCTGTTCGATGCGGGCACCTTCACCGAGCAGGACTTGTTCGTGCGGCACCGCTGCGACGACTTCGGCATGGACAAGATGGAGATCCCCGGGGACGGGGTGGTGTGCGGCCACGGGCTGGTCGACGGGCGCCGGGTTTTCGCCTACGCCCAGGACTTCACCTCCCGGGCGGGGACCATGAGCGAGATGCAGTCGAAGAAGATCTGCAAGATAATGGATCTGGCGGTCAAGGCCGGCTGCCCGCTGGTGGGGCTCAATGACTCCGGCGGCGCCCGCATCCAGGAGGGGGTCGACTCGTTGTCCGGCTACGGGCAGATCTTCTTCCGCAACTCGGTGGCCTCGGGGGTCATCCCCCAGATCTCCGGGATCCTGGGGCCCACCGCCGGCGGGGCGGTGTACTCCCCGGCGATGACCGATTTCGTCTTCATGGTCAAGGAGAGCAGCTACATGTTCATCACCGGCCCCCAGGTGATCAAGTCGGTCACCGGCGAGGAGATCAGCTTCGAGGACCTCGGCGGGGCCATGACCCACAGCACCAAGAGCGGGGTGGCCCACTTCGCCACCGACAGCGACGAGGACTGCATCAAGAAGATCCGCGCGCTGCTTGCCTACCTGCCGGCGAACAACCTGGAGGATCCCCCCCGGGCGCAGCCGTCCGACGATCCCGCCCGCCAGTCCCCGCAGCTCGACGAGATCATCCCCGACGAGGCCAGGCAGGGCTACGATATGAAGGAAGTGATCCGCGCCATCGCCGACGACGGCGAGATGTTCGAGCCCCACGAACTGTACGCCCAGAACATCGTGGTGGGCTTCGTCCGCCTCAACGGTAATCCGGTGGGGGTGATCGCCAACCAGCCGCTGGTCATGGCCGGCTGCCTGGACGTCAACGCTTCCGACAAGGCCACCCGTTTCATCCGCTTCTGCGACGCCTTCAACATTCCGATCTTGACCCTAGCCGACGTTCCCGGATACCTGCCCGGCAAGGACCAGGAGTGGAGCGGGATCATCCGCCACGGGGCCAAGCTTTTGTGGTGCTACTCCGAGGCGACGGTTCCCAAGGTCACGCTGATCACCCGAAAGTCGTACGGCGGATCGTATTTGGCCATGTGCTCCTCCGACCTGGGCGCCGACGTGGTGCTGGCCTGGCCCACCGCCGAGATCGCCGTCATGGGCGCCGAGGGCGCCGCGCGGATAATCTTCCGCAAGGAGGTCAAGGCCGCCGAGGATCCCGAGAAGAAATTTTCAGAGAAGGTCCAGGAGTACGAGGATCTCTTCTATACCCCCTACAAGGCCGCCGCCCGCGGCTACATCTCCTCGGTAATCCGCCCGAGCGAGTCCCGCCCGCGCATCATCGAGGCCTTCGACATGCTCAAGAACAAGCGCGAGATCCGCCCGGGGCGCAAGCACGGCAACATCCCCATGTGAGCGATCCATGGCTCGCCTGCTGGCACTAGCGCTGCTGCTCGTCGCCGCCACCGCCCGGGCCCTCCCGCCCGACCGGGTGGTCTACCTGGAGAAAGGCGGCGACAAATTCGAAAAAGGTCCCGAGGGCAGCTGGACGGCCCAAAGCCTCGACGAGAAAGTGGTCAAGTCGAAATACTTCCCCGCCGCCGAGGTGCACCTGCAAGCCCAGGGAGAAGGAACCGCCCTGGTGATTTTGACCAACCGGGTGCTGGGCCAGGCCAAGTTCTTTTTGGTGCATGTCGGAAAAAAGAAACCCGACCGCCCCGACCCGAAGGTCCTCGCCGAAGCCTGCGGCTGCTCCAGCTATCCGCTGAAGTGCAAGATCAAAAGCAAGGCATGCATAGAGGCCCTGCGCGGGTTCTTGAAGGATTCCGGTCTCACTACCAACGACATGTGGCTGACTTACAACGTGGAGGGTATGCAGGCGCTGTTGAAAGACCTCCAGGTACGCCTGGAGCAAGACGGGTTCAAGGACATCAAGCTCGCCTTCCTCGGCGCCAACCTGAGGATAAAAGGCGGGCCCAAGGACGAAGCGGCTTGGCGGCGGCTCTTAGCCTGCATCTACCGCGGCATGCTGGGCCGGTTGGTTCTGGAGTAGGGTCAAGGCGGAGGGGGCAGGGTGGGGTTTTTCATTACCGCCAGGAAGGCCCGCAGTCGCTCCTGGTCTTTTTCGCGGAACCAGACGAAATGGCCGCCGTGGCGGTGGCCCTTGCGGCCCTTTTCGTTCCAGACCACCCGGGCGCGGGTGCGCACGTGCTCGTCCTTGCGGGAGCGGGAGACGTAGATCCACACGCCGACCTCGTCGCCCACTTCGACCTTCTGGGGGATCTCGAAGCACACCCCGTCCTCGGAGAGGTTGTTGGTCCAGGACTGGTAGCTCTTCTTGGCCTGGGCCTGCACTTCGACCTTCAGCCTTACCTTGTGGCGGACGAACTTGCGGTGGTAGGGATGGCGTCGCTTCTCTTCGGGTTCCGGCATCAGGGCCCCCGCTTGGGTATGGCGGGAGTCTAGCACACTTCGTTGACAGTCAAAAGGGCGAGGGCTAGAATCAGCCCATGCAGCGAATCATTACTGTAGTGGTGGTTTCAACATTGTTCTCTTCCGCTTCATTGGCGCAGGATCAGCCCAAAGTCGCGGTCCTGGCGCTGCCCAGCGCATCGGTGGTCCCGGGGGATCTGCTGGTGGTTCAGGATGCCATGATCGTCCGGGCCTACGCCCACAGCGGTCCGGTGCTGCCCTGGCAGTTGATTGCCTTTTCGCCTCCGCGCAGGTTCCGCTCGGACAGCGAGGTGATGGAAGAGGTGGGGCGCATGGTGGAGGACGGCAAGAAGTCCTACCGCTACCTGAAGCTGCCCGACGCCCAGACCACCTTCTCGGCGGCGGCGGGCATGCTGCAGCGCACCCCGCTGGCGAAGTGCGATCCCAAGGTGATCGCCGATATGTACTTTTACTGGGCCCGGGCCGCGCTGGATTCGGGCGAAGACACCGCCGCCCAGCAGCTGCTGGTGAAGGTCACCCGGTTCGATCCCAAGGCCGGACCGGATCCGGCCACCATGCCTCCCAACCTGGTGGCCACCTACGACGTGGCACTGGACGATCTCAGCCGCAAGCCCACCGTGAGGGTGCCGGTTCACCTGGGTCCGGGGCAGGGGAGCTTGGTGGTCGACTGCGCGGGCAGGTCCAATCCGGTTACGGTGGAGGGGGCCGCCGGAGAGGAGTTCTGGCTGGCGGCCGATATCGAGGGCGGGACCTTCCGCGGCCGCTTCGCCTTCCAGGAGGGCCCCCGCCGCAAGCTGGTGGTCTTCAGCGCCCGGCCGGGCGACGACGCCCGCATCGGCGATCACCTGACGGCGATTGAAAAGAGCAAAGTCAGCCTGTCGGTACTCAAGACCCCCAACGCCGATCTGGACGGCCTGGCCGCCGTGCTGGGCGTCGACGTTATCCTGCTGGGCGAGGTGCGTACTACCACCGAGGGCAAGGCGATCTACCTGGCACCCTATGTGCCCGGTCACGGGACCACCGCGGATCCCTTCGTGGTTCCGCTGGCCACCGACGGCACCCCCGACCCGGACAAGCTGATCGCGGCATTCGCCGAGACCGCCAAGTTGATGAAGAGCCCCACCTTGTTGGCGGCGGTGGCCGAGAAGAAGAAGCAGGACCAGCCGCCGCCCATGGAAGACATCGCCGCCCCGCTGCGCGAGGAGGAGGACGAATCGGCACCTTTTTACGAGACCTGGTGGTTCTGGACCGCCACCGGCGCGGTTGTGGCCGGCGCGGTGGTGACCGGGGTGCTTTTGGGCGCCTCGGGCGGGGGGGGAGATCCTTCCGGGAAGGTCATACTCTCGATTAATCCCCCGCAGTAAAATAGGCTTGACATTAATATCAAAGTCGTGGTATTGAAACTGACTCGTCGGCCGTTTTGTGACCCGACGCATCAAACCTTCTGATTTCAAGGAGTTATAGACATGGACAAGCCGCTTTGTCTGGTGACAGGCGCCTGTGGATTCATGGGCACCCACATGGTTCAGTTACTCAAGGAGAAGGGCTACAAGACCCGGGCCACCGACCTGCCGTCGGCCTTCCCGGACGACGACCGCAAGCGGGGCCTGTTCCCCTCGGTGGTGCAGCAGGCCGGCGCCGAGTTCGTCGGCGCCGATCTCACCGACGCGGCCATGGTCAAGCCGCTGGTCAAAGACGTGGAGTACATCTTTCACATCGCCGGGCTGTTCAAGTACTCGGCCACCTGGGAGGCGCTCGAGGCGGTCAACGTCGGCGGCACCAAGAACCTGCTGGACGCCGCGCTGGCCGAGGGCAAGCTGAAGCGCTTCATCATGTGGGGCGCCGGGGGCGTCTACGGCATTCCCTCCCCGGACATGCTCCCGCTGAAAGAGGACATGATCACCAACCCGCCCAACAACTACCTCAAGTCCAAAGACCTGGCCGAGAAGCTGGTCATGGAGGTATGCGAGAAGAACAAGATTCCCTACGCCATCCTGCGCCCCACCACCGTGTACGGCCCCCGGGCGGTCTACGGCGGCGGCCAGCTGGTCATGGGCATGTCCAAGATGAACCCGGCCATGGCTCCGGCCAACTTCACCGCCCGGGTCCCCTTCGTTCACGTCCGCGACGTGGTGGGCGCAGCCCTGCACCTGGCCGAGCACGACAAAAAGATCCAGGGCCCCTACAACGTAAACGACGACAGCCAGATGACTCAGATCGAAATGATACGCTACTTCGCCCAGATGATGGGCCACATGTTCGTCAAGCTGCCGCCCATCCCGGTCGAGTTCATCCGCGCGGGAGTGGGCAAGGTGGCCGGGATGGTCGAGCACGTCGCCCGCGACATTCTCCACGTGGCCAGCCCGGTGGAGGCCGACACCATCGAGTACCTCAACCGCGACTTCACCTACTCCAACGAAAAACTGAAATCGACCGGCTACGAGTTCATCTACCCGGACCCCCGCCACGGCCTGCGCGACACCGTTCAGTGGTACCGGGACAACGGCTGGATGTAGAAAAGGAGCCCGATCATGGCCGATAACAAACTCGACTATATAACCCTGGCCTCCGCCACCGACGACGAGCTGGAGCAGCTGATGCTCTCCGGCAAGGCGCCCAAGGCCGACGAAATCAAGGGCTGGGAATTCAAGGGCTACAACAGCCTGGACGTGACCACCCTGCTGGGATTCCGCAAGTTCAAAAAGGGCTTCTTCCAGGACGGCGATGTGTTCCGCGGCTACAACGTCAAGGTCAAGCAGAACGGGCTGATCGACCCCTGGATCGACCAGGAGAAGGGTGGCGCCTCGGTCAAGCACGGCTGGTACGACGTCTACCCGGTCAGGTCCGAGGAAAAAGACAACCTGTACCCCAACGCCCTGATGTTGAACTATTCCAGCGAGCGCAACCCCAAGGCCGATCCCAGCCGCTTTCTGCGCGACTACCTGGTCCAGGTCGACCCCAAGAACCCGAATCTGTTGCTGGGCAAAGCCTACGTAGCCCTGGGCCCCAAAAGAATCTTCGTCTCATATTTCATACTGGAAAAAGAAAACGAATCCGCCCTGTAACTCCTCGTAGCCGTAGCCGTCGACGTCGCCGTCGCCGGAATTTCCAGAAAAGTTCCGTAATTTAACCAAATCTTTTCTTTTGGACGTTCGTCCAAATTCTTCATAAAGTGGCGGGACCACAAAAGGAGTGTGCCCATGAACGCGATATTGATGGTGATATTAGCCGCGGCGGTGCCGGACGTGACCGCCGGCCCGGGTTTGGCCGACCAGGCCACGGTGGTCGAGGCGCCGGTCTGGGACGTGACCGTCTTTTCCGATCGGGCGCGGGTCCGCCGCCGGGCCAACCTGGATATGAAGGCCGGAATAGTCAAGCTGCGGCTTCCCGATCTGCCCGGGGCGGTGATGATCAACACCGTGCGGGTGGAGTGCAAGGGGGCCCGGGTGCTGCGGGTGGAGACCACCCCGGTCCAGAGGGAGCGCTTCTCCATCGAGCAGGTCGAGGAGCTGATCGACAAACTTGAAAAACTCACCGACCGGCTGGCCGTCCTCGACCGCGAGACCGGCATCACCAGCCAGGAGCTGGGCTTTTTGCAGGGCATCTCCCCCAAGCCGCCGGTGGACGAATCCAAACGGGTGGGCAAGCCCGCCCCTCCGGTGCAGGTGGACGTCTGGTCAGCGGTCTTGAAGTTCGTCGAGGAGCGCAAGGCGTCCTGCCGTGCGGAGCTGCGCAAGTTCGGGAAGAAGCGCCGCGAGATGGTCAAGAATCTGCAGAAGGTGCAGCGGGAGGTCCAGCGGCACAACCTGGGGGCCTTCACCGACCGCAAGGTCCAGGTGGTGGCCATCGTCCAGGCCAAGTCGGTCCAGAAGGCCATCCTGGATCTGGAGTACTTCGTACCCGGTGCCAACTGGATGCCGGCCTACGACATCCACTTCGATCCCGACCGCGGCCGGGTGAGCATCCACACCGCCGGAATGGTCCAGCAGGCCACCGGCGAGGCCTGGGAAGAGGTAAAGATGGCTTTATCGACCGCCATTCCCGGCCAGGGGATCGAACTGCCCGAGCTGCTCACCTGGGCGCTGGGCGAAAAGCGCGAGTTCATACCCAAGGCCCGCGCGGCCCGCTGGCCCAAAAAGGCCGCCCGCTTCGGCCGGCCCACCCCCCAGCCCACCATCTGGGAGGCCGAGCGCGCCGCCAAGCTCCAGGTGCTGCAGAACCGCCTGGCCAAGCTGCAAAGGTTAATGAGCACCCCGGTGGACACCGGCACGATTTCATCGCTGGCCTCCGCCGAGGGCACCCTGGGCCTGGGCGGTCTGGGTACCCGGGGAGTCGGACCCGGCGGAGGGGGCTACGGCAGGGGGGCAGTTCCGACGACCCCCAAGCCGTCCCCGAGATACAAGCGCCGCCCCCGACGGCGGCCCCCGCCCCCACCGCGGCCTTCATCGGCCCCCTCGGCGGCGCCGGCGGCCATGGATGACTATGAAATGGTCGAGGAGGAAAGCATTTCCAGATCTTCTAGGAGCACCGGCAAGAAGACCGCCCGGGCGGTCCAGACGCCTTTGAACCTGTTCGAGCCGACCTACTACCACCCGCCGCGATTCTCCGATCCCAACCTGCCGGCGGTGGCCGCCGGCGGGCTGGACTATGTTTTCTTGTGCCCCACCAAGGCCACCGTGCCCAGCACCGGAAAACGGCTGCGGGTGCCGTTGTCGGCCGACACCTTCCCGGTGGAGACCTTCTACGAGACCACCCCTTCCTTGATGAAGATGGCCTTCTTGAAGGCCAAGGTCACCAACAAGGGCCAGCGGCCGATCTTGAGGGGGCCGGCCAACGTTTTCGTCAACCGCGAGTTCACCGGACAGGGCACCTTGAAGACCACCGGCTCCGGCGGCAGCATCGAGCTGCCCCTGGGCGCCGACGAGAACATCCGCATCCTGCGCAAGGTCATCCCCAAGACGGTCACCGAAGGCGTCTTCTCCAAGGACGACATCACCACCTACACCACGGTGATCGAGATCGGCAACTACAAGAAGAAGTCCATCCGCATCCTGGTCTACGACCAGGTGCCCAAGACCCGCAACGAGGACATCGAGATCGAGATGAGCAAGAAGAGCCCCAAGCCCTCCAAGGGCCCGGACGCCGACGGGATCATGACCTGGGATCTGAAGATTCCGGCGGGCAAGACCCGCACGATCAAGTTCACCTACAAGATCGAGCGGCCGACCAACTGGCAGCTGACCCAGTAAGGAGGCGCGCGATGAACACTCATACAAGTATTCTTTTGATTGCAGTTGTTCTGCTGACGGTTACACCGGCGCTGGCGGGCGACGATCCCGCCCCGGTGGATTCGGTGGTGGTGTTCGCCGACCGGGCCGAGGTCACCCGGGTGGCCACCGCCACCTGCAAGGCGGGCAGCGCCAAGGTGACCTTTCCGCTGCTGCCCACCACCCTGGACGAGCGGACTTTAAGGGCCGACGCCTCGGGGCGCGCCGAGGTGATCGGCACCTCCAGCCGGGTGGTTCCCCTGGAGGAGGACCGCGACGAGCGGGTGGCCAAGGTGCAGAAAGAGATCGAAGGCGTCCAGGATCAGATCCGCACGCTGCAGGACTCGGCCTACGGGTACCGGGAGCGCGACGGCTTGATGAACGCCTACGGCAATTACTTCATGACCCTGGTCAACGAGCAGGTGCGCAATACACGCCCGGAGACCAGAAAATGGTCGCAGATCCTCGACCGGATGAAGACGTCGCGCCTGGATTCGGCCCGCGCGCAGACCGACATCAATATGAAAGTGCGCAAGCTGCAGCGCAAGCTGGAGCGCCTGCAGCGCAAGCTGGCCAACCTGCAACCGCGCCGGGTGGCCGAGGCGCGCCGGGTGGAGGTTTCGGTCGACTGCCGCGGGGAGCAGCGCGCCCGGGTCAAGCTGTCCTACGTGGTGCCCGGCGCCACCTGGCACCCCGAGTACGACCTGCGCTTCGTGCCCAAGAACCAGGGCAAGGTGGGCCGGGGCCGCGCGGAGCTCACCGTGGCCGCGGTGGTCCAGCAGTCGACCGGGGAGGACTGGGACAACGCCAAGCTGGTTCTCTCCACCTCCAAGCCCCGGCTGGGCTCCGAGGCGCCCTATCCCGCTGCCATGTGGATCAACGGCCACAAGGCCGGCGACAAGAAGGTTCTGGTGGCCACCATGGAGCGCCGCGAGCAGCTGCGCGGCCCCGCCGGCGCCGCCGCCGCCGGGCCCCAAACGGTCGAGTTGGAGGACAAGGGCCAGTCTTTCTCCCTGCGCATGCCCCGGCGGGTGACCGTCAAGGCCGACGGCCGGCCCTACTGGATGCCGGTGGACGTCACCTCCGGCCGGGCGGAGAGCAAGCTGGTGTGCATTCCCAAGATGCGGCCGTTCGTCTACCAGGTGGTGCAGCTGAAGAACCCCGCCGCCTACCCGCTGATGGCCGGGCGCATCCACACCTACCGGGCGGGATCCTACGTGGGCGACACCCATCTGCGCTACACCGCCCCCGGCGAGCCCATGGAGCTCTCGCTGGGCATGGACGAGGAGATCAAGGTGGAGCGCAAGGACCTGCGCGCCAAGGACCGCA
>Ga0180432_10005129_pt1 | contig 17605 bp, 18 predicted proteins | sample SS_ome_10_FD_132414 | JGI IMG/M metagenome (GOLD analysis project Ga0180432, IMG submission 132414) | Hypersaline lake sediment archaeal communities from the Salton Sea, California, USA - SS_1_MS_2 metaG | ecosystem: Environmental > Aquatic > Non-marine Saline and Alkaline > Hypersaline >...
AGACGAACCAACAGCGTTCCTTCATTGCTTTCGTCATCGTAGGCACTATCTAAAATGACTCCGGACAAATATCGGTCAGAAGCCTTCCAAGAATCAAGCATTGTCTTGTAAATTCCGACAACTCCTTGGTCTGGGTCTAGCTCGTCTGACTTCATTATTTCGTTAATGATGTTTGCATTGTTCTGAGGAATAGGGAAAAACAGAACGATTGTTGGGTCAGAAACACAAGCTAAAACCACCACTGGACCATCGTAATCTATCTGGCTATCTTCTGCATCAACGCAAGATATAAGTCTGAAACGATTCATTGTGGTCCCTTTCTCCCCATTGCTCGAGACTATTATACAGGGTTAGTCTAATTCACCACTCTCAATAAGAGGGAACAAAAAGTCTGCTGTTGTCTCGGTATTCAAAACAGGAACAGTACCAGAATAGGCGGGCTCCAACCAAACCTCCGGCTGGTTACGATAGTAGGGGTGAGGGAAATTTGGATACGTAAGATGGACATAGGCGTCTCCTGTTGCATCCAATTGAATCATCGGAAGCTGATATCCGCTAAATCTGTACTCTAACGCTTCTTTTTCTTCTGGTGTCATAATAGGTCCAAGGTGTCAACTGTTCTTCGAGCAATATTGTTACTTTTGCTGTTTTGACGAGTTGCAGAGAATTGGTAGTAGCGCTTGATTTTCTCCTGACGTTCTGGAGAAAAATCAGTAATAGGAACTCGATTTTCCAAAACGTTTAGAGCATCTGCCTGCAACTGTAGAACGTCTTCCGGAATGATGAGGGGGAATGGATTGTAATCGATATCATCAACCGTTAGTGGCTCTAGGGGTAAAAAGCTTATCGGTGCGCCCATAAATCTCCTCCAGAAGTTCAGCAAGACGTTTCCTGTCCTCCTCACTGATATTCTTCTTTGGAAGAGAATAGAAGACCTTCACAAAAGCGCTATTATCTTCTGATGCGCCACCCTTCTTTATCTCGTAAGTAGTTCCAGAAGCTTTGTTTGCATCTAGTTTTAGCTTTAGCTTCTTGCGCCCTAGGATGTCTACGCCTATCTCTTCATTTTTGAGAATTGCCTGTATTGGGACATCTATTGACGTATGAAGTGTCCCTTTATTATAGACCACTCCGTTTTCTTCTAAGTTAAAGTCTATAATGCCGTAAGCATCTCCTGTCACAAGCTTATCATTAACGAATATGACATTCCCTTTACCTTTGATTTTCAGGTGTGACATTGGAGGTATACCAGCAGGAATCTTAACGACTAGTTCTTCTGCTTTCTCGCTCCCACCTCTTCCGCCACAGGCACCACACTTCTCAAATTCATGCCCTGCACCATGACAGGCTGGGCAAGTTTGGATGATAGTCATATTTCCATTGCTGCGCCGTATCTTTCCGACCCCACTGCAGGCTGAGCAAACGTGTCCAGAACCACCATGACCTGTTCCATTGCATTTTTCGCATGCCATCTGTCTAGGTAAGCCGACCTTTATTTTTGTTCCACCTATGACATCTCTTAGGCTTATCCTTATCGGGAAGCGAATGTCTGGGGCTACCTGTTGTCTTGGTCTGGGTCCGCCAAAATTCATCCCTCCTCGCATTCCTTGGTTAAGATTGAAGAAGTCGCCAAACAAACCAAGGTCATCAATCCTAATACCACCGCCGTCAAACGGGTCGAACCCAAAACGGTCTTGGTCAAAATCCATACTTCCAAACCTATCAAACTGAGCTCTCTTGTTGCTGTCAGAGAGAACCTCATACGCTTGGGAAATCTTCTTAAACATTTCTTCTGCTTCGGCATCCCCCTTGTTGACATCGGGATGATATTCTTTTGCCCTCTTTCGGTAAGCCTTCTTGATAGTGTCAGAGTCGGCAGAACGGTCTACTCCAAGAATCTCATACGGGTCATCTGTCATTTTGAAGATTTCCTTGTTTTGCGCTTTCTTGCAACAAATTCAGCATCGTTTGAAACCGTTATCGTGATGGTCCCATCTTGCCCTTCAAGCTCAAGCAATGCGTCGGCAACACAAGGGTCTACCTGTTTTGAAATAAGTCTATCTAAAATACTCGCGTTCATTCCGTGTTCGTTCCTACTCAACTCAAGCAACCTAGAAACGGTTTTATCTGTAAACTTTACCTCACACCCTCGACCCGTTACTCTCTCTGATATTTCTTCAAGCTTCATTCGGATAATATTGAGCATGTCCTCGTCACCCAATGGCAAAAACGCAACGAACTCATCTACCCGATTGACAAACTCTGCACCATACTTTTCTTTGCAGCTCTCAATAAGACGGTTTTGCTCAACTTTGTAATTGGGCATGTTAGATGCATCTCCGAATCCGAGTGCGCTCTTTCCTCCTTCGTTCATTCCAAAATTACCTGTCATAATGAGGATGACATTCTTGAAATCAACCTTGTTACCGATAGCATCCGTCATAACTCCATCAGACATAACTTGAAGGAAAAGTCGCATAACTTCCGGATGGGCTTTTTCCATCTCGTCAAACAAAACAATGGAGTACGGCTTCCTTCGAATCTTATCTACGAAAACGTCAACTTCATGAAACCCAACATAACCAGGAGGACTGCCAATTAGTTTGCTTACCGAATGCGGCTCAGAAAACTCAGACATGTCCAGTTTTATGAATGATGCGTCGTCGCCAAAAATAGCTCTTGCCATTTCTTTGGCCATATGGGTCTTTCCGGTACCGCTCTGTCCACCAAAAACAAGGCTTCCAATAGGTCGAAGCGGATTTCTGAGTCCGCTATAGGCGTTTTTAAGAACGCGGCATACAATGTCAATAACATGAGTCTGCCCAAAAACTCTCTTTGAAAGGGTTTCTCCAACGGATTTGACTCGTTCATTGTTATCCCACATCATAACTTCTATAGGAACAGAACATTGCTGACTCACGACTGATGCAACGTCTTCGTAAGAGACAGAAATAACATCTTTAACCTTTCCCTCTGACACTTCTCGTTCTTCTCTGCAGTTGCGTTCGGCACACGCGCAGTCAATACAGTCAATCGCCTTGTCTGGAAAATTCCTAGCTGAAAGATATCGGTCTGACAACTTAATGGCGGCATCAATAGCTGTGTCAGTAATCACGCAAGAATGGTAATCCTCAAACCGTGACTTAATGCCAAACAAAATCTGGAACATTTGCTCAATAGTCGGCTCATCTACACTGACTTGTTGAAACCTCCTAGTGAGAGCGCCATCCTTCTCAAAGTACTTCTTGTAATCTTCAAACGTAGTAGCACCTATACAGCGCAAATCATTTCGGGCTAAAAATGGTTTAAGGATGTTCGACGCGTCTAAGGCACCACTCGAAGAAGAGCCAGCTCCAATTAGCGTATGAACCTCGTCAATAAAGAGAATGCAATCCGAACGACTCTGAATCTCTGTAACGAGACGCTCCATTCTGTCTTCGAAATCTCCGCGATACTTGGTTCCTGCAACGAGACTGGAAAGACTTAGGGCGTAAACTTCGCATTCAGCTAGTTGTTTTGGAACTGTCGAACTAACAATCCTTTGTGCGATACCTTCGACGATAGCTGTTTTGCCAACCCCAGGATGACCAAGTAGAATGGGATTATTCTTTATTCTTCGACACAACGTAGTAATACAGAGGTTTATCTCTTTATCTCTTGCTATGATTGGGTCAAATTCGTTATTCCTAGCCATGGCAGTGAAATTAGAGCAGAACTCGTCCAATGCACTTACATTAGACTTTCGCTTCTTTTCTTTTTTACGTCTAGGAGCGTCATCCGTTGAACGCCTGCTTCTTCGAATGCGCTTAACAAATTCGTCAAGAGAAAGGCCTTCTCGAGCAAAGACGGTTTGAATCTTGCGGGACTTATTTATCAATGCAACAAAAACATGTTCAACATCAATATACTCAAAGCGCATACTTTCACGTATCTTATCAGCCGCCTGAAGAACTTCAATAGTCTCTTTGGATATCTGAAGGTCGTTCAAGTTGAGATTAACAAGCGGCCCAGAGTTCTGTTGTCTTCTTGAACTGAGCAGCTTCTTGCACCCTGCCAAGCATTTTTCTAGGTCGATATCAAGGTCAACGAGAATTTCGCTTGCTCGGTTCGCCCCTGTCGTCAACAAACCAACCGCCAGAGATTCAGGATAAAGGCAATCAACCTTAGCCCCTATACTGGCAGCCTTAGCGTGAATGACAACATAAAACACACCTTCAGTAAACTTCTCGTATAGTCTATCCATCGACATACTTACTCCTCAAGTTTCGTCAGCCAAGTAATCTACGACAGGATGAAACTCCTCAACCTTCAAATCAGCCTCAGCCAATTCATAAATCCTGTTAAGCTTAGCAATGATTATACCGTCATTACGCTCGCCTTTGAATTTCACCATTTCTTTTCTTACGTCACTCATTAGTTCAGCAATTCCATCATCCTTGTAGAAATTAAGCGAACTTACCTTCTTTATCATCTTAGTTATACGGTCTCTTTGCCTCTTCGTCAAATCGGTCTTGTCTGAGTCACCATCAAATGATTTTACAACGGAGCCGCATATTTCTGCGATGTACGCTCGCATTGTCTTAACGGTAGCATCAAGAAAGCCATCTAACAGTTCTTGTTTTCTTTGGGAATAATCGTTAGCAATCTTCTCTCTTGTTTTGCGCTCCAAACGGCTATTGAATTCCTCCATTTGTGCGTCTCTAGCAATCTTTTTAGCCTTTGATACGTTGCTTTCCACGAATGCTGGCATTGGAATTATAGAGTACGTTGTATCATAAGAAAAGCTTGCTACAATATCTTGGGCTAACGGAATTTTACTTGCCATTCTAGACGCAAAATCCTGTGTGAATGAAGGAGGAGGTTCTCCGCCATCTTCCGGATACATTCTCTTCCACACGTCTTTGGCCCACTCACGATATTGAGCCATAACAGATAGAACAATTGAATCGTATCTAAGTCCTATATCTTCTGCAATAGCCATAAACTCTTCTTTACAACGCTCATTTTCTGAATACCATTCTTCAAAGGCGGTATACGGCACAAAGGCTCCCCACACGGTATTAAAGCTATGCTCCTCAAGATTACGTCTGGCCGTTCTTTCTGACGCAGAAATAGAAGCCAAGATGTCTGGTGGAAACAATCTCTGTCTTCCGAGCGTGAGATAGGAATGCAAAAACTTTTCGCTATCTTTGCTATGAATCTTAAGGCCCAAATCTTCCGGCTTAAGTCTTGCTGTTCCTTGCCATCTTGATATACTAAGACGCACAATAATCCCTTGCATCATGAGGGTAAGAGCCCAGTCCATTCTCAACTGGTCAGCATCAACAGCTAGATTGCCCACCTTAACTATTGGACTCACTTCGTGCAATTACTCCTAAAAAATTGTTCCAATCTATTTGGACACACTTGGTTGACTGTCGCATTGGATATAACCACAGGAGGACCGGCGTACTGCTTCAGGAACGCATACATGAGTCTGTCATCATTGTACTCTGATGTTTCGCGATAAAGACACGCCCCAGAGGTCCCAAAGCGACGAGCAAACATCATTGAATTATTGTCTACCATCTCATATGGAACTTTACGATTAGGGGAATCTCCAACGCTTTCAAATTCATCGATTCCCAATTCTTCGCCGTCAGAAGTCCAAATACGTCGTTTACAATAAACCCACTGGTTGTTTGTTTTTTCCAACGCATTAACCATAGTTTCAAGATGGCTTTCATCAAACCAAATGTCATCATCGGCAAATGTAACATACTTAGTGCGTGCTATCATAAGTCCAACCGCCCTAAGAGCAGAACCAGCCGCATGCCCCTGCACCATACTATCTGGAATAACTATGCTTTGGCCAGTCCTAATATCTCCCTCGTCATTTAAGGCTTCCGGTTTACAAACTTGTCCATTAGCGTTGGGATAGAGGTAATCGCCCTCTCTCTTATTGTCCCAAAGCATCAAGTGCACATGTGGAACCGTCTGTTTATGAAGTGATTGAATCAAATCGTACAGAGATTCCTTGCCTGTCGTAGGAGTAATGACGGTTACTATAGGGTGCATTACTGAGTTCCCTTGAGGTCAAATCCTGGTTGTGGAGGCTGAGGAGTTCCCTGAGGTTGCGGTCGCTGAGGGACACTGCCAGCCTGAGGAGGAGTACCCTGCTTCACAACCATTTCTACGTTATAGAGGTTATAGTCCTGCTTTCCGATGTGTTTCAGAATAATGCTTGTGTCGGCCCAAATTTGACCACCCAAAGCCCTCCACCTCTCGCAAAAGCTCCAATCTTCCGAGAGATACTTCCTATAAACTCTGTCAAGACCAGGATGGTCCTCAGGCTTCAAATCATGAAGAATAGGAATGTATAGACCATGAATTTTCTTATTGGTGACGTTATCATCTCCGTCATATTCTAGCTCTGGGTAGGCATTAACCATTTTCTCTACGGCCTCCCTCTTAATGCACCAACACCCAGATGAAAGCCATCTCATTTCAGCTAATCCGCTATTGAACGGCATAGGTCTATTTTCTGGAATTGGAATAGACGAACAACGGATGACGCCAGGCTTCTTGATAGAGTAAAGACCACCTACAAAATCCAAGTCGTGCTCTATAAGCTTGTCAAAGATGTTATTCGTTGGATGTGCATTAAGTATCTCTATGTCACTATCAATACTCATAAAATAGTCGCATTCCTTAAATTCGTGATAGAATACGCTCATATGAACATTACGGACTCTAGAAATAAGCGAGTCGTTTTCATTAAAATGCAAACGAACTTGATGTTTCTTGGTTGATAGACAAGCTCCGTAAAGACTTTGCATCATCCTCATTTCCGGCTTACCAAGTATGGGAATTGAAATGAATATTCGTGCCATTATGTTTCTCCTTCTAGTTTGTCGCGAACTTCTTGCATTTTTTTAGCTATTAGAGCGAAGTCTATTACTGTAGATTTGTGGTCTTCAGGAGAGGATTCGCAGCCACACATTACGCACAACTCTATATTGGCTGCCTTAAACATCCTAAGAGTCGGACCCCAATCCCACTTATCAGTGTTAGCATCTATTGCAAATCCCATGATTACTGCTTTTATGCCGGACTGAATAATCGCCCTTGCACAATCCTCACACGGGTAGTATCCTTTTTCAGAATACAAATACATCACCGCACCATCTAACTTAGTACCATTTCTCACAGCGTTATAGATTGCATTTCTCTCGGCATGCTCTACATAGGGGTACTTGGTCTCACTATGTTCGCCCTCTCTTCCCCACGGAAATTCGTAATCAGAGCATCCTCTCGGAAAGCCGTTATACCCTAAAGATAAAACATTGAGGGAATTTGGGTCTATAATACACGCGCCGTTCTGAGTGCTCGGGTCTTTACTACGAAATGAAGCGACAGCGGCCAAACCTAAGAAATAACCGCTCCAAGAAATATACTCTTCTCTTTTGTCAGTCATGAATCTTCTCTTATCTTTCTAGATATAGTGAACGCCAACTCTTCGATGTACTCAATATCATCCTCTGCAAGCGCACGGTTCATCCGCTTATATTGCTCAGCCACCCAAGAACTATACTTCTTGTAGTTCTTCCTAAGTAACATTCTACATTGATTGGAGGTAGTTATGTGAGCGCACTCCATTCTTTTTTTGAGACTGAATTTTCTCTTGGCATGACCCAAGTCTGTCATGATAGATTCATCATCGGGATTGATATTGAACCTTTCGCAGATAATCTTGAGTGCTTTGTAGAAACCTACGCGGTGATAATTTTGGAAGAAGCTTATTACATCTCCCCCTCTATTGCAGCCCCAACAGTAATAACTCCATACGCCTTCCTCTTCATCGTAATAAATATGGAAAGAAGGTCTTGACTCAGAATGGTCAGGAAACGGACAGTACGATTTGCCACCTGAGCTAGGGCCTGTAGCAGACACTCGAAGAGCTGCGTCTGTTTCGATATACTCTTGAAGGTCTACTCTTCTGTTGATATAATCGCAAAGTGCTCTCGTTGAATCGAATTCCATCGGTGTTCCTCAAAATAGACTACCCTAACAGGTCGTCTAGGTCATCTTTTTCGACTGTTGCAACCGACGCTGAAGCTGATGATAGGAAGTCGTCATCTGGTTCTTCTGGATGGTCTTGTTGCGGTGCGCTAGGAGGCGGCTCTGGCTTTGGCTCTTCTGGCATTTTGGCTCTTTCGGGTGGCTCGTCAGAAGAAGGAGCGCCAGAGATGTCATCCTTATTTTCGAATAGTTCGTAGCTCTCTTCGAGCTCAGTAGGCGTGAGTTTCTTGGTATAAAGAAGGTGGTCAACATCTCCGACTTGTCCAGATTCCAATTCAGGGTCTGAAACTCTTCCAATACGACCATCGAAGTCCATCACAATCGTACCTCGCGACTCATCGTCTCTAGCTTTTGTGATGAAGCCAAACATTTTAGTAGCAGGTTTCTCGGCGTTTAACCAAACTCCGATTCCGTTATCAGCGTCAGCAATAACACGTTGAGAACCACTAAGGTCTTCGGTATTGATTTCTACCTCAGAAGCTTCTTTCTTGGCTTTGTTTCGAATTTCCTTACTAGACGGAGTCTTCAATTGTAGAGCCGTAAGAGTAACCATCTTGTTAATGCGGCCATACGCCTGCAATCTCAATGATACTTCTGCCAAGTCGAGGTCAGGCCTAGTTGGGTGGCTAGTCTCAAATCCAATGACGCCAAGGTAATCTACCACAAGAACATCGACTTTCTTGTGCATCTTTATCTTCTCAATTTCGGCTATAATCTTAGATAGTTTTGTTCCCTGAGGAACTTGGATAAAATCCAAATTTGGCTTGATGTTGTCGTTTAAGTCCTGATGCGCTTCCTTCAACCTTTCATACATGTGGTCGGGGAGCCCTCGTTCTCCTTTGCCACCACGCTTGATTCTATTGTAGTCAACCAGTGCATGAAGCGACAAAAGGCGAACAATCAAAGGAACCGCTTCCTTCTCCATACTAACGTAAACAACGTTCTTCCCACTTCTTGCCATGTTAAAAGCGATATTGAACATCAGTGTAGTCTTGCCACCGTTAATCATGCCACTGATGACCGTATAAGACCCTGGCAAGAAACCATTATAGACGTTATCAATAGCACGTATTCCGGTCATTACTCCTAAAACATCTTCTGGGTGTTCTCTGCGGTGGTCGATGTAATCCCACGCCTCATCCATTCCTTCTAGCATGCCTACGGTACGAGAATATGCATCTCCGTCAATGTTATCGACAGCCAGCATTTTTTCCTGTATCTTACGAACAATGTCTTTCTGACCGCTAGTTGCCCTTATGAGGTCAGGAATCTTTTCTTTCATCTCTTTGACGACTTGGTATTGAATCCAACGCTCGTTCAGTTTGGTCTTCAAAAGGTCAAAATCTTCGAGTGGCGCTTCTCTGTTGTAGATGTCGTCCCAGAGTTGCATCTTGCTGGCTTTTTCTTCCTCCGAGACATCTTGGGCAGATAAAATGGTGTCCATAGCTGTCCGTGTTAGAATACTGCCATACTGCTTATAGTAACGAAATGCAAGGCCGTAAACGAAACGACAATCAGAAGTCCAAAAATGCTTCTCTGGACGAATGCCGTAAGACACAGCATCCATCAAGCAATTCCTATCACGAAGAATAATGCTTACAAAACGCGGTTCTTCTTTGCGTGCATTTCTAGAAAGTTCTTCGTTGCCATCTATCCTCGGAAGTTCGTCTGTCATTTCATCCCCACTCTGATTCTAAGAATTTCATTAGAAGGATTGTTTACCTTGTCAAAATCAAGCCTAGCTAAACGCGCCATATAAGAGCCTACGCTTCTGTCAGTAACATTGGACGGATTTATAGGCTCCTCAAACGTAATGATTGTAGGCTTGCAAGTATCGTATCTAGAGGCTAGCAATTCATCCATGAAACTTCCGGTGTCAAGATGTACGTTAAACTGCGAAGGATGAAAATCGCCAATCAGTAAAACATCGTAATCTTTCAAATTATCAACAAACTCATTTCTTGACGTGGCTTCCGTAGGTTTGAATGATTGAAATCTATGGGCCAAGCTAGCTGACGTCTGGTAAAGGCCTCCCATGTCACACGCAATAAGCCGAAACAGAACGGCGAATCCAGCTATTCTCCTTGTGTGCTGGTTGCCTCCGTCAATCAAGATATACGGAATCTTACGCAATTCGTTGGCCCTGTCGTATATGAAGGTACAGAGGTTTTCGACGATTTCTTCGCTATCATGCTGCTTCTTGGAAATTATCTCTCTAAACTCTTCTTTCCCTATACGCATAAATCGCTCAGGAATGCCAGCCGTAGCAGCCCTTTGAAGCGTAGCAATGGCAAGTGCTCTAACACGTCGATTATGAGATATGGCTTTTCTTTCTTCGTCGTTCATTCGGTATCTCTCCCAACATACATTTTGTTGAAGTCATCAAAAGTACTTGCGAAGGAATCTATGGCCGTGTGCTTTGTATTGAGAGCTTTCATGCCCTTCAGATAATTCGCAATGTAGTAAACTATCCAAGCCGAAAGAAAATCTTTGTCTTCCCTATCATGCTCAATCATCTTGTCCATTAATTCGGCAGCATAACGGGTGTCAATTCGATAAATCTCAAACTTCGCATTAGGAAAGGCAATTCTTAGTTTGGACTTGTAGAAATCAACAAACTCTTTTGGATTGAGAAAAGGGTCAAAATCACCAGACCAATCTACTACTTCAGTCTCGGAACGCTTTGTCTCAACCGAAGATTTGTTAGGATTTTGCCTTCTTCTGGATAGATTTGGATTTGAAGGTACGAGGTCTTTGGCTAGTTTCTTTGCCAAATCTTTGTCCATAGTGTGCTCCTGTCTGTTTACGTCGAGTATTATACAGCATTGAAAGACAAGCGGCTCAAACTTACGACAAAGGGAAAAGCTGTTCAGACGGAGCTCTTTCGCCAAGTATTTCTTCAATTTCATCAAAGATAAACTCTGGACCTCGAGAATAATGAATTCTGAACTCCGGTTCTCGCTTCAACATTGAGAGAACCTTTTTGTTATGGTCTTCAAGATATTTGACTTGGTGTTCGTATACGATGACCATAGAGTAGCTTTGTTTGGACCCTTTCGGTTTCCTGAGTGTTCGTCCAATCCTCTGGCTAGTTCTAGTAGAAGACGCGCCACCTCCGGCCAACAAGGCAACATCCAAAGTTGGGATATCAAGCCCTTCATCAGCCAAGCTGGTAGCAATCATACATCTTATTTCCCCTGAGCGCAACTTATTGATGTTACTCTTTCGCGCCTTCCCCGTCATTCTCCCAGTAACAAAAACACTGTTTGGGATTAGCTTCTTCAGATAGTCCCCTTGCTTGTATTGCTGTACCAAAACAAGAACACTAAGGCCTTTGCCAACTAAAAAGTTAGCTGTTTCAGCAACGTGCATATTAAACGTGTCATTACCAGATATAGCTGTCTTATAAACCTTGCCATAAGAATGAGCCTTTCTGGACAGCTTTTCAGTTACTGGCTCAACGATAATGTCGGGCCTCAACAAATAACCCTCTTTGATAAGGTATGACGCCGAGATGTCAACGATTTTAGCGCCGAACAATGCCTGAATCATAATATCGTCACCAGATTCTCGGTACGGAGTAGCAGACCCAGCAAATCTCCAATAAGCATTCTCGGCAGCAGTCAAAACTTCTTTAACCGTGCGGGCCGCTGCATGGTGGCACTCGTCCAGGTACAAGCCTTGAGACAGCCTTATGAGTTTCCTAATCTTTTCAGCTTTTTCTTGACTCTCTATACCCTTCTCTTTCCACTTGTCATCTTTGTCAAATCGATAATCATCAATCTTGAATCTTGAATTTCCTGAATTAATAGCTCTAATGGCCGTCTGAATAGTACAAACGCTAATATGCTTAATGTCACACTTCCCATCTCCTATTCGCCCGATAGGCGTATTAAGACAAGTTGACATTACGTCGTAAGCCTGCTCCATAAGGTCTTTTGTCAAAACAAAGAAGATAAACGGGTACGTCTTAATTTCGGCAATCTGACGTGCTACTATCATAGTTTTGCCGCCACCAGTACAAACACTCAGAACGCCCCTAGTAAACTGAAGACTCCGCTCTATAGTAAACTCTTGGTAAGGGCGCTCTTCATAGTCGTCTGGCGTCAAAAACTTCAAATCCGGCATATTCTTATCTGGGACTACTCTACGGTCGTCAATTTCGTATTGAACACCATTAGTAGTCAAAATATCTCGCACAAACGACATTAATCCGGTAAGGAAAGACTGCCCTTTATGCCGATGGTACAATCGAACTATTCCATCCCACTCACCACTACGCACTTTGGGCATAAAATGAGCGTTTTGGACTCTGTAAGCCAGCATTTCACCCAGAGCAACATGGACGTCCTCTGGAAGAAAGCCTACAATTCGAGAGTACACGTTACCTATAAGAATTCTAACCATGAAAGATGCCTAGAAACTATTCGGATTGTCTGTCATCATTGTCTTGCGTGTCGTCCGGACCACTACTGCTGGAAATAACCACCATTGGCTCATTGCATTTCGGACATGTCTTGCCCTCTTCAATCGAGCCTGTTATGACTTCCATGTGGTCGCACGCAGAACAATTATACACAGAAGACGAAACAAGAATTTCCTCTTTTTCGTCTGGGCATTTACTTGTTTTGTACAGCGCCATATTCTCTCGCCATCCTTTCGGCAGTATTGTTTGCGCCTGACTTATACATTTCACGTTCTACGACGCCTCTGCCTTTAGGACTATTCTCTCCTGACAAAAAGCTCACAAAATCACTGACACTCTCGAGCTCATCATGAAAATACAAGGTGTCCATTTGGCTACAAGAGCTGCAAGCAAACTCTACAGTTATGTCGCCTATGTTTCTTGTATTCATGCGGAAACCAACACTCCTAATGGACGTTATTGGAAGCAACTCATCGCAGAATGGACAATTGATATGAAGCCACTCCGGAAGTTGCATTTTCTCCACTTCTTTGGCGTGAAAATCAAGTAACTCATTACCCGTCATTTGTTCATCCCAGACATTGGTAGACATTAGACTGTCTCTTTGTTGGGATTATCTTCGGCTTCTGAGCGGTTTGACTCTCCTCCGACGCCCATTTCTAGAAGTTGCGATTTGTTCTTCTCGAGTGTAGCAATAAGACGACCGTTATCGCGCCACGCATCAATCCAATGACCTGCCTGCATCTTGCTGCTCATTTTGTACAACTGCCTAATCATATAGTCCAACTGTTCTATGTCATTCAGTAGGCTCTTCATTTTCTTCTCCTTGTTCTTCTTCCTGTTTTAGCTCTTCAATGGCTTCCTCGATAAGCTTGTTGAATTTCAGTGCCGAAGGAAACTTTTCAAGAGTGATGTCACCCTGTATCTTTTCTCGTATGATATCATGAACAGAGCGCCCCATCCTAAGAAGATTCTTTATCTCCTCCTTGTGGGCGTTTCTTTCGCTTTTATGACTCAAGTATCTAACCGTCTTACCAAACATTGTGGTCTCTTCTTGCCATGTCGGAAGTTCATAATCTGGGTCAAGAGTAGTATCAATGTAATGCTGATACTCATGGATTACCGTACTCGTTTGATTGGCGTAATCGTTTTTGTGAGACTGCGTGTCAATCAAGATAACTGGCGGCGATATAGATATGTTTTCGTCGGGTATCTCAAATGGTATAGGAATGTTGTTAGCTCTAAACAGTTTCTCATCCATAAACGCCCCTTTGACACCAGCCATATTCAAGAGCCACTGAACAGGACCGACAATAACTGAAATATCGTTAAATGGAATGTTTGCCTTATCGCACATCAATCTAATTGAATCCATAGCATACGAGTAGTCAGAAACCCTTCGAAAGTTAAACATGCTTCTGTTCTCAGACCAAGCGGACTTCCCGTCAGGCGCAACGCGAGGAGTTAGCTTCTCTGGCATTTCAAGACCAGACCTTTCGATATCCTCTGCAATTAGCGCCCTAACTGTGTTGTATTTCTGTCCGAGCTTGTCTCTTTTCCCACCTGTACCCATGTAATAGGGAGTAAAGGATTTGGCCTCGCTCTTTACGTCTATTTTCTTAACGTCAGGATTGTACCTAAGAACAACAACTTCGCCGGTAGGCTTGAGAATTTTCTTTATCGTTTTTGGCGGAATAAACAACGGACTTTCTACTATTATTGTTGAAGTTTCTTTATCGTAGTCTAAAATTCTAAACATTGGTATCTGTGTAAATGGGTCAATCCTCCCTGTAGATTCGTCAATAAGAGAGTTTAAGTCTAACGGGAAAGTCTCTGGGTCAATTGGAATAATCATGTAATACGGCTGACCAGTTGGGTCTTTGTATCCGTCATCGGCAAGAGACCGCGCCGAAACAAGCATAGCCTCTATGTAGTCTAGAAGCATCATGAAGCTTCCTACCATCTCCGGCTTCAGATACGCCGCACAAATAGTTTCGAAAGGCCAACCAAGATACAAGAGGCGTCTAATTGTGTGGAGAGCAGTCGTCTTGCTTATGAGGTCTCGCTCCTCGTCCGATGTCGCAGTATCCGCTACAAGCTCTCTGTACGCTTGAAGTATCACCCATTCTTTGTCGGCAATGGTTGGACTTGCACCTTCTGATATGTTGATAAGGATGAAGGGTGTTTCTTGCCTCCAGAGCGGAATCCTCGTTTCTTTGTCTTTACCCTCATAAAATTCAACTGAGCTTCCATAACCAGGACCAATATAGCCACCTCTTACATTCTTATTTTGAAACTTCTCTGGAAGAGTAGCTACGGTTGTTGGCATCTTATCTAAGTTGGCCTCAACAACAGGAATGTCCCTGAAATCTGTATGTTCGTATCTGTTCTTAATGATTTTAGATGCATAAGGGAACGTACCTACTGAACGAACTCTCAGGGTGCTAAACGGGTCGATTACAAGAGGCTTTACGTCGTTAATTTCGCCTACTTCCTTCTCAATCTTCCTCTTGGCAGCATCTAACATCCCTACGTAGTACTTGTCCGCAAAGTCATCTGCATTAGGTACATACAGAAGGTCGGCATCAACATCATAGCACACCTGAAGAGGTTCGGGTATTTTCTTTCCTAAAATCTCTTCCAGTTTAGCGTGAGCTGTTTGTACCGGAACATTGACGGCAAAACTATAGACCCGATGTTTGCCTCCATATACATCAGCCACTACGTAATAGTTTAGGAATCTGTTTCTAATAGCCATGACGGTCTTCCGGTATGAATACTCAGGAAGTTATTCGAAGAAAGCAAGCAAAGAACCTGCTCAATCGACATCAAAAACTAGTCTAGCCTTGAAGTCCTTGAGTCGCCACTCTTCCGGCCTAACAGGAGTGTATGTTTTTCCGCCCAAAACGCACCTATTGTTGAGGATTGCAATAGTTGTAGGCCAGCTAACACCACGATATTCGTTGCAGAGCCCAAAGCCATGAATCCATCTGGAGGCTTCAGTTTCATTGTAGTCTTGGTCCATCAATCCGGTTAATCCAACGCTGAAGCAACCGAAACGAATGGCAGGATAATGTACGTGACCAATGAAAACGTGACTCTTGAACGTTCTTGATGCCTTTTCAAGTTTATTGCCAGTTTGTCCATACATATCCATTTCACCATGAATAAATGCAGTAGACCCTATCTTGATTACTCCCTTTATCTTTTCTACTTTGTATCCTAGGTCCTCCGGAGAGCACAAGAACTCAAACTCAAGGTAGTCTTCAAACTGAGGGTTTTTCTTGATATAGTCGTTCGCGAAGCGCTCATGGTTGCCGCCGATAATATGAGCTTCGGGAGCCCAATCTCTCGCCTTCTTCAAAACCAAATGAGTCTGAGCTGCACCAGGCAATATCCTATCTGTTATTTTTTCACCTCTATCCAAGGCATGATGGTTTAGTGCAGAATAGTTGTGAGTGTCGCCCATGTTGACCTGAACATCGGGCTTGTACTTCTCGCAAACTTGCCTTTGTATGTCTAAGATATTGCCGTCATGAAGAGGACTGTGAAGGTCGCAATTAACAAAAATTTTGTTTGTCGGATTAACAGTTCCCTTTGCAGTGATAATCTTATCGAAATAGGAAGTTGCAAGACCACGGTCTGTCTCTTGTATCAGGCACGGAACAACTGTTGTGTTGCCTTTGTTGTCAACTTCTACGATAAGCATTCCGCGATTCCAGAACTTGTACATTGCCCGCATTCGCCTGTACTTGCTGAATCCTTCCGGATAGGCCTGCTTAACGGTTTTGCCGTCTTGGAAATCAATCTGCTTTATGGTCTGGGTTACATGATTCTCACATAAGCAACCTGGAGATACAGTATAAGACCTTTCCTCGTGAGTGCAACGAGACATCATCTCGAGCCTGTGACAGTTGACAACAACCTTCTCGTCAAAAATCTCAGAATCAAGACTACCGAAACCAGTTTTAGTATAATCCGCAATCAGGTCTTGATTCTGAACCCAAAGGTTGCCAACAGTAAGCCCCTCCCTGACAATGTCGTAATCAAAATTGTAAGAATGTCTTTGGCTATGCACTTGCCGTAACTCTTCGAGCTTGGCAACAACAATTAGATTTTGTATGCTGCCCCATTCATAGCTAATGTCGTTATCGTCGTCAAGCATATGCCCAAGATGAATTACGTTCTTGGGTTTAACGACCTTAACTACACTACGCAGAAGGGCGAACATTTCCTTTTTAGTGTGCTTTCCGTGTGAGTCACCAACGATTATATATCTCCCAGATTTTAGCTCCAGAGATTCTGGATTGGCAAAGCCAATATCCTCCAGTTTTTCCTCTGCCATGGTGCAAAGCTCGTCGAAAGAACATGGGAGCTCATCGGAATCAAGATTTGTGCTGGTAAGAAAACTATCTTCTGTCAAACGAGCCAACTTAGTAGCATCGTATCTACTAATCGTTAGTATAGCGTCAATAATCAGGTCCGTAATACCGACTATTTTTTCCTCGGTTGAAACCTTCTCTTCTTCTTCTCGTTCAGACGCAGTAACAGAGCGCCACGCCTTCCAATCTGTTCCTTGTGCCTGTCTTTCAACCGAAACCATACTCCGGTCTATTTCTTTAGCAATGAATGAATATGACTTGCCAGCTCTAAGAAACGCATCGAGCTGAATCATCTCTTCCTGCGTCCATTTGCGAGATGTTCCCTGACCTCTTCCGTAATTCTCGGGGTCGGCCAAAAAACTATCCCACTCATGCTGCATTCTCTGCTTCTTCTTTCGAACAGAGCTGTTACTCTTGCCTAAAACTCTTGCAATTTCTGGCGTCTTCTTGCCTTTTTTCAGAAGCTTGTGAAGAGCTAGGGTTTCGTCAGCCGTCCAAGTTGAAATACTCATATTTATCTCCTTCTACCGACGCATTATACAGGTTCTGATATCTCTTTTATTCTTTTGGCCACTCTTTCCGTGGCTTTGGACCAAGTGTAATCCCTGTAAACAGATTCTCTCAGCGACTTTCCTTTTGCTAGTAATTCGGGATAGTTATTGATGGCGAATTCCATATGTTTCTTGGATTGTTCTATTTGAGCGCGTCCAAGTTTTGGAAATTGCTGCCCTTGGTA
>Ga0180432_10005130_pt1 | contig 17603 bp, 22 predicted proteins | sample SS_ome_10_FD_132414 | JGI IMG/M metagenome (GOLD analysis project Ga0180432, IMG submission 132414) | Hypersaline lake sediment archaeal communities from the Salton Sea, California, USA - SS_1_MS_2 metaG | ecosystem: Environmental > Aquatic > Non-marine Saline and Alkaline > Hypersaline >...
CAGACAGGTCCGCTCCGGTCAGTTGTGCTCTCGGCAGGTACGCTCCAGACAGGTCCGCTCCGCGCAGGTTCAGTCGCTCCTGCCCCAACGACTTCGACAGCTCCCGAGCTTCATCCACCCGCCACGCTCGGACCAGCTCGACAACCCGAGTCTTTTCGGACTCAGCCGGCCTGGATCGACTCCCCCGTCTGAAGGGCTCGGCCGCAGCGGCAAGGGCGGCGACGGCACCGATGGCGAGAGGGGTGGACATGGTTCAGTCCAGCCCCCTGCGACGCCACAGGTGCAAGCCGAACCCGAGAGCCATGACGCCACCACCGACTGCAGCCCAGGTCTTCCATGCACCCCATGCACCGTCTTCGGGCGGGCACTCCAAGGCCTTCAGGAGCACTGCCGCCTCCCGCTGAGACTTCGAGCGAACCAGGCCACGCTCGAGGAGCACCGACACCCGCTTGCAGACGGGGCCTCGCATCTGGGCTACGACTGCCAGAGCATCCTCAACCTCGTCCATGGAGGCGCCCATCAAGCGAAAGGCGGCCTTGGTGTCTGTCGCGACGAACACCGCACCCACAAAGCTGTCTTGCTTGCCCACCAGCATCGGTGCCGGGGCAAGACCCTTCGAGCTCGCCCCCACCGCTTTGCGAAGCAGCGACACGGGCTGCGCCAGCCGCGCAAGGGTGTTGCGCACCAGCGTCATCTGGTTGGACTCCATCTGGTCGGGCGTCCCCTGCTGGGGAAGCACCGCCATAGCGTTGGCATACGCCCGGTAGAAGACCTCGACCTGTCGGTAGGCCCGCATGGCCAGGTCGGCCCGAGTCTTGGTTGCCGGAAGCATCGCGGGTGCGCTGGGGTCCATGGTGAAGGCGAAGACGACCTCCATCAAGCTCGCCGGGACATACTGCTCCGCAGGAGCGATGGAGGCCTTCGCCACATCGGACGCCTTGATGACTGCTCGATCCAGTCCAGACGGGGCGCCACAGACCACTGTTCCGGGCTCAGACTCTCGAGCCACCCCATCACAACGGACCAACCACGCCTTCTGGGCGAGCTTCAGGTCCTTGCCAGTCGTCTTGCGTAGGAACTGGACCTCGTCCAGGAGGAGGTTGATGGACTGCGCTGTCCAACCGTACTTGCGAACCAAACGGTCGGCTGACTCTTGAAGAAAGACCACCACGCCGCCACCCCGGCTCGCGAAGAGCTGGTAGAGGCGGCGGGGGGTCGTGGCCGGATCTGGTCGGACGCTGACCATCTCCAAGGGAGACCCGTCCTTGAGGGTGGGTGTGCTGACTGCCATCACATGCTCCGAGACTTGAACGCCGCAAAGGCCGCCACCGCAGTGAATACCGCAGCCCCGCCAATCATCAGCTTCTGAATGGGCTCCATCGAGGTCTCCGGGGTATGGACCTGTTTGGGCAGGGACTCCTTGAGCTCAGCCAGAAGCCGGTCGGCCTCGGTCCCCATGGCTGTGCCTGCAAGCATCTTGGACAGGGACTCCAGGTCGACCCGGTATCCGTCCATGTCGCTGGCATAGCGGTGGAGCCAGGCCGCACGCATCATCGCCACAGGGTCGTTGAGCTCACCCGCCGCGCTCGACCACAGGTCTGCGGCCTCCGAGAGCAGGAATGGCTCGCCCTGCAAGAGCTGGGTCGGAGACGCCTTGCGGCGCAAGATGGGCGCGATGCCCTTCTCAGCCGGGCCGATGTACTTCCACTGGGCGGGGTTCCGAGCGGCCCAAGCAGCCAAGTCGAGGTTGGCGCCCACGTCGAACAGCTTGACCCCAGTGGTCTGCTGGGCAGACGCAGTGGGGAAGAGTGCATCGGCTGTCCTGCCCCGGTAGGACGCCTGTACGTCCATGTTTCCGGGGCGCTGGATGCGCTTGGTCACAAGCTGGACCCACTGCCCAGCCTGAGTCGGCTGAAGTGCGGCCTCGCGCTGAATCAAGGGCGCGAAGTACCGGAGCTGGCGAGACACGGCGTCCGCGAAGAGGGAGGCGTTGTAGACCGGATCGAGCAGCTTGGACGGCGCATGCCCCTGCCCCAACCCGCCCTTGCGGTTGAGCTGGAACAGACCGTAGGAGTCGTCGGGTCCAACCCGGTTCACCCTGGAGGGGTCAAGTCCCGTCTCGTACAGCGCGGTCACCGCCGCTGCTCGGGCAAGCTGCTGGGCCACCTTCCGAGTGCAACCATAGCCCTCCAGCAGCTTGGGTGTGCTGACGCCCACCCGCTTGCACAGGTCAGGGCCCAGGTTCCGCTCGAGAACCCCTTGGATCAAGTCCGCGAAGAAGAGCTGCTCCCCAGAGAGGGTGTCCGGCTTCATTGGGCGGCCCGTCTTCGCATGGAAGCGAACCGGCTTGACAAGGCGAAGCTCGGAGGACACGGGGGTCGCTGACAGCGGGACGATCCATTCGTTGACCCGTGATACACCATCCACAAATGACGGACCCATCGTCCGGTTTTCCCGGCCATAGCTGTTTGGGCTGATGGGCTGGAGATGGACACGCGATGCGCTGGGTTTCCCGGTGACAATGGCCGGCAGCCACGACTGCCCGTTGTAGAAGGCGACCCGAGCACCTGGAATCACCTTGGAAGGGGCCTCGGCTCTTGAGCCACGGAAGGGCGAGTCCTGCCGAACCGACTCGTCGATCAAGAGGGGGGCGAAGACCGAAGAAGCCTTTTGAGCGGAGGTCTTGTCCAGGGCGCTGAATCCATGCTTGCTCATGGCCTTGCGAAGCAGTCGAGCTCGCTGTTGAAGCGCCCCTCGGTTCTGGTCGGCAAGGAAGGCCCTGGAGATGTCCCGAACCTCGCGTGCAGCAGACCGGAAGTAGTCCCGATGCTGGCCCGTCTTGTCGAGAGACACCGCCTCTTCGGCCAAGGCCTCTGCGGTCAGAAGGTGCTTTCGGATGCAGTCGGGGCAGTGCTTGGAGGGCTGAACCAGATGGTCTTCCAGCAACACGAGCTGCTTGGCCATCTCCCGTGCGTTGTGCATGGGCTCGAAGACAGGCAACAGACCTTCGGTTCCACGGGGAACAGGTCCGGTGTTCCGTGGTGTCCGCCCCTCCACCGAGAGCGGGCTGACCATGGCCATCGGCAAACCCGTGCGCTGGTTGGCGAGGGCAGCCTGGCTGGCACGGTCGACCTCAAAGACCGACTGCTGGTGGCGGCGAAGCTGTGCGTCCAGGTTCTTCTCGGCCTGGATGTCCTCCCGGATGCCCCGCGAAACCGCTCGGATGGCCTGCTCCGCCTTCCGGAACTCCTCCGCATCCTTGTCGTCGTGGTCGAAGGGGATGTCGTCGGGGAGCTCGACACGCTCTGCCGCCAGCGGGCCCGGATCTGGGTAGCCCAGTGCAACCAGACCCCGCGTCTGGGCCGCGTCAAGGGGGTGCGGCTCGAAGACGCTGTCGGCCGGAGGGTCCACCGAGATGGGGAGGGCAGAGAGCTGACCAGGGAAGGCGCTGACGGTGGGCGGCATCACGATCTGGCCGGCGTCGGTGACGGGGTAGGCGAAACGCAGATCTCCCTTCATCGGGGACCTCCAAACAAGCGATGAACAAGAGACGGCGCTGCGAGAGCTGCGCCCGCCACCATCAAGACAATCCCCACATCTGCCGCCGACTCTCGACTGGCGAGCGCAGACGAACCCATGCGGGTCACATGGCCAGGCTTGCGGTTGAAGCTCGGCTGGGCCGGGGACTGTGGCCGCAGCTCGTACTCCAGCATGGATGCGTCCACCCCCGGCTTGGACTTGGCCATCAGCTCGGCCAGGGCGCGAGGGGGGTTCTTGGCCTTGGCGATGACCCGCCCGAGCTGAACCGCCGTCATGTTGAGGCGGGGCAAGAGCACCCTGCGGACCCAGCCCACCTCCTTGGGGTAGGTCGGCTTGTGCTCGTCGGGAGACTTCTTGAGCTCGATGGCGATGGCCTCTGTGAGACCTTCTGCCACGAACCGGGACAGGCGGTCGCTGTTGACCCCCGCACGGTGGACCAGCTCATGGAGGACCGTCCAGGGCGCGGAGTCGAGGACGAAGACGTCCTTGTCGATCTGGAAGCCCACCACACCGGCCGACTCGTTTCTCGACCAGCCAGCCTTGGACATGACGTCCGCCATGCCGTTTCGGTCTACGATCTTGCAGGACACCTTGCCCATGGACACGCCCAGGGCGGCCTCGATGCGCCGGACGAACTCGTCCTGCTTGTGGCACTTCTTGATCATCGAAACGACTCCGCCCGAGCCACGGGAGACCCATCCGGCTGGCGATGGCTCAACACCGTGCGGAGCACCTTAATGGGGACCTCGGTGTAGCCCTTGCGGTTCTGTCGACGAGAGATGGCATCCAGCGGGAGCAGGGTCACCACCCCATTGAGGCCCACATGGATGACCTCCCACTGGGAGCCCGTGACCAGGTCCTTGGCCAGCTTGGCTGCAGCAGCATGGTCGACCAAGAGCATGTCGCCGTCCCGAACGGGCTCAACGCGCATCCGGATCGTACTGTCGCCCGACATCAGACGAAGCGCGTCAAAGACGTAACGGAGACCCGAGAGGTTCTGGAGCTCCTCAGTGGCCTGACGCTTCTCGAAGGCGGTGGCTCGAGGTCGACTCAGGGCTGACTTTGCAGCCTTGGCTCGACCATCGATCCAGCGGGACAGCACACGAGGGTTGCTCATGGGCGGGTAGTCGCCCTGGTCGGTGTAGACTGCCAAGGCGTCCTGGACACGCTCAATCAGCATGGGTGGCCCGTGAAAATCCCGGCCCCCAACATACACCGTCTCCAGCTCCTCCTGAAGAGACCCCTTGCGAGCTGACCCTGCCACCACCATCGCTCCCACCGCAGCCATCACTGCGAGGTTGCCTGGCGCGAATGGATCGCACGGTGGGCACTTGTCAGACATGGAGCCTCCAGCGGCACAGCTCAGGAGGCGGTCTCCTGCGATTCTTGGCAGATACTATCACTGCTTCAGCTCAGACGACACCTTCGCCCTTGCCACCCCGCGCAAGAAAGGCCATCGTCATCAAGTCCTGTCGACGGCGCTGGGATGCCAGGATGAAACCCCCCACCGTCAGGACGGCAGCGGTCGGCAAGATCCAAGGCTTGAGCTTCCCGTCCTGGCCCAGCATCCAGTCCGGCCAGATCCCATTGACGACGCCCTTGGCGCCCTCCGCTGCCTCCTTCACCACAGCAGCGGGTGAGGTTGCGTCCCACGCATCTGTCGCAGCCCCGGAAGGGTCAATCCGACGAGCTTGGGCGGCCTCAACGAGCGGCTGCTTCGCCAGGCTCGAGAAGACCGAACCAGGGCCCACGAGACCCTTGACCTCCGCACGCAGCTCGCCAGCGTTGATCGCAGGAGCCGGGATTCGACCTGCTTCCTCTACGATCTTCCCGGACCTGCCCAGAACCGAGAGGATGTCCGCCTGCTTGCGGTTGCTGTACTGGGTGTTCTTGACCGACAGCAAGATCTTCTGCGCCCGCTTCGCCAGCTCCGGGTCCTGCAGCGCCCGAGACGCCAGGGCCACCCAGTAGGCCGACTTCACCAGTGCGTCTCCCTCCGACGCGGGAGCCTTCCATGCGTTTCCTGAGATCCCAGCCTGTCGCCACCCGTCTGGAAGCAGGTCCTGCTTCATCGCCTTGTCGACCTCAGCGACAGCAACTTCGAGCTTGAGGGCACCTTCGGTGTTGTAGGCCTTGTTCAGGTGCTCCGCATAAGCCGCAGCCGCAGCAGACAGGGCGACACGTCCGCCGACATAGGCCAACAAAGCGGCACCCAGGACGCCGTAGCGAGGGGTGGCGAGAACGTGAAGGTATGGATTCGACATGGTCAGCCCGAGCGACGGGAGAGGTAGATGCCGCCGAGCAGGAGGGCAGCAGCGGCAGGGATGGCGACCTTCATCAGATCTGCGGGAGAAGCCGCTTTGACAAGCTCCACAGGCGTGGATGGAGCGGACGTGCCACGACGGACGGGGGCCACCTGGGAGATCTTGTTGACCCGCTCCTGGGTCGAGCTTGCGCTGGACGCTGCAGCCCGAGCGTCAGCCAGCGAGGCAAACGGGCCCGGAACCTTCCAGCCGGGAGCTCGAAGTGGAGGCTGGATCGAAGCAATCTTCTGGACGGCTCTCGTACCCGAGCTCTCCGAGACCCTGGATCGATCTCCGATTCCAGTGGAGAGGCCGGGGAAGAAGAGCTTTCCCACCCTGGAGGGGCCGGACTCAAGCTGTACCCAGCCGTTAGGCCACTGCCGCCAGGTCCATGTGAGACCATCCTCGTCGGTTTCGGCCACCCGGCGATACTGGGCGCCCAAGATCTGGGGAACCTGCTCAAGAGCAGCCTTCCGAGAACCACCACTGAGTGGAATCTGAAGGTGGGGCAGGTCCACCCCGATGTTCTGGAGACCGAGCTTCGAGCCTTCTTCACGAAGCGCAGCCCAGAAGGGGTTTTGGTGACTCCACAGGTCCTTGGAAGGCCACGTCGGACCCAGGCCAAGAAAGTCTGCAGCTCGAGCAGCCGGGAACCCATTGGAGTCCACGGTCGAGTGCCACGAAAACCCAGCAGCGGTAACTGAAGGGCGCTTCTGAGCGAGCTTGAACTGCGTGCCGATCGAGCGCCACGCCGAATCGAGCTTGACGTTCCGGAAGCCACGGGCTCGAAGCCGCTTGAGGAGCTCAGCCACCCGCCCCCGAAGGTCGGGGTGGAGGCTCTGAATCTTCTCCGCCTCGCTCCAGTCTCGCTCGTCTCCAAAACCACTGAAGTGCGACGAGCTGAACTGTGTGGCCGGAAGTGGCCTCATGTGAGTCTCCGATGGTCATGCTTCCAGCAGGGCTCAGACCACTGGTGAAGCCGGTTTGCAGCACCCTCCATGTCCACGACGGTGCAGCCTTGAGCATAGTCCTTGGCGATGATGTCCGCCATGACCTGGTCGGTGGCTTCACGCTCGGACATTCCCTCGTCGACGTAGGCCTGGATACGGGGCTTGACCTTGAGGTCGAAGATCAAAGGGATGACCTCGGGCAGCAGCCTCCGCTCGTTGAGGCCAAGCTGGGGGGAGCGGCGGGCGTAGGGGTCCTTCTTCTGGTAGATGTCCGTCTTGATGACGACGCCACCACGCTTTCCATCGCTACCAATGTGGTTAAAAGAGGTCTTCTGGTAGTCGATGACCCGCTGAAGGGATCTGGCTGCCCACTTGTCCCCTCGACGCGCCTTCTCAGAGAGGACCCAGTACCACTCGGGAGGCTGGGAGTGACACATCACGCAGCCCGACTTTCGGGTGTGATCCAGGCCATGTCGCTTGAGAATGGGCGCCTCGCCTTCCTTGGTGACTCCTGCCTCAATCAGTGGGTAGGCCTCATAGACGAACAGGTCGACCTTCTTCCTCCCATTCTCGTCTGCACGATGGTACTTCGAGATGGAGTTGAGCTTCTTGTCGAGCTTTTTGTGACTCCGGCCAGCCCGCTTCGCCTGTTTGATCAGCCGCTTGAAGAGCTCAATCTGTTCAGCGTTTTCCTTCGTGAATGGGTGCATGTGGAGCTCGCGAGGACCTCCAGAACCACCCTCACCCTTCGCAATGCCCAACAGGTTGATGTGAGGAGCCCTCTCCCCTCGGCGAACCTTGTTGTTCCATCCACCACGACCCTTGTGACTGTAGCTGGGGCCAAATTTCCGTCTGCCCAGGTCCTCCATGAACTTCCGGATGGGCTGCACCTTGTGTCTGTCGGTGCAGGACGTGTCCCCGATCTTGACCGTGAACGGGTTGGGGCGTCCACTGCTGTAGTCCAGGTCGATGGGCGCGAGAAGATGGTAGTACCCAGCCGCAGCCTTCTCCTCGATGGACTTGTTCTCCATCGACTTTCGCCAGGCCCGGTACGGCTCATGGGACTTTCCTCGAACCCCACTGTCCCAGACCTCCCGCATCGCCGCCAGGTAGTCATCGGTCGCCTGCATGGGCGGCTTGGACAGGACAAAGAAGGGCACCCGAACACCAGACTGCTGCTCAATGATGTCGAGTATGCGGTCCACTTCCGCCAAGGCTGCGTAGGTGTGATCCCACTCCATGCCAGGGTCTGAGAAGACGATGGCGTCCAGGTCTTGCGGCCGGACCTTGTACCCCTCGGCGGTGAGCTCACTATCAGCGAGCAGAGCCAGCATGGCCATGCTGTCTCGACCGAGACCCATGTTCAGGACGATCAAGCGATCTGTGTTGATGTTACCCTGGCCATCCCCACGCTCAATGAGCCACTGGACCTTTTCTTTGGGTGAGGCATCCTTTGAGAGGCCGCTCGCTCGGCGCCGAGCTCGCTCAGCCAGCTCGCGAATCCGATCGACCCCGACGGGAGCCCTGCGCTTGGTCGAGGCCTTGGCCTTCTCAGCCATCGCCAAGATCTGTTCGAGACTGAGGGCTTGGCTCCCCTGCTTGATTTGCTTGCGTCGAGACGCTTCGGCGGCCACGACAATCGCAGCCGCAGCGCCCAGTGCAAGAATGGCTCCATTGTCGCGCTTCATGGGCTATCCACCACACCAGTCAACCCACCACCGGAACGATACCCCGGCAGCGAGCTTCACGGATGTTGCGGACAACCAGCTTGGCCGTGTTGCCCAGGTTGCCCCCAACACACACCACATGGTCCTTGCCCTTCCAGCCAAGAACCACGTCGACATGGCCCGCATAGGACCCATCTGCCCGGATGCCACCCGATGCCGAGTCCGAGCCGGACCCCGACCGAATCTGAACAAGCATCGCCCCCGTGATGCACTCCGAGCCCGTCAAGCTCGCGCACGGCGTCCACACCCCATACCGCTTGGCCTCACGCTCCTGCATCCAGGCCGCACCCCACCAGTTGCGAAGCGGGTGCTCCGACCAGCCCGAGGGGTCGGCCCAGGGGAGGTGCATCGCTTCCGCCTGTGCCCACTGGGCAACCAGAGCGCACCATGCGAGCCCGGTGCCGTCCTTGTCTGGAGAGATCCTGTGATGCTCGACATATTCTCCCACCAGGCCCGACAGCGCAGGTCCTCGATTGGAGCCGGACGGGCGCTCGAGAATTCCGATCAACCCGATGATGTTCTCCGCCGCCACCCGCTGAAGCCCCGATGCCCGCGGGTCGATGGCTGCACGAGACTCCCGCATCATGCCTGCAACCCAATCCTGCCCCGCCTGCTCCTTGAGCAGCTCGGCACGCCAGGGAGCGGTGGGGTCATCGGGAGAGACGGGCGGGGCCTCACTGGTCCGCGAAGCGTAGCGAACGCCCTCGGAGACCGCCACGATCCACGTCTTGCTTCGATCGCTGTCGAGCTGCCACCACTCGTTCCCCGCGCTGTCTGTGTGGGTGCCGAAGACCGAATGGATCGATCCAGCGTCGAGCTTGCGACCGGCAGGGCTCGAGGTCTTGGGTTCTGTGAAGACGGGCAGCCTGTAGCGGCCGATCTGAGCATGAAACGAGCTCACTGGATCCTCCGTGTCTGCCGCGACTGTATCACGCGACTTCATCTGTGACGCCTGCATCTTGAGGCGCTTCAGCTTCCACAGACGACCGACCCAGACGGTAGACCAGTAGACGATCGGTGCAAGCACCGGAAACAAGTCCCAGAAATCCATCGCTATTCCTCGACCCCTTCTCGTTGAAGGTGGCTGCGGTACAGCGCCTCAATCGGGTCTTCTTCGGGAATCTCTACACCCCCCACTGCTGACTCGGAGGGCTCGGCCACACCAGGCATGGACTCAAGCTCCTGACTTAGCTGGAAGAACCGGCTCTTGCCGGCGTCCAACTGCTCCGTGTCGAACTCGATCCGAGGCGCAGGAAGGTCGGCCAGCATCAAGTCGACCTTGTGCAGGAAGCTCGCCCCATCCACATGGTTCCCCGTCACCGACTGGCCGGTGCTCGCATAGGTGCGGAGCTCGTTCTGGATGCCATCATAGGCGTTGTAGGAGTCAAGGTTGGCGTGGATGTTCTCGTCCAGTGAGACCAGCGACGGAAAGCCACCGAAGAAGGCCGAAGACAAGAGCGCGCCCATGATGAAACCTCGACCCCCAGGAGTCACGTCATCGAAGCCCTTTCGGAGCACCGTGACAGCGCCCATCGCCAGCATGGTGCTGCTCCAGAAAGCCGTGCTCAAGAAGCCAAACTGGTACGACTGAAGCGAGCGACTGATCTCATAGTGATGGCGAAGCCGAGAGGTCGACACCAACTCCAGCTCTCGGATGCGCTGGCACATGGAAACCGTCACTTCTCCTACACACTTCGACAAACGCTGGGACGACGGATGCCGCTCTTGCAACCAGTCGTCGGTCCACAAGTCCATCGACTGAACCGTCGTCCAAAAGAAGACATGAGCCACGGCGTGAAACATGAGCGCCATGGCCATCGAAGAGGTATACCCCTTCGACTGCACAGCCATCACATTCGTGGCCCACAGCTCAATAGCCTCGCAGACTCTTCGCCATGCCCGGAGGAGCGCAGACCGCGCGTCTCGCCCGTCATCGGCCACGCGGCTTCCGATGTCGACGCTTGCCCTCAGCCTGCTGTTGGCCCACTCGCTGCTGAAGCGCCAACTCCAGGTCCTGCAATTCTTCTGTCGACAAACGCTGCAAGCGCTCCTTGATCTGATTCACCGGAACCGTCTGGAATCGCTGCTGACCCCCACGCCTTCGGGGATTCGAGCGGGTCGACAGCTCACGGCTTGCCGCTTCGGTGAGCAGATCTACCAGCCGATTCCGATCTTCGCGTTGCCGACGTGCAGCAAGCTGACCTGGATGCGCTGGAGCTGCCCGCTTGGCCTGCTCAGCCATCGCCAAGATCTGTTCGAGACTGAGAGCCTGGCTACCCTTCCTCTTCGATAGCTCAGAGGCCACGGCCAGTGCCGCAACAGCGCCGAGAACAAGGGGAGCAGACATCGTACCTCCGAATGGCGAATCTTAGCCGATGACCAGCACAAAGTCGACCACAGCCATCCTTTCCAGAGTCAATCAATGATTGACAGCATCAAGCTGTCGTGTGATACCTTCGGAGGAGCCGAGATGCTGTCATCCAAGCCGACCTTCAACGTCTACCTCTCCCACGTCGAGCGATACATGAAGCAGGGAGCCCCGAGAGGGGTCGCACATGGCTTCGCCTTGAGGATGGACTGGCCGGAGATGTTCTTCCAGATCGAGGGGACTGACAAAGACCCTCGAGAGGTGGCTCAAGACGACATCGACGGCTGGCTCGGCTGGTTGGTCACCGAGTGGAACCGGAGCACTCAATGAACACTGTGGAAGCGAAAATTCAGGCTCAGCTCGACGAGCTGCACCAGGGCGCCCGCGTCGTCGGGTTCCGCCAGGTCGGAGAGCACTTCCTCTTGCGGGTTCGCGCCGAAGGGCACAGCGGCTCCCTGCGATTCCGGGTCCACCCGTCCGACATGAGGCTCGTACCCATTGGGTCGAGCGACCGAAAGCATGGCGGGCTCCGCGTAGACGAACGCTCCAGCAAGAAGGTCAAAGCATGAAGTTGCCCATCGAAAACGGACAGCTCGAAATCTGGGTGATCTTGAAGTCTCAGACCAACGGTCTTGGGTCTCCAGGAAAAAGTGAGATTGTGGCCGCATTCACCGGGAGATGGGGGAAGACGGCGCATGCAGAAGCCATGGAAGCCATCACCATCCTTCGAGAAGACCTCAGCGACACAGAGAGTCTTCATCTGGTGTGTGCTCACATCGGCGGCCTCGTTCAGGTCAATGCCTTGTTCCTCAACTCAGATCACAAAGGCTCCTTCACTTGAGTGCAGAGCTTGACTCAGACAAGGGAAGCCTGTAGGCTGTGCTTGGCCTGTGGAGGGCTGAAGGCTTAGGGCCTCGTGGTGGAGCCCCCGGCACGTTGGCATGCGTGCTGGGGGCATTTTCATTGAGTGAATGGCAAACCTTGGGGACGTAGCTCAGTTGGGAGAGCACCTGCTTTGCACGCAGGGGGTCAGGGGTTCGAGTCCCCTCGTCTCCACTTGACGGTGTAGCTCAGTTGGTAGAGCAAGCGGCTGTTAACCGCTGGGTCGGGGGTTCGAGTCCCTCCACCGTCGCCATGCTTGACGCGAACAAGCTCTTGGGTCGATCACAATGGGACGTAGCTCAACTGGTAGAGCGCTGACCTGCCACGGCAGGCCAGAGGTTGCAGGTTCGAGTCCTGCCGGCCCAGCCTCCAAGGCAAATCCCAGGTTGACAAGTAGAAGTATTTGGTTACCGGTGCTCGAAAGGGAGTACCGATGTCTGAAGCTCGCTACGCCGAAACCTACATCGGGGTGATGGTCACCCAGGACATGCTCTACCGGATGGAGACCACCAGGACTGACCTGTGTGGACACCAGCCCGAAGACACAGAACACAAGTTCTGTCCCGAGTGCGGGATTCGCATGTCCGACCGATATGTGGAAGAAGAGGCCTGGCACATGCAGGACCACCTCAAGGACCTGCTCAAGGGGTTCTCCATCAAGTGGGAAGACCTCTTTCTCAGGGACGGGTGGGCCGGCGTCGAGCTCGCAGGTTTCCGGTTCTTCCGAATCAAGGCCTCCAGCGGGGACGACAGTGACTGCCCCTGCATCTTCGGATTCCGGCAGTCGGCCGGCGAAGCGCTCTCCACCATCTGGAAGCGCTACGAGACCATCAGCACGCTGGAGCCCAAACAGCTCAACAAGCTGCTCTACGTCGCCAGGGAAGGCCTGAAGCTCACGGGTGAACTCAAGCTCGTCACCAACCTGTATGTGATGGAGCAGTGATGGCTGAGATCAAAGCAATCCTGTTGATTCCCGAAAAGGGAGACCCACTCGGCCTCCTGGCTGATGGGGTGTGTGGCTCCCGCCCTCCAATGGCGCTTCGTTGGACAGACGCCACCTGGGGGGCCTGCGGATCTGCCGATGTACCCCAGACCCCATCGTGCCGCATGTACGACCCCGGAGAAGCCCTCGTCCTCGCATGGGACGGAAAGTCGGTGCGGGAAGGCTGCTACCGTGCGGCTGATGCCAGCGGCTACGCGCCGAGCGCCGTCCCCGGCGCGGTTGAGTGTGCGTTGGATGGAGATCAGATGATCCGTTCCATCTCCGAACTCGGAACCATCATTTTGCTCGACGCAGAGGGAAAGGACATCGCATGAAGGTGAACAAGGCAAAGGCCCAGGCGTTCCTGAACGGCCTGAACAAGATCCTCGACGGAGGCGGGTTCAAGGGGCGCTACTACTGGGACGACGGCGCACATCGGGACGAACAGGGCAACCTGTTCGGGCCTTCCGTCGAAGAACGGCACCTGTGCGACTGGACCGGGTATCTCGTTTTCAAGGGGACATACCGAGACGGTTGCCACGTCAACGACGACTCGTTCCCGAAGCGCTTGTCGATCAACGGGATCTGGGTGGAACCGAACATCCACGACGGCTGGGAATACGCCCACTACGACGTGGACGACCTGTACCGGGCGTGGTGCCACGACAAGGTGGAGTGCCGCTTTACCATCCCACGAGACAAGCAGGCTCAGGTGGAGCAGGCACTCCGCGCCTTGGGTGTCAAAACCCCCGTCTTCACACCCTCCTGAAAGGAGAACACATGAACCGCTCCTACTCACCGCTCGCAGACGGCATGGGCTGTCTGGTGAACGCCTACCTCGGCCTCGGGTCGCTGTACGGCACGGTGCTCTATTGTGTGGTCGCCCTCGACCTGCTCATGCGCGGCGACCTGTGCGGATTCCTCGGCTGGATCTTCCTGCTGGGACCGATAGTGACAGCGCTCGCAGGCACCGTGTGGCCCGTCGCGCTGTTCGTGTGGCCCTTCGGAGGGGGTTCCCTGTGACCGCTCCGCGTCGTTTGCGCGGGAGGCTTGCACGCCCAGGTGGAGCAGGCACTCCGTGCCTTGGGTGTCGAAGCCCCTATGTTCACCCCTGTTTGAAAGGAGACAGCATGAAAAACACTTCGATTTGGGCTTGCACGGAGGTCCTCCCCTACGCCGTCCGACACGAAGGGGTGGACCCATGCTACGGAGACACCCCTGAAGAGGCCACCAGGAGCTTCCTCGAGCAGTGGGGGGGCTTCCTCCGCGCAGAACACAGCTACCACCTGCGAGAAGACGATGTGCAAGTGGAGCTGACCCTTCTGACTCGACCCAAGGTCTGCCATGGCTGGAAGGGGTCTTCGACCTGTGGCTGCGGAGAGCCCGACAAGCATGAGCCGCACTACAGCCAGGACGGCCAGCCGATCGGACTGCCCAGGCTGGTGGGCTACTTGTCGGAGTCGCCCTTCACGGCCCGAATCCAGCAAGATACGTGAACCAAAAGAGCGACACCCAAGAAGGTGTCGCTCGACTGCACCTGAGACAAGCTCAAGAGGGCACGGTCATGGTTGGCACAGCCACCATACCACAGCGAAGCATGCTGACAACACGGAAAGCCGATGAAGGAACCAAGGCGATTGTGGTCAAACCAGTGAGCTACTTGTCGGAGTCGCCCCTCACGACCCGAATCGGATGAATCCTGGGGTCTGAGGGAGCCTCGATTCCGAGAATCAGATACAAGGCGGAATAATCGGTCTGACCCCAGCTCAATCGGCCTGGACCCGGAGGCGGTTGCTTCTCGAAAACCATGCCGTCGACGCCATCAACAATGGGCTTGCGACGAACAGTCGAGATGTTGGACTTGTCGAGCACCTTGTCGATGCGAGCGAGGCGGCGAGCGATGCGGCGCTGCTCCCGAGCGCCGGAGACAGCCATCTTTACCTCCAGCCTGCGCTTGCTTTCGACAAGACGCTGGATGCGACTCTCCGAGACCTCTCCTCCAAGATCAAGATCGCCATCATCGAGCCCAAGATCGTCGTCGAACATGTGATTCCCCTCAATGTAGTTCTGGAATGGGGAATAGCACGATCTCGATGGAGCCGCCAAGACCTGGTTCACCAGCGAGCTACCTGACCCTTCCGTCCGCAGCCCACTCCGGCCAAACCTCGACCAGCCGGTCTGTCGACAGCTCGGGTACGATCCACTGGCGCGTGCCACAAGTCAGGTCTGTGTCGTCGGAGTCTGGGGTGAGCTCGTCCACAAAGACAAGCACAGTCAAGACCATGGCAAACCCACCGTGAGTCCGAGCCGCCTGGTTGGCGTACCACTTCCGGATGTGGCCGTAGTCTGAGCCCAGGTAGAAGCCCGACCGCGAGCTGTAGGCTGTGTCGGAGACCTGCTCCTGGCTGCGGGCGGCCCGCATGCGCTTCTGCTTCAAGATGTTCTGGAAGGGGACCGTCGAGGTCCCGTGGTACAGCTCGAAGGGGACATCCCTCAACAGCTCTTCCTCGACATCAGAGAGCTTGTCGATGGTCGTCCACGACTCCGGACTGGCTGTGATGCCATGCTCACTGCTCAGATACTCTTCGGCGTACCACACCAGGTCATCAGTATCCGGCTGCGGGTCACCCTCAAGGTACTCGTCCAGCCACAACCGAAAGTGGGGATGCCTCAGCGTGTTCGACATCAAACGGTCGTAGGCCTCCTCCTGGGTCGGCATATTCCAAGAGCGGCTCCCCTTGAGGCGAGGGTTGTCCTCCGGCATGGAGTCTTCCAGCTCGCGGTGCAAGGCCTTGATGCGGGGATGCCAGGGGATGCGGGCGCCCTTCTTGGCCTTCCACTTCTTCATGGCCTGGCCCCGCAAGATCTGCCGGCCGGACTCCGACCCATTGAGCCGCTCGATGACCGCGATGGGCAGACACAAGGCCGGACGACCATCCTTCGTGCGCGTCCCCTTCGCTCCACACTTCTTGCTCCAGTCGAGCTTGGAGCCCTTGGGGACAATGCTTCGCCAGTCCTGCTTCGTCCACTTCCAGCTCCGGTAGCCCGGAGCCATGGCGGGCGAGCCCTTTCGCGAATTGGAGGCAGCCCCACCCCCCATCATGTCCTGAAGAAAACGACGGAGAGACCCTGAAGCCTGGGCAACAGCCTTTGGAGAAAAGGGGATTCCTCGAGCTTGAGCACCTGCAAGCACTCCTCCCCGCAAGTCTCGGTCAAGCACCAACCGTGCCTCCTTGACTCCTTCTCGCTGACGCCACGTCTGGAGCAACTCCCCTTGGGTCACCATCCCGTCTGCGTCGATGTAGTGGTCCCGGCCAACCTGGAGGCAGACATGTTCAATCCCTCGGTGCCCAGCGACTCCGACAAGCTGGATAGATGGAATCAACCCTTGAAGAGCGACCGCAAGCACCAAGCACCCACCCGCACTCCAAGTTGAACCGTATGTCTCAGGGTGAGCGTCCAAGATCTGGTACGACTCGGGGGTCTGCACCCACTGCTTCACCGCCTTTCCGTGGACTGGGTCCCCAACAACCAAGGATCGGCCTTGCCGCCTGGAGAGCTCGGCCGCAGCAGCGAGGGCGGCGATGGCGCCGATGGCGAGGGGGGTGGACATGGTTCAGTCTCCAGTGCGGACGAGGCCGTAGTCGCGGCCCGAGAGGCGGGAGCGGTGGATGTGGTATTTTCTGGGAACTCCCTTGAACACGCGGTCGGGACCCAGGTTGATCCCGACTGCGTACTGCACGAACTTCGCTCTGGTCAGGTCTGCTCCAGTCAGGTTTGCTTCGCTCAGGTTCGCTTGGTACAGTTGCGCGTCAGACAGGTCCGCTCGGTACAGGTTCGCTCCGGTCAGGTCCGCTTCCTGCAGGGTCGCTCCGGTCAGGTTCGCTCCGGACAGGTTCGCTCCGGACAGTTTCGCCCAGCGCAGGTGCGCTCCGGTCAGGTCCGCATCGGCCAGGTCCAGCCGCTCCTGCCCCAACGACTTCGACAGCTCCCGAGCTTCATCCACCCGCCCCGCTCGGACCAGCTCGACAATCCGAGCCTTTTCGGACTCAGACAGCTTCGACCGACTCCCCCGCTTGGAGAGCTCGGCCACAGCAGCGAGGGCGGCGACGGCGCCGATGGCGAGGGGGGTGGACATGGTTCAGTCTCCAGTGCGGACGAGGCCGTAGTCGCGGCCTGAGAGGCGGGAGCGTTGGATGCGGTATTCGTTGGGAACTCCCTTGAACACGCGGTCGTGGCCCAGGTTGATTCCGATTGCGTCCCACACAAACCTCGCTCCGGTCAGGTCTGCTCCAGTCAGGCTTGCCTCGCTCAGGTTCGCTCGGTACAGGATCGCTCGGTGCAGGTTCGCTCCGGACAGGTTTGCTCCGCGCAGGTTCGCTTTGTTCAGGCTCGAGCTGGTCAGGTTCGCTCCGGTCAGGTCTGCTCCAGTCAGGTTTGCCTCGCTCAGGTTCGCTCGGTACAGGTTCGCTTCGTGCAGGTTCGCTCCGGACATGCTCGCTCGGTACAGGCTCGCTCCGGCCAGGTCCGCTCCGGTCAGGTTGGCGCCGGTCAGGTTCGCTCTGAAAAGGTCCGCTGCGGTCAGGTCTGCTCCGGACAGGTTCGCTTCCGACAGGTCTACTTTGTTCAGGTCCGCTCCGCGCAGGTCCGCTTCTTCCAGGTTCGCTACGGCCAGGTCCGCTCCGGCCAGGTCCGCTCCGGTCAGGTCCGCCCGGCGCAGGTCCGCCCCAGACAGGTCCGCTCCGGTCAGTTGTGCTCTCGGCAGGTACGCTCCAGACAGGTCCGCTCCGCGCAGGTTCAGTCGCTCCTGCCCCAACGACTTCGACAGCTCCCGAGCTTCATCCACCCGCC
>Ga0180432_10005132_pt1 | contig 17597 bp, 14 predicted proteins | sample SS_ome_10_FD_132414 | JGI IMG/M metagenome (GOLD analysis project Ga0180432, IMG submission 132414) | Hypersaline lake sediment archaeal communities from the Salton Sea, California, USA - SS_1_MS_2 metaG | ecosystem: Environmental > Aquatic > Non-marine Saline and Alkaline > Hypersaline >...
CACCCACCCCGGAATCTGTACGCCGAGGGCGTCGCGAACCTGACCGGGACCCGGCAGTCCACTCTCGATTACTTCATCGCCGAGGACGAGGGCCGAGACCGTCAGCGGTCGCACTACGTCGATGTCGTCCAGACCAGCCGCGGCGAGCGAGCCGATCAACGCGGGGTTGAGGACATCTCCGGCCCGCGCCAGTACATCGCCTACGCCGCACTCCTCACCTTGCGGTCGGATGTGGAGTTTGTCGGGCACCTCGGCGACGACTCTGTGGTCCTCTACCCCAGCGATCTCCCACGGGATCACCGATTCGCCACCGGCGGGTATCGATCCCCCGGTAGCGATCCGCATCGCCTGCCCAGGCCCCAAGCCCGAAGAAGAAGGAGTTCCGGTGTCGACGGTTCCGACGATCATCCAAGGACCGGGCCCTGCCACGACCCAGCCGTCCATTGCCGCGGTGGCGAAGCCGGGAAGATCCACTTTGGCGGTTACATCTCGGGCCAGCGTTCGACCCTCGGCCAACGTGAGAGGAATCTGATCACAGGGTCCGGCGCCCAGCACCGATTGCGCAAGCGCTCGAGCCTGCCACCATGTCAACTCAGACATCGAAATCCCGGACGGCTACCAGGCTTGCTCGCTGCTCGCCCATGCCTTCGTCACCTCGCGCGCTCGGACTCCTCGATCTGCGCGGTTGCCCGCTCGAGATCCTCGGGAGTGTCTACGTCCAAAAGGCTAACGTCCGAGGGCACCGACACCTCGAACACGGACAGGTCATCCACGAGTTCATGGAATGGTCGATTGCGAAAATCGCGATTTGACGCAGCCCGCACCAAGGACTCGCGTCGGTACAGCGCCGACAGCCACTGCCGACGTCCGCCTGCCGTGATCGGTATCCAGGCATCCACCTTCGGACTCGACGCTGCCAGCGAATCGACGACGACGCCAAGGGCCGCTCGCACCATGGGCATATCCACGGCCACGACCCCCACGAACTCCGAAGTACACGAGGGAAGAGCAGACACGACCGCAGCCGCCGGTCCACCACCGACATCAGACCCGAGTTCGATCAGCACGGCCTCGGGATCGACGGACCTGATCGCATCGCATGCACGCTCGAACATCGTTCGCCCGTTAATGGGCGTGCTTGCCTTGTCCTGGCCCAGTCGGCTACTGGCGCCACCGGTCAATACCAACCAGTCGATCAACGGGTCTACGAGGCAACACGCGCGGCATGCGCCTCGGCATCTTGCACAGCCTGCTGCAAACCGGTGACCGCCGCGGTCAGCCGTCCATCCCATTCGCCCGCTCGGATGTGCCACATCACCGTGTCGACCTCCTGCTCGACCACCGCTCGAGGAGTTCGCGGTCCATCGGGTCCTAATCGACTAAGGACGCGATCGGCGCCAGCGAGCCACGTCTCGGCCACCTGCAGGTGGCCGACTTCCTTGGTCAGGTCGCGCAACTGGGATCCTGGGTGCGAGCGGGTCAAGGAGACCTCGTTGATCCGCGATTCGGCCGACCCTACGGCCGCGAGTAGTTCCTTGCGAACAGCCTCGTGGATAGCCGATCGCTGAATCCGCGCGCGGAGTTCCTCGCATGCGTGCTGAGCGTCGTGCTTGGCCTTGTAGAAACGCTCCTCGGTCCGATGCGGTTTGTGCTTAGCCGCATCGCGGTCCGCTCGTGAACGTTCCCGACCGTTCTCCCGTGGAGGCATAGCGCAACCCCTTCCGTTCCCCATCGCTTGCGCGCTGTAGTTCCATCCTTGCGCACAAGGCAGGGCCGACGAAAGGCCTTTCGGCACTTCCGAGGAGATCTCAATCGACTGGACCGGGGACCTGAACACATACGGCTTGCATGAGGCGCAAACTCGCCGCCACCCGGGCAACTTCATGTACGCGCAGGATGCCCACTCCCCCGAGGGCGCCCAACACAGTGAAGACACCCTCCGCTGTCGCGTATTCCTCCTGGAAGATGTCGAAACCGTGCGGCATGATCTGACAGATCGGCTTGCCGAGGGATCGCAGGCGAAACGAGTGCAAGAGCACCTGAGCTTGGTACTGGATCTTGCGAATCGGATCCAGCCTCGATCCGTAGAAGAAGCCCAGGCCGGGGTCTACGGCGATGCTCCGGACACCACGAGATTCAGCCAGACTGATGCGCGGCGCGAAGTGTTCCATCAAAGCAGGCACAGGATCTTGGCTGATCTGGATCTCAAGATCGTCACGCACCGTTCTACCTGGGGTGAAGCACATGACCAATGAGGCGCCGTACTCACCGATGACCTCGTAGATCGCCGACTCATCCTTGGTTCCGGTGAGATTGACTACCGCCGCACCGGCCTGAAGGCCAGCACGGATCACCTCCAGCTCGTAGCTTTCGATAGACGTGGGAACGCCGACATCGGTGAGTTCTTCGATAACCGGCACCAAAGACTCGATCTGCTTTTCCACGCCTGCGCGACTCGCATCGGCCCGCGAGGACTCCGCGCCGATATCGACCACATGTGCTCCCTGCGCCATCATGGCTCGGGCACGCCTGATGGCATCGGCGTGTGTCGGCGCGATGCTTTCTCGATAGGTGGAATCACGCGAGAGATTCACGACACCCATGACAATGGGTTCGACGTCAGTTGCGAAGCCCCGATCATCGATCGCGAAATCAGCGATCGACTCATCGAAATCGGCACGATGGCGTTCCACGAGTGCGGCGAGATCGAGCAGTGTCAACATCTTTCGATGCTATCCGGGCTATGCCGTCGCGTCGTGGCGGAGGAATCGACAGAAGACGAATCCGTCTTCTACGAACTGATGCGCGAGAGCGAAGCGCGGATAATCACCGCCGATCGCATCGCGCGCATCGCTTGCAGCATCCGGCAGATAGCCACCGCCTGCGAGAGATGGCGAAATCGTCAGGTCCATTTCGTCAACCAGATCCTCACGCACCATCGCATCGAGGATCGCCTCCCCTCCTTCGCACACGATGCGATGCATACCTTCCGAGCGCATCCACGAGACGACTCGCGGTAAGTCGACTCTCTCCTCGCCGATGGTCTGCACATCCGCGTGATCGCGAGCCACCGCGAGTGCCTGCTGGTCGACAATCTCGCTCGTAACGACGGTGACCGGAAATGCGGACTCGGCGAACAGTTCGTCGTTCCACGGCAAGTCCAACCGACCACTCACGATGACCACCCGCGGCGCCACCGCTAGTCCCGCCTGTGCGCGGGCCTGTTGCCACTCGACCTTCGCGCGCATCGGCTTGTAGCGCTCGGCTCGGATCGTCCCGGCACCCACGAGCACTGCGTCGCTCAATCGGCGCGCTTCCATGAAGACCCGTTTGTCGGCCGGTCCGGAGATAGAACCACTGAGGCCATCGGGCCCAACCGTCGCCCCATCGAGGGTCATCACCATCATGGTGCGCAACCACTCATCACGCGGCCACGGATAGGCCTCGGCGTAGTCCACGCCTCGACCCTAACCGGGCTATGCGGCAACCGTGGATCGACGAACCGCGATCCGTCGAGCACCGTCGAGTACCTGCCAACCATTTCGACGTGCGATCTGGCGAAGCCGGCGATTGGCGTTCACCACACTCGGGCGACCGACAAGAACGAGCAACGGTAGATCGTTGATCGAATCCGAGAACGCCGCACACCGGGTCAGGTCAAGGTCTTCCACCGCGGCCAAGGCCGACACGGCATCGGCCTTCTTCTGGCCGTGCAGGATCGGTCCTGCCAGCTCGCCGCTGTAGACACCCGCGATCCGTTCCGCCTGGGTTCCCATTGCCCCGGTCATTCCAAGTTCCCGCGCGATGCGTTCGGCTAACTCCACCGGGCTCGCCGTTACGAGCCAGGTTTGATCCCCCAGTCGCTGATGGCGACGAATTTCCGCTGACACGACCGGATTCAATCGGCGCCGCACTAGGCCCGGGACGATCTCGTCGCATAGGCGTTGGACATGCGCCACTTCCTGCCCGGCAGCAAGGGCGAGCGCCCGCCGAAGGACATAGTCACGTCCGGAGGCCGATTCGGTCCGAGTCCTTACGAATCGGGCGTTCATCGAGGCGAATCGGAACATCTCACTACTACTGACCCGACCACTGCGCACCAACTGCCACGCAAACGGCAGAAGGGACGAACCCCGCACCACCGTGTTGTCTAGATCGAAGAACGCTGCATTGGTCATGCTTGAACGCTAGGAACCGTCAGTTCTGTGACGTCTCGCGACATGCCCTGATACCGAGTGTTCACGCGGATGTCGACAACATGTCGATACCGAGTTGCCAGATCCATGACTGCCGTCGCGAATGTCTATGCATGCGAGTGACGATGGTCGCCGAATCATTTCTGCCTCGCGTCAACGGCGTATCCGGCTCGGTGATTCGCGCTTCACAACATCTCGTTCGACAAAATCATCACGTCGAGATCATCGCGCCGGAACCAGCACCCACTCACACCGACGATGGCGTTCCCATTCATTCAGTTTCATCATTCGCCGTTCCAGGCATGCATATTGATGTCGGCTACCGAACAGTGGCCAGACTGCGTGGCCTGCTCGAGTCCACTTATCCCGACGTCGTGCATCTCGCATCACCATTCGTCCTCGGCCATCAAGCGATACGGGCGGCCATGCATCTGGGACTGCCGACAGTGGCCGTGTTCCAAACGGATGTGTCCGGTTTTGCCCGCCACTACCGACTATCTCCCGTTGGGGCTCTGTCCGATGCCCTGATTCGACGCATTCACCGTGACGCGGATCTAACCCTCGTGCCATCAACGGCGTCCCGTGACTACTTGGCGTCCTTGGGCGTTCGGCGGGTGAGCCTGTGGGGACGCGGCGTCGATACCGACCAGTTCGACCCACGTCGCCGTTCACCTGACAAGCGAACCGAGTGGCTCTCTTCGAATCCAGGTCGCACCGTGGTCGGTTACGTAGGTCGGCTGGCGCCCGAGAAGAGGATAGAACTGCTCACGTGCGTGAAAGACGACCCTCGTGTGCAATTGGTGATCGTGGGAGATGGACCACAGCGAAGCGAGCTCATGCGACTCCTACCGTCCGCGATCTTCACCGGAATGCTGCGCGGTGAGGAACTAGGTGCCGCAGTCGCTTCTTTCGATGTGCTGGTCGCTCCCGGAGAGCGCGAGACTTTCTGCCAAGTCATCCAAGAAGGCATGGCGTCCGGCGTCCCGATCGTGGCCCCAGATGTCGGCGGTCCGCGGGATCTGGTGGTCCATGGTGAATTGGGGCTGCTCTATCCGCCAGGAGATCGGCGCCAACTGCGAAGATGCATCGACGCCCTGGTGGAGAGCCCGGCAGCGCGTGCAGTGATGGGTATCGCAGGACGCCGTCATATCAGGGACCGAACATGGACGAGTATCGGTGACGAGTTACTCGCCCACTACCGGGCAGTAGCGAGCAGTCGACCAGCCACGGTTGTCGCGTAACTCGGACAGGATCGAACACATTGCGTAGGCCCTACGGCATTGCCGATAGCCCACCATCGACGATCAACTCTTGCCCGGTCATGAAAGACGACGCATCGCTAGCAAGGAATAGGGCCGCTTGCGCTATTTCCTCGCTATTGCCCCAGCGCCCCATCGGGACCCTGCTGAGTACCGAGGCCTCCGTGCCTTCATCGCCGCGCAGGAAATCGGTGAGGTCTGTCTCGATCCACCCAGGTACCAGTGAATTAACCCGGATTCCCTGATGTGCGACCTCCACCGACAGGCTTCTGGTGAGCGAGGCAATCGCTGCTTTCGCAGCGCCGTAGTGCGACATCATCGGTGCACCGCGTAATCCGGCTACAGATCCGACGTTGATAATCGCTCCGTGACCGGACTCGGCCAGATGCGGTAACGCCTGCTGGATCAACCGAACACTGGCATCGACGTTCAGTGTCATCGTCTTGGTCCATCCACTCGGCCGCATCGCCGCGACCGGGACCGAGAAACTGTTGCCACCGGCGTTGTTCACGAGGATGTCCAGGCGTCCGAGGGCCGCGACCGTTTCCGCCACCAGTCGTTCGGCGGCGTCCTCATCGGTGACGTCGGCTGCGAAGGCGACTGCTTTCCCGCCCGCCGCGTTGATGCCATCGGCCGCCTGCTGAACCGCATCCGGGGTGCGCGCAGCTAGGGCGACTGCACACCCGCGAGCAGCGAATTCTTCGGCGATGGAGCGGCCGATGCCGCGGGATGCCCCGGTGATGAGTGCCACTCGTCCGGAAAGATCGAACTTGTCCATGAACCCCTCCCGGGCGTCGCCGTTGAGCAAAGCATGTCAAGTCGGTCAAGGCTACGCAGGTGATCGCGGTGGACGGATCCATCGCGAATGCCTCGTTGGTCGCCTAGAGCGGACCTTCCGCTAGCCGGACTCCGGTGAAGGGCCAGCGAGAGTGCGGCGGAAAGAAGTTGCGGTAGCTGTCTCGCGCGTGACCGGTCGGTGTGATGCAGGCACCTCCGCGTAGCACCATCTGTCCGGACATGAATTTGCCGTTGTATTCACCGATGGCTCCCGAGGGTGCGGCAAACCCCGGATACGGAAGGTACGCCGAGGACGTCCACTGCCAAGCAGTGTCGAAAACCTGTTCGAGTCCACCCGTACCGCCGGCGGCACCGGGATGGAAGGCGGCAACAGATCCGGTCTCCGCTGGTGGCTGCACACCGCTCGTGCGTACCGCGTGCTCCCATTCGAACTCCGTTGGCAGGCGCTTGCCGGCCCACGTGGCGAAGGCATCGGCCTCGTAATGGCTGACATGGATTACCGGCTCGTCCGGGCGAACCCGCCGAGTGCCATGCAACGTGTGCTCGAACCAGGCGTCGCCATCCCACTGCCAGTACAAGGGAGCATCCCAACGCTCTGCGTTGACTCGTGCCCACCCATCGGATAGCCACAACTCGTGGCGTTGGTAGCCACGATCGGCGATGAACTCCATCCACTCGCCGTTGGTGACCAAACGATTCGCCAACCGAAACGGTTGCAACAAGACCGCGTGCGCGGGCAATTCATTGTCGAAGGAGAACATCGAGGAGTCGTTTCCTACATCGACGATGCCGCCGCCAAATTCGGACCACCCGGAGCACGCAACATCTCCGGCTTGCACTCGTGGCCCTGGATAACCGACAGGCTGGAGCGGGTTCTGCGCGAGAACGTGCTTGATGTCCATCAACAGCAATTCTTGGTGCTGGTTCTCGTGATGGAAACCCAACTCGACGAAGCGTGCAAGGCGCGCGATGTCGTCCTCGCGTGCCGATGACAACAACTCCAGCATGCGGTCATCGACGTGGTCGCGGTAATCGCCCACCTCGTGGGCACCAGGTCGGGAGATGAATCCTCGGTTAGGACGGGGGTAGCGCGGACCCACCGTCTCGTAGTAACTGTTGAACAAAGTCCAGTACGTGTCCTGGAAGGTCGAGAACCCGGGCTGGAACTCGGCGAGTACGAAGGCTTCGAAGAACCAGGTGACGTGCGCGCGATGCCACTTCGTGGGACTGACATCGGGCATGGTCTGGACCGTTTGGTCCTCTGGGCTCAGCGGTGCTGCTAGTTCTTCGGTCAGACCTCTGACGCGTCGGTATTCCTCAGCCAGCCGATTCGCGTCCCAAGTGCCATCACCGGGACAGTCGGAGGATGCCGGATGCTGGCCGAGCGTTTCGTCCAGGGAGGGGCGAGGGCGCTCGGTAGATCGTGCGTGCCCCGTGGATTCTGCAGTGGGTGCCGACATGGTGCCTCGTACCTCGTACTTCGCGAAGGCGTCCCGTACGGCGGTGCTTAGTTTCCGCCGATCTTCAGGCTTTCCGTAACGACCCTAGCGACAGAAAGGCCGAGTTCGCACCCCCCTTTACCGACTACCCTGCGCTCATGACCGACCCGGCCAAGACAGGAGCCATCTCCGACCAGTTGCTGGCAGAAAGCCGAGGCATGGACCATCCGGCGCGTACCGGACTCATCGGTGCGGGGATCGTGCTGGGGCGCAGTTTCCAGCCCAACCTGCTCACCCGCGGCACCACCGACCAAGCGGTCATCAGCGGAGTGAGCTCTGCCTTCGCCTACGGCATCTTCTCCTCCGCCGATGCGATCGTCGATTCCCTCGCAGCCCGGGTCAGCGGGCAGGACGACCCCACAGCCGGGCCCCGCCTCGCGGTCGCGGCCGGGATCGGTGTCCTTGGCCTCGGTGCCTTCGTCGGGTTGCGCTGGCGCGAGCACGAGCCACGGGCGCGGGCCATGGGGCGCTTGATCGGCCGAACGGCAGTGGTCGGATCGCTCGCCAGCGCTGCGTCGTCGTTCACCGGCAGTGCGAGCACCGGACGCAGGTGGGGATTGGCGGCTGCGGCGCTCGCCACCGCCGGCTCGTGGGCCCTTGTCTCACCATGGCGTGCGGCTCCTGGATCGCTGATCCGCCAACGACTCAACAGCACGCCCTCCCCGGGCCAGCAGCAATTCTTCGAGGACTCGGTCCGCGAGGTAGCCCCGATCAAGATGGCCGCGATCGGCACCGGTGTGGCCGCCGGGATGTACGCGGTGGCTCGGGGTGAGTCCCTGCTCACCCACGGCATGGCCCGACTAGCCAGCGCGACCCTGGGCGGCAAGCCCGAGGACCACCGAGCACTGGGCAGACTCACCGCACTGGGCCTCAGCGCCGGGTTCGCATATGGCGCGTTGAACCGCGCTTCAGCATTCTTGACGAAGGGTGGTGGCGCGGTCGAGCCGGGAATGGATGTCCCCCCGGATATCCCCGAAATCACCGGCTGCGCCGCCTCCGGCGTGGACTGGATGAAGCAGACGCGCGAAGGGGCGCGATGGCTCTCCGCAGCACTGAGGCCAAGCGACATCACCGCCGTGATGGGAGGAGCTTCGGCAAAGCAGCCGATCCGCGTCTACGGAAGTCTGGATGTCGCCGAGGATCCGCACGAGAGAGTTGCTGTGCTGCTGCGCGAGATAGATCGGACGAAGGCACTGGAGCGCGGGCACTTTGCGTTGTTCTCCCCGACCGGCTCGGGGTACGTGAACTATGTCGCCACCGAGACCTTCGAGTTCCTCACCGGAGGTGACTGCGCGTCTGCTGCCATCCAGTACTCCGTGCTGCCGTCGAGCTTCTCGCTGGGAGATGTCTCGACCGGGGTCGACCAAACACGAATGGTGATCGACGGCATCGCGCAGCGCCTCTTGTCGATGGATCCGGCGAAACGTCCAGTCTTCTACCTATTCGGGGAGAGTCTGGGTTCACAGGTGAGCGAAGGTATGTTCGAGGGTACGTGGACCTACGGACTCCCCGGCGCGAAGGTCGATTATGCGCTGTGGATCGGCACACCATCCGCCACCACCTGGCGAAAGCAACTGTGGGGGGATCGGTCGATCACCGAGCCGCCCGATGTCGGACCAGATCACATCTACCTGCCGCGCTCGATCCGTGATTGGATCGAATTGCCGGACGACAAGCGCGATCAGATCCGCTACCTGCTGTTGCAAAACGGCGATGATCCGATCCCGAAGTTCGGCAGTCAATTGATCTGGCGCAAACCCGACTGGCTCGGCCCCGATCGGCCGATCGGATCCCCGCGCGGCACCTACTGGGTTCCCGGCGCCACCTTCTTGATGACCTTCATCGACATGCTCAATGCCCTCACCCCCACTCCTGGGGTGTTCGCGCAAGGAGGGCATGACTATCGGGAGGTGTTACCCCGGGCGATCAGTGAGACGTGGCGACTGCCGGGGACCGATGAGCAGATGGCGACCATGAACAAGGTGCTACGCGAGCGCGAACTGGCCTGGGAGCTGTATCGAGACTGGTCCGCGGCGCTGAGCAAGCCCGAGGACAAACGCGAGGAAGCCAAGTCGAAGGCATTGAAGAAGGCCACCGACTGGGTGGGTTACCCGGTCGACGAGGCGCACCTCATCGAATTGGTCCGGCGCGTACTACCCGACCGAGCCAACCTGCTCACACACCACTAGCGCATCGACCGCCACGGCTCCATTGCGCCCGAGGATGAGCGGGTTGATATCCGCTTCCACGATGCTCGGGTGATCAACCGCGATGCGGGAGAGCACGAGCACCGTGTACACGATCGCATCGAACGTCTCTTCGTTCGTCAACTTCGCCAGACCCGGTGCCTTGCGCACCAACCGCACGGCTTGATCGTGAGTGATCGGGGCCAACGACGTAGCGGTAAGTGACAATGCCTCGGCGTACCTACCGCCGATGCCCACTGCCACCACCGGCCCGTAGTGCGGATCACGTGTCATTCCGCAGATAACTTCCGGCCCCGCCGCCACCTCCTGGGCGACCAGCACCGATCCGCCGAACGCCTGCGTGGCGACCGACACTTCTTCCGCGGAGTTCAAGCCCAGGGCGACTCCCCCGATGCTGGCCTTGTGCGCAGGACCGTTCATCTTCACGACTACCGGGAAGCCCAGTTCTTGCGCGGCTTCGACTGCCTCCTCTGGGCCTTCTGCGAGTCGCCGGTCGGCCATCGGGATTCCGTAGCGCTCCATGATCTCCGCCGATATGTGCTCACTGAGGGCTCCGGGGCTGAGCAAATCCGATAGGTCGACTTCCTCGTGGGGGTCCAGATCCTTGCTCGTGAACGGATGCCACATGGACACCGCGGCCAGTGCTTCGACCGACGCACGTGTGCCGCGCAGCAGCGCCACGCCATTGGAAGCGGCGTAGTTCGCAATCCGACGAGGTGGATCAGTCACGTGCACAGTCGTGACCGCGGGGAAGATGCGTCGATCCTTGGTTGCCTCGGCAAGTCCGCGGACGATCGCCAGACACCAATCGTTCTCCGCATCGCCCCGGTACTGGGTGATGTCCACTTGTGCGAGCAGGATGTCGAACTCACCCGATAGCGCCATCAACTCCAGCGATTCGGGGAAGACCACCTCGGTCTCATCGACCATCCAGGCGTCCAGAGGGTTCTGCGGATTGAGAAAGTTGGGGAAACGTTCCTGCAGCGAGGCAACGAGTTCGTACGGCATGGGCGGAAATTCCAGCCCGGTGGGCTCGGCGGCGTCAGCGAGCATGCCGCACTCGCCACCGGATTCCGATATTGCGCCTAGTCGGATGCCCGTCGGCCACTTCGGCTGTCCGAGGATCTCCAGCGCCTCCATGAAGGTAGAAGTGTCGGTCACCTCGATGCCACCGTGGTGGTGCACGAAGTTGGTGAAGGCCTTACTCGAGCCGACCATCGCGCCGGTGTGCGCGAGTGCGGCTTGCGCGGCCACCCTGGAACGGCCGACCTTCATACACACCACCGGCTTGCCCGCTTCCGCGCAGGCACGCAATCCGTCGGCGAAGGCTTCCGGACGCCGTACGGTTTCTACGAACAGTCCGATCGCCTGCGTCTCCGGATCGTCGGCCAACCCCATCAGCAGATCAGCGGCATCGCGATTACCTTCCGATCCAGTGGAGAACACGGCCCGGAATCCGATGCGTGGACCGCAGTTCAGCATCGCATCGGCGATCGAGCCCGACTGCGCGATGACGGAAACATGACCGCGACGAAAGGACTTGGGAACGTTCGCGACCCACATCGATCCTCCGTGCGGGACCGCCATGCCCATGCAGTTCGGTCCGAGGATCGCGGCGTCGTAGGCGTCGGCCAAGTCCAAGATCTCCGGCACGAGTTCGCCGGCTCGCGCACCGGCTTCTGCCCCAAGGCCGGGAATCACGAACGCACGGATGCCGAACTCAAGAGCCTCCCGAACAACCTCCGCTATCGCATCGTGACCTACGAGCATGAAGGCGCACTCAGGCTTCTCCGGCAGCTCACTGATCGAGGTGTACACATCCTCACCGAGGATGGACTCTCCGGAAGGGTGCACCAGGAACGCGCGGCTGCGCCCTGCGATCGCCTCCGCGACGATCGCCGAGCGGCGCGCACTAGCGCCTACGACCACGATCGAATCGGGGTCGATCAGCCCCTTCACGCTCCGGTGCGCAGCGCGCTCGATTGTGGGTAGCGGTGATTCGACGAGGCTCATGACTCCCCCAGGGCGCCGGCGACAACGGTCCTCCCAGTGAGGACCGCTGGGACGTGCTGGTTGTGGAAGGCACCGGCGATGGGAGTAGTACGGACGACGCTGCAGGGCTGAAACCGGCTCTCGAAGGCTAGTGGTGGTACCCCGAGCGCACAACCCCAGCGGTCCGCTAGCGTCCCCTTCATGTATGCGATCTACGCCGCCGGCATCGACCGTGACGATCCGCTGTCCGTCTTGGGCATTGGCGACGTCGAGGCCAAACCCACTCCCGAGGAGTGGGTTGACGTCGACGTCAAGGCGATGAGCCTGAACCATCACGACGTCTGGGCTCTGAAGGGACAGGCACTGCGCGAAGAGCAAGTGCCGATGATCTTGGGTACCGACGCCGCCGGCATCGGACTCGACGGTGCGTCCGTGGTGGTGCACGCGGTGATCGGCTCCCCGATTCGCGGTGATGAGACCTTGGATCCCAAGCGTTCGCTCCTAAGCGAGGTCTACCCCGGCACCTTTGCCGAGCGAGTACGTGTTCCTGCGCAGAACCTGATCCCGTTGCCCGAGGGCATGGGCTTCGAGGAAGCGTCGTGCCTGCCTACCGCATACCTCACCGCGTACCGGATGCTGGCGACGAAGGCCGGCACGCAAGCCGGCGATACCGTGTTGATCCAAGGCGCTGGCGGTGGGGTTTCGACAGCCGCGATCGTGCTCGCCAAAGCAATGGGCCTTCGCGTGTGGGTGACCTCGCGAGACACCGCGAAGGGTGAGTGGGCCGTGAGCATCGGGGCTGACGAAGCCTTCGAGGTGGGCGCCCGTCTGCCCGACAAGGTCGATGCCGTGATCGAGACGGTCGGTGAAGCAACCTGGGACCACTCCCTCAAGTCGCTACGCCCCGGAGGAACGATCGTGGTCTCCGGTGCCACGTCCGGCGCCATGCCGCCCGCGCAGTTGAACCGAGTCTTCTTCTTGCAACTACAGATCGTCGGCTCGACCATGGGTACAGCGCAAGAGTTCCATCAACTACTTGCACTGCTTGCCGAATCCGGGGTGCGGCCGATCATCGATCGCACACTGCCGATGGATCAGGCTGCGGAGGGCTTCGCCGCGATGATCGGTGGCACGTTGCGCGGCAAGATCGTGATGACCCGCTAACGATGCACGTCGGCCAGTACCGAGTCCGCTACCGGGATGTCTACTCCGCCGGGATAGTGCTCAACTCCCGTTTTCTGGATATGTGCGATGAAGCCTTCACCGAGTATTTCCGTGCCTTGGGCTTCGCACCCAACGAGATGTACGCCGTGCCATTCGACGGCGCGCTCGCGCACATGGACGCCACTTTCCATGCGAGTGCGGGCATCGATGACACCCTCGATTTCGATGTCACGTGCGATTACGTCGGCACCTCCAGCATGGTGTTGACCTACACGATCACCCGAAGCGGATCACCGGTGTTCACCGGGAAGGCTCGCTACGTCAACATCGACGATTCCGGCACGCCCACACCCATTCCGCAGCCGATCCGAAACGCCGTAGCGGCGACTTAGCCGCGAGCGCGAATCTCGCCTCCAGGTTCCTCGGGTTCGTCATCCACCATTTCAGCCGGGAAACCCGGAGCCAGCACATCAATTCCGTACTGCTCCTCCAAGCGCTTGATGATGTTGGGTGACCACTCGCGCGGACCGTAACGCGCGATTCCGTCGTCGAAGATCCCCTCGACGAGTGCGGCCATTTCCAGTTCCATGCCAGCTTCTCGGGCCATCGCGTTAAACAAGCCGACGTCCTTCTTCACCAGATCCATCGTGAAGTTGATATCCCGTGATCCATTCAAAATGACCTGACTCTCAGTTTCGTGCACGAAAGACGTTCCCGAAGACGCCGCGATTGCTTCGTATGACACCGCGAGATCCAAGCCGACCTTCGCGCACGCGGCGAGGGCTTCAGTCACCGCCACCAGGTTCGCGGTCGCCAAGAAATTGGTGACCACCTTCAACTGCGATGCGGTACCCAGTGGTCCGGTGTGCAGGATGCGACGGCCCATTACGGTGAGAAGTGGCAGCAATGCCTCGAAGGTCGAGCGGTCGCATCCGGCGAAGATGGAGATGTTGCCGGTCGCGGCCCGATGGCATCCACCGGAAACGGGACAGTCAGCGGCCGATGCACCGACCTCGGTCACCAAAGCGCCGAGCCGCAGTACTTCGCGGGCGTCCGTCGTACTCATCTCGACCCAGATGCCGCCGGCGCGCATGGCTGCCAGCACGCCGTCGTCGGACTCCATGACCTGCGATACCACAGCCGGTGAGGGCAAACAGGTGATGACGACATCGCATTCGCTGGCGAGGTGCGCCGGCGAATCTGCGCCTCGAGCCCCCGCTTCGAGAAGCGGTGCCATCGCAGACGGCTGAGCATCGAGCACCACGGTGTCTGCCCCGCTTCTCACCAAGGTTCCCGCCAGTTTCGATCCGACGTTGCCAAGTCCGATGAATCCCACAGTGTTCACGGCTTGAGTCTGGCAGCACCCGCTGCTTCCCGGTGCTCTGCGTATGCTGTTCATGTCCAGTGATGCACCACCGGACTCGCAACCGCGGAGGCGATACCCGCCATGCAGGAGGCTGAACGCCAACTGGTCGTTGTGGCCAACCGGCTACCCGTCGAACCGGTCTATCTCGACGGCGACCCTGATCAGGAAATCATCGGGTGGCGTTTGGCCCCCGGTGGCCTGGTAAGCGCCCTGGAATCGGTGCTGCGAACGCAGGACGCAATCTGGATCGGCGCCGGTGATTTCGTCCCCGAAGTCGAGCACGGTCCGCTGCACCTGGAAGTCGTGTCCATCGATCCGGCCGACGCCGACGACTACTACGAGGGCTTCGCAAACTCGGCGATTTGGCCTCTTTACCACGACGCGATCGTCACTCCCGCCTATCACCGGCATCACTTTCGGGCTTACGAGCGGGTGAATCGCGCCTTCGCTCAGCGCGTGGCCGAGGTGGCCGCACCTGGCGCCACCGTGTGGGTGCACGACTACCAACTGCAACTCGTACCGGGGTTGCTGCGTGAGTTGCGCCCGGATGTGAGCATCGGCTTCTTCCTACACATCCCATTCCCACCGAGCGCACTTTTCGCCCAACTACCGTGGCGGCGGCGCATCCTGGAGGGGTTGCTGGGCTCGGACCTCATCGGCTTCCACACCCATGACGACGCCCGTGCCTTCGTATATTCCTGCGAACGGTTCCTAGGTATCTCCGCACACGAGGGAACGGTTCGCTGGGACGGCAGGCGCGTGGCTATTGGCGCGTTCCCCATCGGAATCGACGCCCAAGCGTTCTCCCAGACCGCACGGGATCCGGCTGTGATCGCTCGCGCTCAGGAGATCCGCGAGGAAATGGGCAACCCGAGCACTCTGCTTCTGGGCGTTGATCGTCTGGACTACACCAAGGGCATCGACATCCGCCTCAAGGCTTTCGCCGAACTGTTGCAAGGCGAGCGCTTGGATCCGGCCAGCACGGTCTTCGTCCAAGTGGCGGTCCCGTCGCGGGAGAACATCTCGCAGTACCAGCAAATCCGAGATGACATCGAACTCCTCGTAGGGCGATTTAACGGCGCCTTGTCCACGTTCGGCGCCACTCCGATCCACTACCTAAGACGCGTACTCGAGCGCGAGGAACTCATTGCCTTGTATCTCGCGGCTGACGTCCTACTCGTCACACCTTTGCGCGACGGAATGAATCTGGTTTGCAAGGAGTACGTGGCGTGCCGCAATGATGATTCCGGGGCACTCGTACTCAGTGAATTCACCGGTGCCGCACGCGAACTCACCCAGGCATTCTTGGTAAACCCTTACGACACCACCGGTGTGAGCGAGGCGATCGTCGAGGCAGTCAATGCGCCGGACTCGGAGAAACGTGCGCGCATGATCAGTATGCGGGCTGCCGTGTTCGACATGGATGCCCGAATGTGGGCTGCGGAGTTCCTGCACACGCTGCGGACCGGATTAGCCAGCGTTCAAGCAGCCCTTGCCGATGACCGCGACCAAGCTAAGTTGCCGATCGAACAACTCGCCACGGCTAGGCACCTTCTGGTGTGTGTCGATTACGACGGCACGATTTCTCCGATCGTCACTGATCCGCAAGCCGCGCGACCACTGCCAGAAGCGGTGCACGCCTTGGAGGTGCTTGCCTCGCTCCCGAGCACGACCGTGGCGGTGGTGTCCGGACGCGCCCTTGCGAATCTGCGGGAAGTCGCGCACTTGCCGCCAGGGATCCACCTCGTGGGTAGTCACGGAGCCGAAGTGGATGACCCACTTCAGCTCGATGCAGCGCAGCAGCGTCTGCTCGACCAGTGCACAAGCGCAGCGGAGGAACTCGTTGCACCAGTACCCGGAGCCCACATCGAGACCAAGCCGGGAAGCATCGCGATTCATGTTCGTCGTTGCGAACCTAAATTGGGAGCGGAGTTGATCCGCGCAATCGTGATGGGGCCGGGTCGCTACCCGGGCGTCTTGGGCCGGCATGGCAAGGAGGTCATCGAGCTCAGCGTTGCGCATGCGCAGAAAGCCGACGCGGTTCGATCTCTGCGACAACGATTCGATGCTTCCACGGTGCTGTTCATCGGAGATGATCTAACGGATGAATCGGTGTTCGCCGATCTCAGCGGTCAGGATGTGGGCATCAAGGTCGGTGCCGGTGATTCGGCTGCACTGTGGCGCGTGGAAACGCCAACCGATGTCGCGATATTGCTCAATCGCCTGGCTCAAGAACGCGCCGAGGCTCCTTAAGATTCGGTGCGGAGATCGTCTCTTCGAGATTCTCGGCACGCTCCGCGTACTAGGTGGCGATCTCCTCGAGTGAGCGTCGACGAGTCGCCGAGACGAAGAAGAGCAACACCACGACGATTACCCCGCTGACAGCCATGGATCCGAACGCCAACGGAATGGCGAAGGCAGCAAGTACGAGAGGAGCTGCAGCACCCCCGAGGTGACCAACGCCATCGGTGAACGCCATGCCCCACGGTCGGACCCGCGACGGCACGTGCTCGGCCGTAAAGGCGTAGAAGGTCGGTACTCCGAAACCGATCGTCACTCCCGCGATGAAGCCCAATGCAGTGAAAGCCGCTCCGGTTCCCAGCAACGCGATACCCGCCAAGGCGATCGCCCACACGCAGAAGTTCGCGATCAATAGCCACTTGCGCTCGAAGCGGTCGGCCACCAGATACGACAACACCGCCCCCAGCACCAGTCCGAGGTTGGCGATCGCAATGAAGCCCAGCGAAGTCACGAGACTGAATCCGTTGTTCGTCAGGATCGTCGGGGCGACGACGAGCCATCCGTAGTTCCCGAAGTAGTAGGCGATCCAGGCGATGGACAAGATCACCAGGACAATCGGCTTCCAGTGTGGCGGGCTCGAGTCCTTGGGCAGCGGGACTACGGCAGGTAGCTCGCCGATCTTGGCCTTTACTCGATCCTCTGCTTCGGCGACGAGTGCTTCGAGTTGGGCGTCTTGTCCCTTCATCCGGAGCAATCGTGGCGATGGCGGCATGTGCCGCCGCGTCGCCACGAGGACCACGGCACCCAGCGCACCGAAGCCGAAGAGGACCCGCCATCCCCAGTCAGCCACGGGCAGCAGCCATGCGGACAGGAAC
>Ga0180432_10005135_pt1 | contig 17592 bp, 20 predicted proteins | sample SS_ome_10_FD_132414 | JGI IMG/M metagenome (GOLD analysis project Ga0180432, IMG submission 132414) | Hypersaline lake sediment archaeal communities from the Salton Sea, California, USA - SS_1_MS_2 metaG | ecosystem: Environmental > Aquatic > Non-marine Saline and Alkaline > Hypersaline >...
ACCACCTATGGAAGCTTGCTAATCGTGCAGGAGGCTCCGCTACCCCAAAGGAGGATGCTTCGGTAACCCGCGCTTTTGAGGCAACAACACCCGTTCGGTAACAGTTTCTATTGACGCAATACGATCCGTTCCGCACCCTCATTCCTGCAACGCAACGCTACGGGTTGAGACTGGCATGGCGGGCATTGTATGATGCGAATGGGCCATGCGCGTAGGCCCGCGACCAGCCTGAGGTAAGGAGGGCTCCCAATGAGAAGCACGATAGCGGAGGCGATAGGCCTCAAGTATGATCCGGTGGCGGTGCTGCTGACGGATCAGAAGCCGGAAGGCGCGCTCCAGTTCAAGGAGGGGAAGTTCGGCTGCGTCATGTCGATGCTGGCTGCAGCCGCGCGGGGGAGGCAGGCCGTCTTCGATCGCACGACCTTCGGCTGCCCGGGTGGAGGCACCGGCCTCGGCTTCGGCAACCAGTACCGGAACTTCCCCGGCAGTGAGGAATGCTTCTACCACTTCCTCTCCGTGGGAAGCGAGAACTGGGAGCCGGGAAGGCAGATCGGCGAGATGCTGAAGCCTTACTTCAGAAAGGAGCTTCAGGACGATTGGGTCTACGGGGAGCGGTATCTGAAGACGCCGGAGCTGGTGAAGGCCTTTGTCGAGTGCCTGCCGATAACCGAAGTGCCTACCCAATACGTGGTGTTCAGGCCCCTGGGCCAGGTCGACGCGGACTCTGAGAAGCCGGAAACGATAGTGTTCCTCGCCGACATGGACCAGCTCTCAGCCCTCGTCGTGCTGGCCAACTACGAGAGGGACTACAACGAGAGCGTGATTGCGCCGCAGGCTGCGGGTTGCCAGTCGATCGGCATATACCCGTTCCGGGAGGCGAAGTCAGATACGCCGAGGGCCGTGATCGGGCTGTTCGACATCTCTGCCAGAGTCCAGATCAAGCGCCAGCTCAAGGACGACCTGCTGAGCTTTGCCGTCCCTCTCGCCATGTTCCACGAGATGGAGGCCAATGTCCCCGGTAGCTTCCTCGAACGGACCACGTGGAAAGAGCTGATGAAGCTGAAAGGCAAGGCCTGATTCAGACAGCAGCAGCTAGAGCAGCGAAGGGCTCCGGAAGACGAACTCGCGGATGGCTGAGAGGTACTGCTCCTTGCCCACCGACATCAAGTCGGTGTGGCCAGCCGCGGCAATGGTCACGAGCTTCTTGTCCCGCGAGCCGATGTTCTCGAAGAACTCCACCGCCAGTGCATGTGGAATGATCGCATCGTGTTCCCCGTGTATGAAGACAACAGGTGTAGTGATAGATCGAACCCGCTCCAGGTTGGCGCTTTCTATAGCCTGTAGTCGGGATGATGCGAGGTTCGGGAAGAAGACCGTCAGCAGTCTGCCCAGGCTGGCCGACGCGCTCTCGATGATCAAGCCGTCTATCTGTCCACCGTAGTTGGAGGCCAGCTCAATAGCCGGCATACTTCCCATCGACCTGCCCATGACGAACAGGCGACCCGTGTGACCGTTGGATCTCAAGATGCCACGGAAGTGGTCGAATACCGGGTGGGCATCCGCGACCAGGTTGGCAAACGATGGCTTCCCCGTGCTCCCCCCATAGCCACGGTAGTCGGCCACAAAGAGATTGATGCCGAGCGCATTGTAGTGTGGGGCGACCTCATCGTAGTCACAGACGACTTCACCGTTACCGTGGAAGTACAAGATCGACGGGCACTGTGCGCCCTTGGAGTAGAAGCGGCACGATATCGATACGCCGTCATCGACCGGCACGGTGTGATCGGTTGCTCCGGCTGGAGGCGGCGTGCACGACTCCCTCGGGTAGAAGACCGCCGCGAGGATATGCGGCTGGTCCAGGTAGGAGTAGTCAACCCGTTGACGCATGACAGCGAGTACATTGTAGCATGAGGCTTGCCTGCGTCAATGTAGCACCCCTGACGCGCAATCAGGAGAAAGCCACTGCAATGCGGGGTGCGCAGACAAAGGCCTGCTACTCGCTCGATCTCGAGCTGTAGCGGGTCGGCCTGAAGTGGTAGCGATATATGCAGTTGGGTGAGCCGCCGCTGACGCTCTCCACCATCTCGCCCTCGACGTAGCTGCCGGTCATCTCCTCTAACGCGGCCTTGCAGTGATTCGTAGAGCAGATACACAGCGCGGGGTTGGGCTCGAGCACACCGAGCTGTACCAGGAAGCACATGCAGCCGCCGTACGTCTCCTGGACGTTGGCCTCCCAGTACACCGTGTCGCCGGCCCGCTGGAACCGCCGGTCGTGCGGGACTGTGTCGTCGAGCCACTTGCACGCGGCCTCTATGTCGACGCCGGTTGGCGGCTCGCCGACGTACTCCTTGAAACCCTGGTAGCAGGCCGCACCCATCTCCTCCAGCACCCTGTTCCTGTGCTCCTCAGGAAGGTCGAGCACTGCCCTCATCACTCCCTTCACCACGCTCTGGAGCATCTTCGGCGCGACCGTCTCCCGATACATGTCCAGTACTTCGGAGCCGACCTTGCCCTTGCCGACCTTGACCCCGAGCTTGTCCTCCATAACTGTGCCTCCTTGAAGACTCGACTTGGGTACTGCGACTTTGGCGGCTATCGCGTCTGTGGGACCAGAATCTTAACACACATGATGAACGGGTGGCGAGGAACTGAAGCCGCGAGGAATGGGATAGCCTGCAGGTTGGGAGCTGGCAGCAGAGCGGAAATAAGCGGGGGGCTATCGCCCCCCTTTACCCCTTAGGCGCTCCGAAGCCCCAGGGCTGCTCCGGTGATTATTTTGCTGTAACCGATTATCTGTTGGCCGAAAGATCTGGAAGCGAATTCTTGCTAGAGTTTGGCGCTCACCTCCTTTCAGCGCCTCGTCTCCCGCCCTGGAGGGATACCTGAGGCAAGATAATAGGAGATGTAACGGTAGTACAAGATGGTACTCAAGATCGGCCATCAAGTCAAGTATTTCGCCATTATGGAACCTATCCGGCTTTTGGCGATAGTCGGCTGCCCTTGTCGCTTGCGGCGTGCTAATTGCCCTGTTGGGCTTGCCTGACCAGGTGGTCCTTGGCGTCTTCCTCGTTGTCGGCGAAGTATATGCTCCTGACGAACGTCTTGGCGATGACTTTCATGATGCCCGTCACGCCCACCACTGCATAGGCGTGGCCCTTGAACCTGTCCATCGCCTCCGCGACTTCCTTGCCCTTGTCCCTTACCTTGTTGGAGGCGTGCGTGTTGCTCACGTTAGCCATGACCAGGGCGAGGCTGTCGGATGGCTCGTTTCTCAGGAGTGCGGTTACCTCGTCCATTGTGGAGCAGTACTCAGCTTCAGGGAGACCGGAGTAGTCGGCTTGGATCATCTTGACGCCCTTGTGAGTAATCCACTTCACGCGGTCGCTCATTCGTGCCCTCCTTCTGCTTTCCCAATCGTCACGGCGAGGTAGGGTGAGAGTGATTGCGAATATACTACCACCGATCTTGATGGAATGAAAGGTGCAGGCGGCTATCGATAGGCTGCTCTTGCTGCGGGCGGAGCGAAGTACTACCACGTGCGTAGTACGATTTCCCCATTGACCGCTATACGGTGGCCGGCGTATTCTCAGAGTAGAGGTCGCTATGGTTAGCTTAGGGCTGGTCAAGATAGGAAGCGTGAAGTGCGCGGACTGTGCATGGCTGATGCGTACTTCGATCCCCGTTGACGGCGACTGCTCTGCCTACAACTACCCCTATAAGTCGGACATCGAGGCCTATGAGGATGCCCAGCACGAGGAGAACTCCGGCGATTCCTGCCAGAAGAGCCTCCACGTTGACTTCTGCGGAGCGGTATGGCTGAAGCTCCCCCGCCACGCCAAGGTCAAGAGCGGCACGATGGTCGACGCTCAGACTAAGCGCAAGTGCCCCAACTACAAGAAGAGGTAGTAACAGGGCCTGCGACTGTTCCCGGTAAGTGTGCTCCTCGGATGCCTCAGCATCAAGGCAATGTCCGGGAAATGAGGAACTCCTCGAAGTCACTCCTGAACAGCTCTTGCTCTTCAGCAATGCGCTTCGACTCGGGCTTGAATCTTGTGGGGCGGGCTATTTCGTACTCGCTGTCCGCGATGCCACTGTCGAGGTATAGCCTGATCTTGGAGTCGCTTACTATCTCGACGATCTCGCTGTACATTCCCAGTTGGGGGCAGGCCTTCGCGCGATAGGCTTCGCCTTCGATCTCGACCTTGGCGACTGTCCGGAGAACGTAGCGGCTCCTCTCGAGCAGGAGTATGGCTATGGGGGACAGTACCACTGTCAGTAACAGCACGATGCCGAACACCAGGTTGAAGAAGTTGCGTCCTTGCGCGTCTCTCTTAGCCACCAGCTCGCTCTCGAAGATGGCGACATCGTTGATGGCGTCGCGTTCGGCCTTCAGGGGCACGTATTCGTGTTCGAAACCGTTCTCCTCCAGGAACTCGTGCAGGTCGCGATACAGGCGTCGGGGTGAATTGGCCCTTACATCGAGCTTGCATTCGGCGGAGACTTGCTGTGGCTTCCTGGACATGAAATCCGCGACGGCACGCAGCACCCTGCGGACAACTGACATCACGGCTCGCAGCCTGCTTGGCTTCTCGCGCCGTTCCGTCCGGGTGGTCTGAACGGGCCTCGCACAGACCTCGTATGTCATCTCACGAGTGACCATTATCTCTTGGACAGGTACTTGCCCATGACCATGAGCACGCACAGCGCCGACTTGGAGCACTCCGAGTCGCACTTCCTGCTGTGCTTCTTATGGATCTCGCCTAGACAATCCGGGATCGCCTTCTGGGGGGTGGTTGTCTGTTTCTTCTTGTCGACTTCCATGGTCCCTCTACAACTCGAGCCGGTCCAGATTCAATTCGCTGGCAGACTCGTTCTCCGAGGTCACAATCGGTATCTCGACTTCGATCGACGTGCCCTCTCCCAGCTTGCTTCGAGCATCGATGGAGCCGCCGTGGGCTTCGACGAGCCCGTAGCAGACGGTGAGTCCCAGCCCTGTTCCCTTTCCGTTGCCCCTGGAGGTGAAGAACGGGTCGAAGATGTGTGGCAGGTCCTCGTCGGGGATGCCCGGGCCGTCATCGGTGAGAGTGACACGTATTACGTCCCCTCTCGTCTCGCTTTGAACGTGCAGCTTGCCTCGGCCGTGGGCCTCGGCCATCGCGTAGTCGGCGTTGTTGATGATGTTCAGGAAAACCTGCTGTATCTGGTCGGGGTCAGCAAGCGTCGGTGGCAGGTCTGGATCGAGGTCCTCGCTGACCTGCACATCGTTGATCTCCAGTTCGTGGGTGCAGGTGTCAAGTGCCCGTTCGAGAAGCTGGTTGATGTTGACCAGGCATTTATCCGGCCTGTGTCGCCGTCCGAAGAGGAGCAAGTTCTCGATTAAGGTACTCGCCCTCTGCGCCTGCCGGTAGATTGCCTCGAGCCCACTCTTGATCGTCTCGTCCAGGTTCCTGCGTGACATCAACAACTGGTCATAGACCAGTATGGCCGAGACAGGGTCGTTGAACTCGTGTCCGACGCCGGTCGCCAGTTCTCCGATGGAGGCGAGACGGCCGATGAACTCCAGGCGCTCCTCGACGCGGTCCCGCTCTTCCTCTTCACGCCTCCGGTCCGATATGTCTCTGATTGAGATGAGACCTGCTAGTCTCCCTCGGTACTCAGTCCTGACTCCTACCGCCCTGACCCAAATATCGTTGCCGTCCCTGACCATTCCCCTGAACTTGTGGATCAGGCGCAGGTTGTCGTGGATCACGTCCTGGGCCAGGATACGCAGCACCCTGTCTCTGTCATCGGGATGCACGAGCTTGAGCGGATTGACCCCCAGCATGTCGTCTTCCGATTCGAAGCCGTACATGTCTGCCGCTGTCCGGTTAGCGAGGACAATCCTCATAGTCTCCGCGTCCACTATGAAGACCCCGTCGACGGCGCTGTCGAACAGCACCTTGTAGTAGTTCCTCTCCTTCTCCTCCTCCGATTGCGCCGTCAGATCCACCAGCCTGTTGTCGGCCAGCTTGGCGTTTGTCTGATTGGCATCCTCGTCGAAGGTGATGAAGAGGTCGACGGAGGACTCCATAGAGGTGACAGGTGCGCTGTCCGCCTCGCTCACGATCTGGATGTGGGCGGGGGGGGCTTGCTGGTCCAGCGATTTGCTCTTGGTTGTCATGTTCGACATCCGGCGAGACGAATCAGTTCAGCGGGATGGAAAAGTGACAAGAATACAACTTTCCTACCCGAACATTATCTTGCCCCCTGAACATACCCACAATGGCCTTTTCCGGTGATTCGGGGTAGGAAAATAGTACTAGAGCTACACCGAAATACATTGGAGCTCCAGAATCGAAATCCGGGCGTTTTCTGCGGCCTTCGGGAGCCATGGGTCGCGGCGGCGCTCGTTAGCTTCGGAGCACCGCTCTCGGGGGGCCGGGCTGAGGATTTGGCGGGTGTTCTATTTTACATAACACCACGCAGGGCGAAAATGAGGTATACATAACGTGCGGCAGGCGAGAGGGTTGGTTCGGAACATTAGTTCTTGGGAGGCTTGCGCCACGCGGCTGTTGAAGGTTGTGGGGCGGACGGAACGGGGGCGCGGACAGCATGTAGTGGGGCAGACAAAGACTCTGCCCCACTACGGCGACTGGTGGGTCTTACTCTGGTTGCGATTCGCAGGCGATGAGGAGTATGGTCAGGGCCAGCAAGGCCAGGGGCAGGAGACGGATTGCCAAGGATTTCACCATGTTTCCCTCCCCGCTTTTTTTGTGATGATACGTTAGGGGTGCGAGACTGTCAAGGAGGGTTGGGAAACAAGTCGGGCGAATGTGGATGGTGGGGGAACAATGGACTGACTGAAGGGTGGCGAGGTGCTATTTCCTCAGCGTCACGAGCCAGCCCTTGAGCATCTCCTCATCGTTGAGGATCTGCTTGGCCGTGTAGTAGGGGTCCACCTCGCCTTTGCCGACCTTGTCAGCGATAGCGATGAGATGGTCATCGTGTATCATGAGCTTGGAGATGCGGCGGCTGACACCCTGTTCGATAGCCCTGATGAGTTCGTTCTTGAGGTGCTCCCGTCGCCTCGCGGCAAGCTGACTTGTTGACTCGAGCATCTCACGGTGTTTGCCGATCTCCTCATAGAGCTCGGTGACGCCGACGTTGTTGAGGGCCTCAGTCGTAAGTACCGGTGTCCTCCAGACCGCCTCCTTTGGGTTGAGCATGAGCATCGATTCCAGCTCAACGACGACCTGGTCAGCACCCGGGCGGTCGGCCTTGTTGACGACGAACAAATCTGCGATCTCCATCAGGCCGGCCTTCATGGTCTGGATGGCGTCGCCGCCACCGGGGTAGAGGACGACCACTACCGTGTCCGCCGCCTCTATGATATCCAGCTCGGTCTGTCCGACTCCGACTGTCTCAACGATGATTATGTCCCTGCCGAAGGCGTCCAGAAGCTTTATCACTCTGCGCGCGGTCTCGGGCAGCCCCCCCAGGCTGCCACGCGTGGCCATGCTTCGTATGAATACGCCGCTGTCCAGGTAGTGCTGTTGCATGCGTATCCGGTCCCCGAGCACAGCCCCGCCCGAGAACGGACTCGTTGGATCGACGGCGATTATGCCTACGGTCAACCCTTTCTCTCTAACGGTGGCGGTAAGCCTGTCGACGAGGGTGCTCTTGCCGCTGCCCGGAGGCCCTGTCACTCCAATGCAGTAGGCTCTACCGGTGCGATGGCATATCTCCTTCATGATCTGTGGCGCGTCGGGCGTATCGCGCTCCACGAGGGTGATCAGACGTGAAAGCGCCCTCTCATCACCACCGAGCATCTTCTCGACAAGTTCCATCAGTGAGGCTCTCCCCGTGTCGCGAGACTGTCGCGGCCAATCCTGGGCCAGGGTCTATCTTATCATTCATCGCTAGCTTGGCGCAATGGCTCACCAGACTCTGGAGGGTGTGGTGGCCTGTTGCGGGTTGAAATCGCCCTGAAGACGGCGGATAATACCCCGCGACACAAGGCTGGATTCGGAGGAGGCTAGATGGGGACGCACGATGGCGACGTCAGGGCGCTGATGCAGAAGCATCGTGACGAGCTGACCGAGGAGATTCGCAGCCTGTACAGAGCGGAAGGCAAGGACGTCATAGTGGATGTGGACTACGACGTGAAGGTGTATCCGGTGAGGGAGGTATCCGTTCAGGAGGCCAAGACGGCCTTCGACAAAGCCCTCGACACGCACAGCGACGGCAAGCCTAGCCACCGGTAGCGGATCGTCAGCCAAACTTTCTGATTTCACGTCGCGGTAGGGAAGACCATGTCAGAAACAGTAGCTGTCGTAGTGTCTGTTGTCGCAGCTCTCGGAGTTGGGGGTATTCTCGGTGCCTACTTCAGGTCGGTCTTTGAGCGTAGGAGGGAAGTCAAAGAGCAAGAGCACGAGTTGAAACGTAGACGATACGGATGCACGCTGATCCTGATGATAACCAAGTTGGACCCCGAGACAGGATTGCGACATCTCGCAGAGATCAGATCGGACCTGAGGACCGCAGAAGATGTCGACAAGGAGATCGAGACCGAATTGCTCAACTCCGTTCTGTTTGCGAGTGATGAAGTTATAGAGTCGCTCTCCGATTTCGTTCGCAACCCGAGCTATCGGTCATATGTCAAGGCCGCTGTCTCGATGAGGGAGGACCTCTGGGGCAAGAGAACCAGAGTCGATGAGAAACTGCTAAATGTGTTCGCGACGGAGCGCGACTGAAAGCGCGATTATTGCCGCCGGAACATCATTTGCCAGCCTGGACTATCTGCTCTATCCGCTGCAGTATAATCGGAATCCGGCCTTGGCTAGCTTCATCAGGCGGAAGATGCCCCGATCTTCGAGGGGGTAGGGCATTCGCCCTCGAATGCCAGCTGGTAGGGTGGATGGAGCGAAGCGGAATCCACCACCCCTGCTGCCATCTAGCGTTGGGTTTGCCCACCCGCCCGCCCACGGGAGCGCAGCTCCCGTGGGCTCGCTTGTGTTGTCCATGCCAATCACCTCTCACATATGAAGACCACGTGTAAGCGAGAAGTGACAAACATCACATACCGGCACCGCTCGGTGTTCGTAGAATCATAAGTGACTCCTGATCAAGCCAGCAGGTCAGGAGTCGACTCCTCGCTCCCGCCTGGAGGCCGTTACCTCCTTGCGAAAGCTCTCCCGCCCTTGAGCCTCCCGGCGGGGGCCACCTGGTCCAGTAAGGCGAGGTAGACAGAGCAGCCCGCAGGCTTGGCTGATGGTCTACCTCGCCTATCAGTATTCTCCCGTTCTTGTCGTCTGGCTATGCGGGTACTTGCGGCAGTTCCTTCAGTGCCTGCTCTACCTTCTCTCTCGGATACTCGTAGTCCTCGAGTTGGCCCGCGAGGTATTTCTCGTACGCGCTCAGGTCGAAGTGACCATGACCGCTGAGGGCGAGCAGGATGTTCTTCTTCTCGCCGCTCTCTTTGCACTTCAGGGCCTCGTCGATGACTACCTTTATGGCGTGTGCCGGCTCCGGCGCTGGCAGGATGCCCTCAGCCCGCGCGAACTGCACTGCGGCGTCGAACGTCGGCACCTGGTGTACAGCGACCGCCTCCACGAACCCCAGCTTGTGGAGATGGCAGATGATGGGGGCCATGCCGTGGTAGCGAAGACCTCCCGCATGGACCGGAGGGGGCACGAACGAATGCCCGAGCGTGTACATCAACACGATTGGCGCCATGCCCGCTACGTCACCGAAGTCCCAAGTGTAGGGACCTCTTGTCACCGTAGGGCACGCCTCAGGCTCCACGTTGATGACTCGCAGGTTCGGCTTCTTGCCCGTGATCTTGTCCCTGACGAAGGGCAGGTACACCCCCGCGAAGTTGGAGCCGCCACCGATGCAACCGACGATGATGTCGGGGTACGCACCGGCCATCTCGAGCTGCTTCATCGCCTCCTGTCCGATGACGGTCTGGTGAAGCAGGACGTGATTGACCACGCTCCCGAGTGAGTAATGCGTGTCGTCATGGGCGAAGGCATCCTCGCAGGCCTCGCTGATGGCCATCCCCAGGCTGCCCGTGCACCCCGGGTCGTCCTTCAGTATCTTCCTGCCTATATCAGTGTCCTCGCTCGGGCTGGCCACTATCGTGGCCCCGTAGGTCTCCATGAGTATGCGGCGGTAGGGCTTCTGGTCGTAGCTGATCCTGACCATGTAGACCTTGCACTCGAGGTCAAAGAAGTTGCAGGCCATGGCCAGGGCGCTTCCCCACTGCCCGGCGCCAGTCTCGGTCGATAGCCGCTTGATGCCTTCCTTCTTGTTGTAGTAGGCCTGCGCGACCGCCGTGTTCAGCTTGTGGCTGCCGGCCGGGCTTACGCCCTCGTACTTGTAGAAGATCTGCGCCGGTGTGCCCAACGCCTTCTCCAGACGGTGTGCCCGGAACATCGGCGTCGGCCTCCAAAGCCTGTAGATGTCCCGCACCTCCTCCGGTATCTCGATGTACCGCTCTGTGCTGAACTCCTGTGTGTTGAGTTCATCAGCGAACAGGGGTGGTGGCAGCCTCGTCGGCTCCTTTGTACCGGGGTGGCGCATGGGTGGCATGGGTTCCGGCAGGTCGGCTTGGATGTTGTACCATTGAGTCGGTATATCCTTTTCGGTCAGAACGATCTTGGTCTCCATATGTACCTCCTTTCTTCAGGCTGACCAAAGGACTGCAACTATGTGGCTTGCCACATAGGGACCTCCTTGATGATGTTATTGAATCAGCGGCGGCTTCCGTCTGATATTGCGCTCCTTAAACTGCTTGCGAAGGCCTCGACCTTGGGCAGAGGGTTCTCCTCGCCCAAAAGCTGCATCAGGCGACTCCCTATGATTACGCCGTCAGCCACCTGCGCTACTCTTCTCGCCTGCTCCGGTGTCGATATTCCGAAGCCGACGCAGAGCGGCGTGGTCGTGTGCTCCCTGACCCTTCTCACGAAGTCCTCGAGCTCGGACGGCAGGTTCTCCCGTGCTCCGGTGACCCCCGTCAGCGACACGAGGTAGATGAAACCCCGTGACCTCGCTGCTACTTCCCTGACTCTCTCCTCCGTACTCGTGGGGGCCAATAGGTAGATTACGTCTACAGAATGCCTCTTCGCCATGTCTTCGAGGTCAGCGCCCTCTTCAGGAGGGAGGTCGGGCACGATGAGCCCGCTGACCCCAACGCGCTCACATTCCCGGCAGAAGGCCTCGACCCCGTAGCTGTGGATGGGATTGTAGTACGTCATGAACACAATCGGTATGCTGGTATTACCGCGAAGGCTCTCGGCGACCTCCAGGCATTTGGCCGGCGTCGTGCCATGGCTGAGAGAGTGATAGCTTGCCTGCTGTATGGTCGTGCCGTCCGCCAGCGGATCGGAGAACGGAATCCCCAACTCGATCAGATCGCAGCCACAAGACTCCAGGACGGGGACTACCTTCAGCGTGGTCTCGATGTCCGGGTAGCCGACCGTCAGATAGGTGATGAGAGCCCTGTGGCCGGGCGTCGTGAACACCTTCCCTATATTGCTCACAGCGATACCCCCAGCGCCCCGGCTACTATGGACATGTCCTTGTCGCCGCGTCCGGACAGGTTGACCACGATGATTTTGTCTCGGGGCAAGTCGGGCGCGATCTTGGACGCGTACGCTATCGCGTGGGCGGACTCCAGCGCAGGCAGTATCCCTTCGGTCCGGGCCAGGAGTTGGAAGCCATCGAGGGCCTCCTCATCGGATACCGCGACGTACCTTGCCCGGCCGATGTCCTTGAGGTAGCTGTGCTCCGGCCCCACCCCGGGGTAGTCGAGGCCGGGCGCGATGCTGGTCGTTTCCTTCATCTGCCCGTGCTCATCCTGGAGAAGATAGGAGCGGGCACCGTGCAAGACGCCGGGCCTCCCGGCAACGAGCGAAGCAGAGTGATGGCCGTCCCCCAGGCCGAGCCCGGCTGCCTCCACACCTGTGAGTTCGACATCAGCATCATCGAGGAAGGGGTAGAAGATGCCCATCGCGTTGCTTCCGCCGCCCACGCAGGCCATCACCTGGTCGGGTAGCCTGCCGTGGGCCGACAGCATCTGCTCCTTGGTCTCACGCCCGATTATTGACTGGAAATCACGCACCATCACAGGGTACGGGTGTGGTCCGACTACGGACCCCAGCAGATAGTAGGTCGTTCGGACATTGGTCACCCAGTCGCGTATAGCCTCGTTGATGGCGTCCTTGAGCGTGCGGCTGCCGGATGACACCGGCCTTACCTCAGCACCCAGCAGCTTCATTTTGAAAACATTCAGCGACTGCCGCACGATGTCCTCTTCTCCCATGTAGACGACGCAATCGAGGCCGAGCATGGCGCACGTGGTCGCGGTCGCCACCCCGTGTTGCCCCGCCCCCGTCTCGGCAATGATACGCTGCTTGCCCATTCGTTGCGCCAGCAGTCCCTGTCCCAGCGTGTTGTTGATCTTGTGCGCGCCTGTGTGTGCCAGGTCCTCGCGCTTGAGCAGTACGGTGGCTCCGCCGAGCTCGTCCGACAGCTTGCGTGCGGGATAGAGGGGCGTTGGCCGTCCCACGTAGTCACGGCACAGAGAATTATATCGCTCCCAGAAGCTGCTATCTGCCCTGGCCTGGGCATAGGCCTCTTCGAGCTCGCCCAGGGCCGGCATGAGCGTCTCCGGGACGAACTTGCCCCCGTAGGGACCGTAGCGTCCTTTGCCGTCAGGGAGCTGCACTTCCGCCTCCTTGTGCTCCCTGCTTCGCGTTCCTGATGAAATCGCGCATCTTGCGATGGTCCTTCTTCCCCGGGACTGACTCCACGCCGCTCGATACGTCCACGGCGTAGGGTTGCCCGACCTCGATAGCCTTACCCACATTCTCCAGCGTTAGCCCACCCGCCAGGATTATGGGTGTGTGGCGACCTATCTTTCGGGCAATCTCCCAGAGTTGCCTCAGCTCCGTGCCGTTCGACCTGTTGCCTTTCTCCTTGTCCAGCATGACCGCCGACACCCGGTACCGCGCCAGTCCCTCCGTCGCGGGCAGGCTCGCGGATGTGAATGCCTTTATGACCTTGGGATACAGGGCCTCACAGAGCCCCGGCCCCTCCCGGCCATGAAGTTGGGCGAAATCGATAGCGCATTCCGACATCGCCTTCCATATCTCTTCGAGTTCGCTGTCCACGAACACGCCCACCGTGGCAACGAACGGTGGCAGCTTGCTCGCGATCTGCTTCACTTCCGCGATCGTCACCTGGCGCGGGCTGGGCGCGAAAACGAACCCCACTGCGTCCGCCCCGCACTCGACCGCGGCCAGCGCGTCATCGACATTGGTGATCCCGCATATCTTGACCCTGGTCATAACCATCACGCCGAACCTGCTCGGGGGCTGCCCAGCAACTCACCTATCTTCGATGCCGGATCCGGGCTGGTCACCAGCGATTCACCAACCAGCATTGCGTCCACGCCGCCCTCCTGGAGCTTCAGGACGTCGTCGCGCGAGTGGATGCCGCTTTCGCTCACGACGACGACATCGGAAGGCACCAGCAGGCGCAGGTCCAGCGTCGTCTGTAGGTCGACGCTGAAATCCATGAGATTGCGGTTGTTGATGCCTATCACTTTGGGCGACAGGTCCCACGCTTTCATCAGCTCGTCCTGCGTGTGTACTTCAACCAGCGCCGTCATTCCCGCGCCGTGTACCGTCTCCAGCAGGGCCTTCAGTTCGTTCTCTGTCAAGATGTTGACGATCAGGAGGACGGCGTCCGCGCCGAAGGCGCGTGCCTCGTACACCTGATACGGGTCGATGACGAAGTCCTTGCGCAGGACCGGGATATCGACCTGCGCGCGCACCGCCTTCAAGTCATCGAGGCTTCCCAGGAAATACTCCGGCTCCGTGAGCACCGAGATGGCCGCAGCGCCCGCCTCCCGATAGACGCGAGCCAATGAGGCGGCGTCCAAGTCCAGCCGAAGCGGGCCCCTCGATGGTGACGCGCGTTTCACCTCCGCGATCAGGCTGATTCCCTCCCCCCGGAGCGCGCCGGCGAAATCGCGGGTTGCCGCCTGGTCCGAGGCGGCCCGCTCGATCACTGCGATGGGCGTGTCACCCTTGCGCTGCTCGAGCAACTGCTTCGTCCTCGCCACGATCTCGTTGAGAAGCACAGCTATCCCTCGTCGGCTGCGGTGCCGCCAAGCACCGTCCTGTACCCGACGATTACTAGAACGACCAGACCTACGGCCGCACCGGCGAACCTGTATTCGGTCGGTATGTACTGTTGACTGATGGCGTAGAAGAGCACTCCTATCCCGCCGAGTATGAGCCCGGGCATGACGAAGTCGGGCCTGTGCCTCGGGAGCAGGCCGAGCAGAACGAAGAACAGGCCGCAGGGATAGGAGATAATGAAGACGTTCTGCTCGTAATGCTGCAACGCCTCCTCATGGGCCTCCCAACCCCGGTCGTAGTCATACTGCGGGGCCTGGTAGAAAGCGGAGATGCCGAACGCCACGAGCATGATCAGGAACGCCGCAATGGCTAGCGCGTAGAAAGTCCTGACTATGGCCATCACTTCGACCGTTCCTCTCACGGGCTCAGCTCCCGACGCTCCTGCTGAACTCGACCAGGTGGTCAAGAGCACGCCTGGCATCACCACTGTCGACAGTCTCCGCCGCCGCCACCATGCCCTCCTCGAGATCGTTGGCCTTGCCCCCCACGACGAGGACGGCTGCGGCATTCAGCAGGACGATGTCTCTGCGGGGCCCCTTCTCGCCGTCCAGCAGGGCTCGTGTCAAGGTTGCGTTGTCCTCGGCGCTGCCGCCCGCCAAATCGCTCAGCCTGGCCCGCGAAAGGCCGAACCCCTCGGGATCGAGTTGATAGACCTTCACGTCCCCGTTGCGGGCCTCCGCCACCCTGCTGGACCCCATTGTCGACAGCTCATCGAGGCCGCCCGCGCCGTGCACCACCAGGGCGTGATCACACCCGAGTGCAAGGAGTGCATTGGCCAAAGCATCGATCAGGCTCTCGTCATACACGCCGAGCACCTGCCTTCGCGCGCCGGCCGGGTTGGTGAGCGGGCCCAGCACGTTGAATATCGTTCGCAGGCCGATCTCGCGCCTCGGCCCGATTGCGTGCTTCATCGCCGGATGGAACAGCGGAGCGAACAGGAAACCTATGCCCACCTCGTCTATGCACTGACTCACCTGTTCCGGGCCGAGTTCGAGGTTGACACCCAGCGCTTGCAGAAGGTCCGCGCTGCCGCATTGGCTGGAGACCGAGCGGTTGCCGTGCTTGGCGACCGCCAGTCCGGCGCCGGCGGCCACGAACGCGACCGTGGTGGATATGTTGAACGTGCCGCTTCCATCGCCACCCGTTCCGCAGGTATCCACGAGATCGTCCCGTTTAGGCCTGATTCGGACTGCGCTCTCCTTCATCGCTTCGGCGCAACCGGCTATCTCGTCAATCGTCTCGCCCTTGATCCTGAGAGCTGTGAGGAACGATCCGATCTGCGCCTGTGTCGCCTCGCCTCGCATGATCTCGCGCATGACGTCTCTTGCATCGGACCGCGAGAGGTCTATCCCCGAAACAACGGTTGATATGGCTTCCCTGATCATGCTACCCGCAAGCCTCCCGGCTCTTGAGCCCTTCCGGGCTGCGTTGCTCCTCCTCTGCCTGCTCGACAGCCTTCTCTAGGGCCTTGAGCTTGTTCAGGGTCTCATGATACTCCAATGTCGGGTCAGAATCATAGACTATCCCGGCCCCCGCCTGCAGATACGCGGTGTTGCCTATCATCACAATCGTGCGGATAGTGATGCACGTATCCATATTGCCGCTGAAGCTGAAGTAGCCTACGGCTCCGCCGTAGGGGCCGCGCTTGAGGTCCTCGATCTCCGTGATGATCTCCATAGCCCTTATCTTGGGCGCTCCTGTAAGTGTCCCGGCGGGGAATGCGGAACGGAGCAGGCTGAAGGCGTTCTCTCCTTCCTTGAGCCTGCCCCGAACGGTTGACACGATGTGCATGACGTGAGAGTATCTCTCGACTGACATGAGCACAGGCACGCTGACGCTTCCGTACTCGCTGACCCTGCCGACATCGTTCCTGGCCAGGTCGACCAACATGGCGTGCTCGGCCCGTTCCTTGGGGTCGCTCAGCAGTTCCGCTGCCAGGGCCTCGTCCTCCGCCTCCGTTGCCCCCCTGTGTCGCGTGCCGGCGATGGGACAGGTCTCAGCCAAGCCGTCCTCTACCTTCACCAGCATCTCGGGGCTGGAACCGATGAGCTGGAAGTCGCCCAGGTCGAGGTAGAACAGGTACGGCGATGGATTCAGCATTCGCAGCGCCCGGTAGATGGCGAAGGGGTGTGCGTTCGTCTTTCGGCGCAGCCTCTGCGAAGGAACGATCTGCAGCGTATCGCCGGCCACGATGTATTCCTTGCACTTCCTCACCGCCTCCTCGAACTCCTCCTGGGTGAAGTTGGACACGAGAGTGCCCGGCTCCACCGGTACTGTGCCGTTCCCCGGTTTCAATGACTCCATGGGCATCGGCTTGCTCAGCCTTGACACTATGGACTCGATCTTCTGCACGGCCTGATTGTAGGCGTAGTCGGCGGGTCCGTCAGTCGGCGTGTTGGCGACTATCTTCATCTTGTGCTGGACATGGTCGAAGATGATCATGGTGTCGGTGAACACGAAGACGCACTCGGGCAGGCCGAGTTCGTCCCGCGAGCACTCCGGCAGTTGCTCGAAGTGCCGCACCATGTCGTAGGACATGTAGCCAACTGCGCCCCCGAAAAACCTGGGAAGCCCCGGCACCTTCACTACCTTCCTCTGGGCCAGGATCTCCTGGACGAGGTGCAGGCAGTCCCTTCCCTCCAGGCTGACCTTCTGCCTGTCCCCATTGCTGTGGATAATGGCCCTATCCCCGGACGCCTTGAGCACGAGGTCGTGCCCCACGCCCATGAAGGAGTAGCGGCCCAGCTTCTCCCCGCCCTCGACGCTCTCGAGCAGGAAGGTTGGTGCTGCCTGCCTCAGCTTGAGGAAAACCGATACCGGCGTATCGAGGTCGGCGGGGAGTTCCCGGAAGATCGGTATCAGGTTCCCCTCTTTGGCCAGCCGCCTGAATTCTTCTAGACTCGGACTGTACTGTGCCGCCATCACTCCATCCTCATCATACAAATGAAAAGCCCCGTCCAAGGGACGGGGCTTGACCTCCGCGGTGCCACCCTTGTTAGCCGCCATCTCAAAGTGGCTGATGGCGACTCACTCGGTTCGGGTACGGCCTCGGATTGAGACGATACCCTAGGCTCTGATAACGGTGCCAACTCCGGCAAAGCCTACTACCACAATCGGGTTCGGTTTGCGGCTCCCAAGTCCATTCACCCCCTGCGCAGGCACCGGCTCACACCTTCCCCGGCTCTCTGAGCCTCGCTTGGGGGCTACTACTCTTGTTCGCAGCCGATCACGTATTCAGTTTGGTTAGGACTCTAGCATATAGCTATCGGCTTGTCAACATGCCGAATTGACTGATAATAAATGTTACCGAAGGTGGTATAGTTGCCTCAGAAAGAATGTTACCCAGAAGGGGGAGCATGACGAGAGGCAGTATAGAAGAGTACAAAGAGGCAGTGAGAGGGCG
>Ga0180432_10005137_pt1 | contig 17588 bp, 11 predicted proteins | sample SS_ome_10_FD_132414 | JGI IMG/M metagenome (GOLD analysis project Ga0180432, IMG submission 132414) | Hypersaline lake sediment archaeal communities from the Salton Sea, California, USA - SS_1_MS_2 metaG | ecosystem: Environmental > Aquatic > Non-marine Saline and Alkaline > Hypersaline >...
ACCCCCATCATCAGGAGTCAGGAAGAGAACCAGTCGCCCCAGCACGTCGGTCACCCGGATCTCGTCAGCAGCCTCGTAACCGCCGATGCGGATGGAGGCCCAGCTTGGATTGGGTGACACGTCGAAAGCCAAGCAGGCGGTGGTGGCATCGGCCGCGCCCGATGCACCGCCCCCAAACCAAGTGAGGGCACAGATGCGTTGGGTGTGTCCCGTGTACGTCCGGAGGCAATCGCCGTCGGCGATCCGCCAGAGCTTGATCGTTTGATCCCAACTCGCCGAGAGGGCATAGGCTTCATCATCCGAAACGATGACCGGGCAGATGTTGTGCGTGTGCCCGTAGAAGGTCCGGAGACAATCGCCGGTGGCCAAATCCCAGTGCTTGATGGTGTGGTCGCTGCTGGTCGACATCGCCTCGAAACGCTGGGGGAAGAAGGTGACGGTTCGCACCCAATCGGCGTGTCCCGTGAAGGTTCGCACGCACGCCCCGTCGGTGATCCGCCAGAGCTTCATCGTGTGATCGAGGCTCCCGGACAGGGCATGGGTCCCATCGGGGGAAACATCCACTGATCCGACCCAACTCGTATGCCCGGTGAAGGTCTGGATGCATCGGGCATCGGAGATCCGCCACAATTTGAGCGTCCCGTCTTCGCTTCCCGAAAGCACATGCTCGCCGTCGGGCGTGAGGGCGATCGATCGGATGCCGCCCGTGTGGCCGGTGAAGACCGCCAGCGTCTGGCCATCCGACAGACGCCAAAGGCGGAGCGTATGATCGAAGGCGCCTGAGATGGCCCGCTCCTGATCGGGCATGATCTCGATCGCAAAGACCTGATCGGTGTGGCCGGAGTACGTGGCCAGAACGTCTCCGTCTTCAATCGACCATTGTTTGAGCGTGTAATCCCAGCTCCCGGTCAGAAGACGCTGGTGGTCGTCGAAGACCTGCACCGCCCGCACGTTTTCGTCGTGGCCGGTGTAGGTTCGGAGGCACGCGCCGTCCTCCAGGCGCCACAGCTTCATGGTGCTGTCGGCGCTGCCGGAGATGAAGAAGGGCGGGGGATCGGGTCTCGCCGTCCCCGCGAGAAGGAAGAGTAGGGAAAGCGTCACACAGGGGGATGGGGGCTTCATCGGTGCTGGTCCTCCACGCGGGCCTCATTCGATCGCCCTTCATCTCCTACCCATGTGCGGCGCGACCCGGACGTTCCATTCTATACCTTGCCGGCCCCCTGTGCTAGGATTCGTCCCTTGGATCCCGAAACCGAAGGGGCTTCCGCATGTCCCGCCGCTCCCCATCAAGACCGACTCCGGCCGCGACCCGCTGGGTGGCGCTGGGGATCGTGCTGCTGGTCTTTGCCAGCTTCCTCCCCGCCCTGAGCAGCGGATGGGTGGGTTGGGATGACGATGCCCTCTTCATGCGGCACCACAAATTCCGCGCCCTGGACGCTGAGAACCTGGGCTGGATGTTCTCGACCTTTCAGACCGGGCACTACCAGCCGCTCACCTGGCTCAGCTTCGCCCTCGACTACCAGCTCTGGGAAATGAATCCCGCCGGCTATCACTTCGTCAACGTGATGCTCCACGCGGTCAACGCGGTGCTCTTCTTCCTTCTGATCGCCGCTTTCATTCGGCGGCGCCCCGAGGTGATCCCCTCCGGAACCTGGGGGTTTCCATTGGCCTGCGGGGTCGGGGCCCTTTTCTTCGCGATCCACCCCCTGCGCGCCGAATCGGTCGCCTGGGTGATCGAGCGCCGCGATACGCTCGCGGGGCTCTTCTACCTCCTGACGCTCCATACCTACCTGCGGATGCTCGACCGCCAAGGCTCCGCGCGCCGGCGCATGTACATCCTGAGCGTGGTCTGCTTCGCGCTCTCCCTGGGAGCCAAGGCCTGGGGCATCACGCTTCCGGTGGCGCTGCTGATCCTCGACATCTACCCCTTGCGGCGTTTTCGGACGGCCATCCGGCAGTGCCTCCTCGAGAAGGTGCCCTACCTCCTCCTCGCCCTCGCCTTCGCCGGCTTCGCCTTCCACGCGCAGAAGCATGCCGCGATGGAGATGGTCGTTGATCACACGCTCTTTGATCGCCTGATGCAGTCGGCCTATGCTTTGAGCTTCTACATCGGCAAGACGATCCTTCCCCTGGGGCTTTCCCCCCTCTATCTGCTCAAGCCGTCCTTCGATCCCCTGGCTCCCAAGTACATCCTCGGGGCGGTCGTGTCGCTGGGCATCACGGTCGTTCTCCTGCTGCTTCGAAAGCGCTGGCCGTGGGCGCTCGCCGCTTGGGCATGCTATGCGGTCGTGGTCTCGCCGGTGCTCGGCATCGCGCAGAGTGGACCGCAGATCACGGCCGATCGATACACCTATCTGTCCTGCCTGCCCTTCGGTGTTCTGGCGGCCGCCGGCGCCGCCGCCCTGATCAATCGCCGGAACGTGCGCCTGCTCATCGTACCTCTCTTGCTCGCCCTCGGCGTCTTGACGTTTCGGCAAGCCGGGATCTGGCACGACAGCGGAACCCTGTGGGAGCACGCGATCAAGCTCGATCCGAGCAACTACATCGCCTTCAACAACCGGGGCTACTTCGTCCACGAGAGGCAGGGCAATCTAGGGCAGGCGATCCGCGACTACTCGGCCGCGATCGACTTGAATCCGGAGTACGTGCTCGCGCGATACAACCGCGCCGGTCTGCGCCTGCGGCAGGGGAATCATGAAAGCGCGCTCCAGGATCTCAACGAGGTCATCCGGCGCGACCCGGATCACACGGCCGCCTATGTCAACCGCGCGGCGGCGCGGCATGCGCAGGGAGACATCGAGGGAGCGATCGCGGATCTCGATGCCGCCGTCGCCGTCGATCCCACCTTCTCGACCGCCTACCAGAACCGGGCGATGATCCGGGCGCAGCAGGGCGATCTGGCCGGCGCCCTGGCGGACGTCACCACCGCGATCGAGTTCGAGCCCTATAACGGGGCCCTCTACATGCAACGCGCCCGACTCCGGAGTCAGCTCGGGGACGCCGCCGGTGCCCAGACCGACTACAACGAGGCCATCCGCTTGCAGCGCGGGCGCTAGAGCCGCGCCGGGAAACGCGTGTAGCCCTCCAGATCGATCCGCTGAGGCCCGCGAGCCCATCCGATCCCCATCTCTCCCGGCAATCGGCCCTCCTGATAGCAGCGGCGCAGCTGTTCACTCAAGCCGTCGACCCACACCAAATCCTCCTCCCGCCGCACCAACGTCGCCGGAAAGCGCCCGGGGGCGGGCACCGCCTCCTGCATTCCGTTCACGCAGAGCGTGTGGCAACGAGCCGCCGGTAGGCCGCACGGGATCGCTTCGCCACCTCGCACGGCATCGGCGCACGCCCACAACTTGGTCGCCTGGGAATCGGCGTTCGGGGACGGATAACACAGGGCGGTGCCGTCCTCCATCTGAACCCGGATCGGCTCGTCTTCACCCGCAAACGACACCGTCGCCCGCTCGAACTCGCCTTCGAAAATCGGCTCCGAGGTCTGCCGCACCGCGTGCGAGCCGAAAAAGAGGACCTCGGCACCCCCGGCGGTTCGGATTCGAAGGGAGGCGGTATCGTAGGCCTCGATGTCGTTCGCGCGGTAACACTCGGCCTCCACCGCTACCGGCACAACGCTCCGCTCCGGGGCCGTGCCCAGCAGGTAGAGCAGGTTATGGAGGTCGTGGGCCATGGCGTTGTTGACCGGGCCATCCAACACCCATGTCCCCCCCGCCAGACGTTGCCGCCCCGCCCACTCGTTGCGCCGGTAGTAGTCAGTACCGCGCGGCCAAAGACAGAGGCTCTTCAGGCGCCGCGGTCGACCGAAACGTCCGTTCAGGATGTCGCGCTTCAAGCAGCGGATACCCTCGCTGAAGGACCACTGGAAGCCGACGGCCACCTGTTGGCCGGTTCGCCCGGCCGTCTCGATCATCCGATCGACCTCTTGCACGGTGGCGGCGGCGGGTTTCTCGCAGAGCACGTCGCTACCGTGCGCCAGGGCCGAACAGGTCTGTGCGCAGTGATGGTGGATCGGGGATGAGATGACGGCCAGATCGGCAGCCGCCTGATCGTGGAACGCATCGAGCGCCTCGTAGACGGGAACCCCGGGATCGGCCGGCGGCGCCGGATCGACCAGGCCCATGAGCTTCACCCCATGTTCTCCCGCCGCGGCGCTTCGGAGCGCGGAGAGATAGAACGCCCCGTACCCTTTCCCCCCCACCAACACCACGGAAATCGGTCTAGCCACGACCAAGGGGCTCCTCGAGCAGGTCGACCTCGATCAGCCGCTTCGATCGCACCTGGTAGCGCAACGTCTTGATCTCGAATCCATCCAGACGAACGCGCTCCCGAACCCCCGCCCACGGCAGTGTGAGGGTCGTCGTTCGGGGCTTCCCCGTGGGCTCGAACAGGCGGATGATCAACCCGGCCCCCATCTTGAACGCGGTCATCTGCACGACCGGATCGCTCAACCGGGGCCCCGGCGCCGGGCGGCGTCCCTTTCCCGGTGGGAAGCAGCAAAGCGCGAAGGGTCTCTCGTTGCGCACCTGCGCCTCGCGCCCCACCGCGGCCAAGCGTGCCCCGACCGGACCCGCATTCAGCCAGAATCGGAACCTGCGCTCACCCTGATCGATCCGGGGCGTGTGCCGGTCGGGCTGCACGATCGGGCGCGTTCCCGTGGGATGGGCGGCGTGCGCGGGGGAACGCAGGAGCGAAAGCCGGAGTTCCCCCCGGTAGGCATCGCATCCATACGTCGCGTCGTTGATACAGGTCAGGCAGCGATCGGCAACCCGATCGACAAGGGCCACCCACTTCTGGGCAATCGCCTCGTCGCCGTTGCCCGGGAGGGTTGCCGCACCGTAGGCCACCTCTCCACGGAGCTCGGGCCTCGCGAGCGGCGTCGGCAGTGACCACTTGAGCATCCGATCCTTCTCGGCCCAGTGTACGCGCACGGCGATCTCGATTTCCGTCCCCCGTTTGGGCAGCTTGATCTGCTGGCAGATGAAGGAGTGCCCGTAACCAAAGACCGCCTCGACTACGGTGCGTACGGCCCCATCCTCGATCACGCGCACCGAGGGAATCACTTGATCGCCCAAGCCCGAGAAGCGCGATCCGGCCTCCGGCGAAAGGAGCCGGAACCGGCCGGCCCGCCGGCGGAAGCGCGTCGTGGTCATCCCCCAAGGATCGGCGTTGTCGATCATCACCAGGAACCGGGCGGCGTCGGGTGACAAGTAATCGACGCCGCCGACTCGATAGCGGTCGATGAGACCCGTGTGCGTGTTGACCCGAACCTCCATGTCGTTCGATCGGAACTGGATCCGGCGGCCGGTGGCCCGGAGGGTGGGCGCGGGCTTGCGGGTGACGAGCTCGAGCCGGCAATCGAACCGGCTCATCCGACCCGGTTCGAGCACGGCGGGAAAGACGACTCGCTTGCGGTGATCCTCGTTGATGTTGCTCTCTTCCTTCTCCGCCTGCGCGGGGAGCGCCCTTCGGCCCTGGCGTACCCGGGGCTGCATGAAGCGTTCGGTGCCGTGCGGCCACTGCGGTTGCAGCTCGCACTCGACGATGCCCCGCACGGGATAGGGATGCGGGTTGTAGACGAGGATCGGAAACTCACCCGGCCGGGCCTTCGCCTGCCCTCTCGAGAGGGCGAAGAACGCGCGGGCCCGTACGCGCGAGACCATCTCTAGACCGTGATCGAGCAGCCGCAGGACCCCCTCTTCCACCAACGGGATCGAGGTCCCGGGGAGCGCGTCATGAAACTCGGAGGTGGCGAGATCACGGGACGCTTCGAGCAACTCCGACTCGGGGTACGGCATCAGCTTCTGCGCCGCGGCCGTCGTGGCCATCTTCTCGGTGGCGTAGAGCCAGTTCTCGAGCATCCGGTGCCGCCGCTTGACCTCGATCATCGAGGTATAGCAGCCAACGGCCCAGGGATTGAGATCCCGCTCGATTCGCGGAGGGGTAGGCACATGCCGGCGGCGTTCCTCGAAGTAGCGCTCGGGGGTCGAGTGCAGGATGCGGAGATCACCATGCTGCTTCGCGGCCCGCGCCAGATCCCGAAGGTCCTGGCGCGAAGGACCACCCCCGTGATTGCCCACGCCCCAGAGCAGGAGGGTGCAGGGATCATCTCGAATCCAGTCTTCCAGCCGTTCGCGGGCCTTGCCCGGGGCCGAGTTGTAGTGGGCATCCGCCCGGCATCCCCGTACCTCCGAGCCGTCGAAGCCAACCCACGTGAAGTCCGGATCGATCCAGGCGCAATCAGCCGGCGAAGGCCGGCAGAAAAGGTAGGCGTTGTATCCGCTCTTGGCGAGAATCTGGACCAACCCCCGGCTGTGGCCGAAGGGATCAAGGTTGACGGCGGCGGTGACGTCGACGCCGAAGGCCTCTCGGAAGTACCTCTTCCCCAACTGGATCTGACGAACGAACGACTCGCCCGAGGGCAAGTTGCAATCGGGCTGCAGGTACCAGCCCCCCATGATATGCCAACGCTTCCGTTTCACCAGCCGCCGGATGCGGGCGAAGAGGGAGGGTTCGTAGGCCTCGATCCATTGGTAGAGAATCGCCTCGTTGTGATTGAAGACGAAGGATGGGAACTCCTCGCACAGGTCGGCCGCGGTTCGAAAGGTCGCCATCGCTTCGGCCGCCCCCTCTTCCCACTCCCACAGCCAAACCGGGTCGATGTGGGCGTTGCAGACCAGATGGATCGACGGCTTGCTCATCCACTCCTCCCTAGGTGAAACCGGCGGTCCAGAAACTTGGTCTCGCGCCCCCGGCGATTCTCCACCAAACCCTTGCGCAACTCGAAGGTGTTGATCAGATCGTATCCGCAGCGGCGGTAGAAGTCGATGGCCCGCAGGTTCCCCGGCCAAACCATCTGGAGGAAGACGTCCGACTCCCCCGCCTCTCTGAGCTGCTCCTCCAGCGCAGCCAGCATCCGCGCTCCGATGCCCTGCCCGCGATGCGGTTCCGCCACGCCGAAGTTATCGAGAAACACCACCCCATCGCGGCGACCTCGGATCACGCCCACCACCTCATCCGCCTCCTGCCACACCCAGACAACCGACTCCGGCCGGCTGAGCCAGCCGGCTACCGTCTCCCGAGCATCCTCGATCGAAAAGGCCGGGGCGTGCTGCAGATCACGATGCACTTGGTAGATCTGGCGCGTGATCCCGATGACCGCATCCCAATCGGGGGGGATGTACAGGCGCAACCCCGCGGCCGGCTCCGCCCGATGGCGTTCCCATACCTCTCGGGTCATGCCCCAACGCACGGCGTCGTAGCGCTTCCGCTTCACTAGGCGGGCGTCGACGAAGCGGGCCTCCTCGCGCATCCCGGTCCGAAGGGCGAGATGGATCATCCGCTCGTTGCCGCTCCAGGTTCCCATCCCGATGCGAGGGAGATCGAAGGCCTCGATCACGTAGTCGACCCAGAGCCCGAATGCCCGGAGCCCCAAGCCGCGCCCCCAAGCGTCTTCCTCGGCGATCACGATGCCGCAGTCGCGCCAGCCGCCGCCCTCATCGATCCAGTAGCTATTGACCCAACCGATGTGCCGCCCCTCGGCCGACTCGATTTCGAGGCGGGTGCGCGGCTCGGGGAACGGGGGGGTGAGATTGCGGACCCAGCGGGGCATGAGCTCCGTCGGGGACCTCCGCTCCCACTCCCAGGGGCCGTCCCACTCCATCCACGCCCGCCCCGGCCGGAACCATCGGACGTAGTCTCGTACGTCTTCGTCGCGCGGATCGCGCAGTTTGACCGACTCGGCTTCGATGATCACCTTCTCCTCCCGACCTTGCTCCCCAAGAAGGGGGGCCCATGGGGGTCTTTGGGCCCTTTGGCCCCCCCTCTTCGCAAGGGCCCATCGTCTCCCCACTGACTACAGGTGTCAGCAGAAAAAAGCATAAACACTCCCCGGGGGTGCCGCGTCATAGGAGCAGAAGGTACCCACCCCCCGGACTGCAAATCCAAACCTCAGGATGGTGCAAGATGCGTGAATGGATGTTGGGCGCAGTCCTCCTCATCGCTTCCCCCGCCCAGGCGCTATACTCGGGTTTCGACGCGGGAACGGCCGCCCGGGAAAACCCGGCGTCCGACGGACGCAACGGCCATGTCCCCAGCGTCAATGCCCTGGCACTCGGTCCCCGCCGGGCGATCGACGTTGACGGACGGCTCGATGACACCGCTTGGCGGGAAGCCGACAGCGCGGGGGGATTCCGCATCTGGGATCCTGACCGGGGCGCGCTTCCCTCGGAGGAAACCGTCTTCAAGGTGGCCTACGATGAGGATGCGATCTACTTCGCCGTCGCTTGCCTCGAGAAAGACCCGGCGAGCATCTCCAAGACCTTGAGCCGGCGCGACAGCTACAGCAACACCGACATGGTCTCGATCTACATCGATCCCTATCACGATCGCACGACCGGCTACAACTTCCGCGTCAACCCGCTGGGGGTGCAGCAGGACGCCTACGTCTACAACGATGGTGATCGCGACACGGATTGGGATGCGGTCTGGCACGCCGAGACGAGCCAGGATGATGACGGCTGGTACGCCGAGGTCCGCGTCCCCTTCTCCTCCATCCGTTACCGTCAAGACTCCCCGACCTGGGGCCTGCAGGTCTACCGCTACATGCACGGACGGGGAGAGGACACCGCGTGGGTGACCTGGGATCGGGAGCAAGCGGGATTCGTGAGCCGCTTCGGCACGGTGCGCGGGCTCGCGGGCATTCCGGCGCCGCGGCAGCTCGAGGTCATGCCCTATGCCGTCGCCCGCACGACCGACCCTTCCGAAGAAGGTCCCGAGGAGCTCGACAACTTCGAGAACTTCGGAATGGACCTCAAGTACGGGGTGACGGCGGATCTTACGCTGAACGCCACCGTCCAGCCCGATTTCGGACAGGTGGAGGCCGATCCGGCCCAGTTGAACCTCACCCCCTACGAGACGTTCTTCCAAGAGAAGCGCCCCTTCTTCGTCGAGGGGAGCCGGTTCTTCGAGCACCCGGAGTTTCGGATGTTCTACTCCCGCCGCATTGGAACCGGCGACAAGAACTCCCGTATCCGGTACGCGGCGAAGCTGACCGGGAAGACAGTCGGGGATGTCTCGGTTGCTGCCCTCGCGGCCGCCACCGACATCACCCGGGACGGGCAGAGTCACAACTGCTTCAAGGGCGGCGACTGCTCCTCCCAGTATCTCGTGGGGCGCGTGGGGAAGGAATTCAACCAAGGAAATCACCACGTCAACCTGATGCAGACGGCGGTCTTCAACGGCGCCTCGCGCGATGATTTCGGCGATCGCGCCTCCCGCGAGGCCTACACCACGGGCCTCGACTTCGACCTGCGCTTCCGCGAACGCTCCTGGATCGTCTCCGGCTCCGCCGTCGGCTCGGTGATCGACCCCGAGCCGCTCGCCTCCGACCCCGACTTCCGGCCGGAGAAGTCCTACGGCACCGGCGGGGAGCTGGGGCTCGCGAAGCTGGGCGGCAAGTTCCGCGGTTCCTGCTGGGGACGGTGGGAAACCGGCACGCTCGATCTGAACGACATCGGGTTCCTTTCCGCCCCCGATGAACTGAATGCCGGCGTTTGGATGCAGTACAACTACACCCCCGACGGCGAGAGCAAGCTCCTGAACCGCACCAACGTCAACTTCAATTGGAACAAGGGCTGGGTCTATGAGCCGCGCGCCGGCTACGACCTCCACTCCGAGGAGAAGGTTTGGAGCTATGACCGGTGGCACCGCCAGATGGGAGGCGGGAACTTCAATGGCTGGATGCAGTGGCGGAACTTCTGGGAAAGCTGGTGGGGCATCGCCTACAACCCGGAGGGATCACAGCGCCACTACACCGGAGACTGGGTCACGATGGAGAATGGGGATGTGGAAGCGATCCCGGGAGGTGGGCCCCTCATCAGCGAGCCGACCACGTGGGGCGGTTGGTTCGGATTCAACACCGATTCTCGCAAGAACCTGGTCTTGGATTGGAATATCAACCACTACAACGACACCGCGCACAACGTCTCCCTGAGCACCAGCATCGGCATGGACTGGAACCAGTCGAGCGCGGTGCACCACAGGATCTCCGCCTCGTATAGCTCCTCCATCGACGATACGCAGCACATGGAAAACTACGAGAACCCCGGCAAGGGCATCGGTGGCGTAAGCTTCGTCTTCGGGGATCTCATGCGCCGGACCTTCGACCTGACGCTGCGCACGAGCCTCCTCTTCAGCCGCAACCAGTCGCTCGAGGTCTACGCCCAGCCCTACCTCACCACCGGCGACTACCGCCGGGCACGCGAGTTGGTTCGGGCCGATACCTACGATTTGGAGACCTACACCGCCGAAGGCTTCGACTACGACGCCTGGGATTTCACCTATTCGGCGGTCAACTTGAACGTCGTCTACCGGTGGGAGTACCGTCCGGGTAGTACCTTCTACCTAGTCTGGACTCACAGCCGCTCATCCTACGAGGATCGGGGATCGGGGGACAATCGGAGCGCATTCGACCACTCCCTCGATCCGCACGACCTCTTCGAGAATGAGCCGGAGAATATCTTCCTAGCCAAATTCAGCTACTGGATTCCGATCTAGACGTACCCCCTCACCGCCGGAGACGTCAGTGGACGGGCCCGGGCCTTGCGCTCGGGCCCGTTCGGCGCGAAGCTCATCGCATGACCGGCCCGGCTTATCTCACCCTGGCCCGCTCCGGGGAGATCGATGATCGGATCCAACGCGCGCAGGCACGCCTCGCGTCCTGCGACCTCTGCCCGCGCCTCTGCCGGGTCAATCGCACCGAGGGGGAGTTCGGGTTCTGCGCCACCGGTCGCCACGCCATCCTCGCCAGCGCGGGCCCCCACTTCGGTGAGGAGGCACCGCTGGTGGGCCGGGGAGGCTCGGGAACGATCTTCGTCGCCTCCTGCAATCTGGGATGCGATTTCTGCCAAAACGACGATATCAGCCATGAGAAGCTGGGGCGGGAGGTCACCGCCGACGAGTGGGCGCGCATCATGCTCTCCCTTCAGCAGCGCGGATGCCACAATATCAACATCGTCACCCCCTCGCATGTCGTTCCCGCGCTCCTGGAGTCACTCGCGCTGGCCGCCGGCCAGGGGCTCCGCCTCCCGCTCGTCTACAACACCGGTGGCTACGACAGCCTCGAGTCGCTGCGGCTTCTCGAGGGCGTGGTCGATATCTACATGCCGGATTTCAAGTTCTGGGACGCGGAGGTCGGCCGCCGGTATACCGGCACCCCCGATTACCCCGAGCGCGCGGCCGAAGCGGTCCGCGAAATGCACCGCCAGGTCGGGGACCTCACGCTGGATGACTCGGGTATAGCCCTGCGGGGACTCCTGGTGCGTCATCTCGTGTTGCCGGACGGCTTGGCCGGGACGGCGGGCGTGGCCCGCTTTCTGGCCGAGGAGATCTCACCGGAAACGTACCTGAACATCATGGACCAGTATCATCCGGCCGGTCGGCGGTCGCGGCTCGGACCGCTCTCGCGCCGAATCCGCCGCGAGGAGTACAATCAGGCATGTCAAGAGGCCCGCGAGGCCGGGCTGTGGAGGTTCGATGAACGTTAGACTCCTCCCCATCATGCTGATGCTGGCATCGACCGCGGGCTGCGGCTACACCGTGCTCGAGCGCCGGGCCGCTCCGGAGGAGAAGGATGCCCCTCCGGGACAGATCATCCACACACCGGAAGGTCCGGTCGAGCTGCCGCCCGGGCACCCGCCCATCGCTGACCCGCTGAGTGACGAGGAGTGGATCGGCACGAGCTTCCTCGATCACCTGGTGGGAGAATACGAGCCGCTCCGCTTCGAGAGCATTCGCGGCAACGACAACCTGGTCACGCCTCCCCAACACGTCGAGCTGCAGCTGAAGATGACGATCGGCGAGTTCGGCACCGAGGACGTCTGGCGGGTGCGGATGGATCAGTTCGGCTGGATCACGACCGCCCTCTGGACCATCGGGTCTGCTGGCAATCAGCCCGACGAGGGGCTCGCCCAAGCACGGGACGAGTTCCGCCTGGATCGCCAGAGTGAAGAGGCCTTGCGCGCCATGGTGATCGCCCTCTTGCCCGCCACCCCGACGCTCAGCCGCCGTCTGCCGAAGCTTCCCCCTTACGACGCCCCCCCCGACTTCTGGCCCTACTTCAATGAGCCCGGGTTGCTGGAGGTGAGCTATGCCGTCGAGCAACTCGATACCGCCTCTCCCAGCCAGTGGCCGGGGGGGACGCTGATCGCCCAGTTCGATCTGATCTCGCTCTTGATCGGCACCTGGGACTCCGCGCCGCCCGAGGATCTGGTGGAGATGGTGTGGGGGCTCGTCACCGAGTATCCGCTTCTGCTCGACGTGGCGATGGTGGCGGAGGCGGTCGTCCTTGCCTGGGAGATCGAGGGACCCGAGGATCCCGAAGTCGAGCTCCCGATCCGGGTGGGGCGATAGTCAGGGGCGCTCCCCCGGCGGAATCCAGGCCGGGATCCCCTGCCGCGCCAAGTGCCGCACGACCCGCCCGCGCAAGTCGCGGCCGATCGCCTTCAGCTCCGGTGGCGAGGGAAAACGGATCTTGTCGGTCATCAGGTCGAGCGTCCCCGACCTCCCCTTGCCCTCCGCGTTGAACCCAACCGCCATCGCCAGGCGCTCGCCCTGATAGCGGAACAGCGCGAGGCCGACCACATACGTATCGTCGAGCTTGCCCCCCAGGATCGCATCCACCCAGCCGTGGATGTCGATGATGATCTCCCCCTCGATCACCGCCCACAGTGTCACATCCTCCAAACGAATCGGTCCCGGGGCCGCCGGATCGGGATGGGGAACGGAGGTGCGCGGAATGTGCCACTCCTGAAAGGTCACCACGGCCGAGCTGACGAGCGAGCCGGGGTGATACGAGAGGATGCTGTAAGGCACGGGCACCTTGAGGCGTTCGAAGAAGCACGCCCGGGCCCACCCGGCCCCCCCGGGGCGGCCGGGTGCGCGCCGGACCTCCTCAACCAATCCGAAGGGGATGCTCGAGCGGCGGTGGCTGGCGCGTTCGGCGACCTCGAGGTGCTCGGTCACGACCACACCGTAAATGCCCTTTTCGAGAAGACCGGCGAGATAGCCGAAGACCGGATCGCGTACGTCGACCGGCACATAGGGCCGATCCGGAACCGGGATCGGTTTGACCGACGAAAGCCGAATCTCGCCCTCCTCCAGTACGGCTTCTCGTCCCCGCGGCGGTCCCGCCGCCCAAACCGCCACCCCGATCAGGCCCAGGCCCAAGGCGCCCCCGATCCGCCATCCCGCCATGCTCCGCATCCCTCCCTTGTCGCCCTCAGTCTGAGACCCACCCCTGCGGCCCGCAAGGCCGAACCGTCTTGCGAGGCCATGCGGCCCCGGCTAAGATCGCCGCGGAGGTATCCCATGCCCGTCTCCGAGCTCTTCCTCATCCGCCACGGACTGCCGATGAGCGCCAGTGAGGATCCCGAGCGCGCACTCTCTCCAACCGGAACGGCGCAGGTGGAACGGACCGCGGCCGTCTTGGCCAGCGTGGTAGGGAGCGTCGATGTCATCTATCACAGCGGCAAGCGCCGAGCCGAACAGACGGCCGATATCCTTGCCGATCGCCTGTCGCCCCCACACGGCGTCCGGTGGCGCCCGGGGATCAACCCGAACGACCCGGTCGAAGATCTGCTGGCAGAACTCGAGGAAGACGGCCACGAGCGGGTGCTGATCGCCGGCCACATGCCCTATCTCAGCCACCTGGCCTCTTATTTGCTCTGCGGAAGAGCCGATCTACCCTTCGTCGACTTCGCGACCGGGGCCGCCGCCGCCCTCGCCCGACCCCAACGAGACTGGGTGCTGCGCTGGATGATCGATCCGGCCCGCACCTCCGTCCCCTCGACCTGAATCCCCCCGATCTTCGCCCGAGACCGATTCATCGTCGAGGATCACCTGGCCCGCCTGGGCCGGTGGCTGCGGGCCGCGGGTGAGGACGTGGCCGCCGGCGAGCCCGGCCTGCGGGGGCGTCCGCTGGCCATCCGGGCGGCGGAGGAGCATCGCGTTGTGCTCACGCGGGACCGGGCCTTTCCGCTGCGTCCATCCCGGGCGCTGCTGATCGCAGACCTGGGTCTCGATGAGCAGCTGGCCACATTCTTCGCCGCCTATCCGGTACCTGCCCTCGAACCCCGTCTCTTCACCCGGTGTTTGCGCTGCAATGCGCCGCTCCAGGACGTGCCCCTCTCGCTCGCGCGACGGTCGCTGCCCCCCCGGGTTGCCTGCCGGGATCCGGACACCCGCCGCTGCCCGGCTTGCGATCGGCTCTACTGGAACGGGACCCACACCGAGCAGATGCGCCGGCGACTGCTCGCTATCGCCCCCGGCCCCGTGCTTCGCCGCCAGCTTCCGGCGGAGGACGAGAGCCGGTCTTCCCGACTCCGCTGCGTTCTCGAGCCTCTCGGATACAGCTGGCGTGGTTTCCGGAAGAAGCGGAAGAAGACCTATGCGCGGTTGATGCGCTACATCGCGGAGACGGGCGAAGCGGATTGGCAGGAGGTTGCCGCGAGGGCGTCCCGTGATGCCCGCGAGCGGAGGCGCCTGCACGCGATCCTCGGTATCAGCGTCTCCCGCTTCTTTCGCGACCGCGTCGACTGGGAACTTCTGGGCGCGGAGATCCTCCGCCCTTGGATTGCCGACGGCGCGCCCCGCCGCGCCTGGAGCCTGGGATGCGCGTCGGGTGAGGAGCCGTACTCACTCCGCATGCTGTGGCTCTCGCTCGGGGGTGAGCCCGAATCGGGGCTCGACATCCTGGCGACCGATGTCCGGGCCGATCTGATTGCTAGAGCCCGGGCGGCTTCCTATCCCTCGAGTGCTGGTCACCACCTTCCGAATGCGAGCCTCCGGGATCACGTCCTCCTTCGGGGGGAAACCCTCGACATCGGTCCCGCCGTCCGCCGGGGCGTCACGTTCCAGGTCCACGACTATCTCCTCGACCCCTGGCCCACCGGGTTCGACCTGCTGATGGCCCGAAACGGCCCGTTCACCTATCGGGCGGACGAGGAACATGACCTTCTATTGACGCGCATGATCGGCGTGCTCCGACCAGGGGGGGTGCTCTTCGTCGGCAGCAACGACCGGCTGCCCCCCCGACTGGAAGAAGAGCTCGATCGCCTCGGCCGCACGCTCTGGAGGCTGCGAGCATCCTCCGGTCGGTGATCGTCTACTCCAGCACCACAACTTTACGGCTATCGGCCAAGTGCCCCCCCAGGCGAAGAACCACTTCGTACATCCCGGGATCCAGGTCCCCTGGTTCCCACGCCACTTGGTGACGGCCCGCTGAACGGTGGCCCTGGGCCAGACGGGCCGCACACCGTCCGGCCACGTCGACCAGCGAGAGGTCGATCGGCCCCGGGCGGGCGAGGGTGAAGGCAAGGCTTGCCCCGCCGCGCAGGATCGTCGCGCCCGAGGGGCTCAACCATCCCCCGGCACCCATCGGGAGGTCGATGGGATCGGCCGCGCCGGCGGCATCCCACCGGACCACGGTCACCCAGTCGGGTCCCGGGGCCGCCGTCACGGCCACACCGGGAACGTAGTCGACGTAGGCGGGCACCGCCGGCAGGGGGATCGCCTCCCCGCCCCGATGTAGGTGACCCGGGGCGTCGTCCGCCGAGCCGGTGAGCACGACGGCCTCACCCGACGGCGGATCGTAGTGGACCTGGATCAGCGACCCGTATGCGGTGAAGTCCTCGCGGCCCAAGTACGCGCCCGTCTCCGGATCGACGCGCACCAAGGCCTTGGACGTGTAGTAGCCGATGCCGATCTCATCCGCCACCGGGTTGTAGGCGATCCGCAGCGGGTTCGTCTCCCCCGGCGTCGAGTAGGTTCCCACCACGGACGAGTTGGCCCCATCGATGTGCATCACCGTGTACGTATGGTCGGTGTAGTTGGTCACGATCGCGTAGTCGCCGGTGGCGTTGAAGGCGATCTGGAGGGGGAAGTCCCCCGCGGGAAGTGCGGCGACGATCGCCTGCGTGGCGGTGTCGATCACCTTCACCTGATCCTCGAACGAGACGGCGACCAGCACATGGGCACCATCCGGACTCGCCTTCACGTCGCTGCTCACCGTGTAAGCCGCGTAGGAGACCCCGATGATGCCGCATGCGAACTCGGTCACCTCGTAGCTGGATGCACCCTGCAGTGCGATCACCGAGATTGTGTTCGATGAGATATTGCCCACGTATGCGTACTGGTCATCCGGGGTGATGTCGACCACGCCCGCCCGCGTCCCGGCGGGCACGTCGGCGACAACCGTATGAGTCGTCAGGTCGACGATCTTGACCGAGTTGGAGTTGAAACCGCAGACCACCGCCCAGAGCCCATCGGAGGTGATCGCCACGTTCTGCACCCGGTCCCCCATCGGCACGATCGCCTCGATCGCGAGCGTCTCCAGATTGAGGAACGTTGCATTGCCCGAGAGGACGTTGGTGATGACCGCCTGGCGGCCGTCGGGCGTGATCGCCAGGCGCCTGGGCGCATCCCCTTCCGGCTCCCCACCCGCGATCTGGGTACCCCGATAGACCGGAGCGGTCGGATCGGTGATGTCGTAGAAGTAGATCCCCTCGTAGCGCAGCGGATCATAGCCGACCGCCCGCATGTGCCCGGCGGAGACGCTGCCGTAGGACTGCGTGAGCCCCTCGAGCTGCCCGCGGATCGTCTCGCGATCGAGGTCGATAATCGAGAACCGATACTGCCCCCCGACGGCGTGGGCGTGATCAGGGGTGACACCGATCCAGAACGGCGTGTTGGTATCGGCGATCAGGGAGTAGTCGCCCGTGGCAAACCTCACGATCGCGCTCTGATTTCCGCTGACCGCAACAAAAGCCTTGGACCCATCCTGGTTGACCGCGGCGTCGTAGCACATGCTGTGGGGGCCGGCGGTGATCGTGACCGTCTTGGTCCGCGTGTAGGTCGTCAGATCGATCTGATGGACCTCGGCGGGGGACGTCGTCGTGGTGACCACCGCGTAGAGCCCGTCGCCCGACAGTGAAACCTTCACACCATCTGTGATGCCGCTGATCGAATGGTCGATCGCACCGGTTTGGGTGTTGAAAAAGTAGAGGCTGCGGTCGAAGTCGCCGACGATGAGATGAATCCCATCCGGGGTGACTTCGAAATCGGTGAACTCGAACGAGTTTCGTCCCTGTTCCGTGATGCCTCCCCACTGAAGGAGGAAGACCGGGAAGCCCGCGATCGTCCGCTCGTGGGTCATCGTCTCGAGGTTGATCACCTCACAGACGTCATCGATATCGCAACCGACATAGGCGTAGTGCTGGTCGGGGCTGATGCGAACCACCCACGGCTGCTCGCCGGTCGGGAAGATCCCGGCGATCGAGTAGTCGGAAAGGTCGATCACGTGGACCTCATCACTGAAGGCGCAGGCCACGACGGCGTAGTCGGCCGTGGTGGCGATCCCGCCCGGATAGGTACCCACATCGACATTGGCCAGAATCTCCAAGGTCGCCCAGTCGTAGACCGTGACGTTGTCGGTCACCCGGTTGGTCAAGAGCACACGCGTTCCGTCGGGTGTGAAAGCGGTCCAGCCGAGGTAGTCACCCTCGGGCGCCTCCCCGGGATCGACG
>Ga0180432_10005138_pt1 | contig 17587 bp, 6 predicted proteins | sample SS_ome_10_FD_132414 | JGI IMG/M metagenome (GOLD analysis project Ga0180432, IMG submission 132414) | Hypersaline lake sediment archaeal communities from the Salton Sea, California, USA - SS_1_MS_2 metaG | ecosystem: Environmental > Aquatic > Non-marine Saline and Alkaline > Hypersaline >...
AGCCCTGATGCGGGTTCTCACGCGGGAGAGCCTATCCAACGGTGGCGATTGGCTCCGCGGAGTAAGCATCTGGGCGTGGTTCCCGTGCCTCCGTCCAGCAACGAGGCTTCCCATGAGAACGCGCTTCCCGCTCTTCGGCGAGCAGGGTTCAGTCGTCCAACGAAAGCCGTCAGAGGCGCTTCTCACGCATTGGTTTCACAGGCTTGGCGGCGAGCCCCCCCCGGACCTGGAGTACCCTGAGCTGACACTGGAGGAAGATGATCCATTCGTGGTGTATGACGCATCGCACTCGCCGGGCTTGGCGGTCGATCAACGGGCAGCTGTGGCAATCAACCCGGAGCACCCGGAGTGGGTGCTCATGGAAGGACTCGTGGACCACATTGATGCTGTGCATACTGCAAACCGGTTCAGCGCGTCGAGTCTCGGCAATTGCGGGGTGCTTGTGATGGCCGCTCCCTCACGTGCATTGAACTCGCAGGAGATGGCAGCAATTGAGGAGTTTGTGTCCGATGGCGGGGGATTGCTGCTGATCGGGAACGGAGGGGCACCCGATATCGCCTTCAACGAGTTTGATGTGTCTTTCACAGGGCAGCCAATTGGCGAGGTTGCTTGCCTTTGGGACTTCACAGCCTTTGAGATCGATGAGCTCGTAGAGCATTCGGTGACAGATCGCTGCGCCTCCCTTGTTGTGGCCTGGGCAGCTACGATGGACGTTGGCACTGGCTGGCTCGTACTGGCGGAGACTAGCTCCAGAGCTTGGCAAGAGCAAACAGGTGACGAGGAACCATCAGCTGGTGAGAAACGAGGCCCGTTCCCAGTTCTCGCGGTCCGAGAGCACGGCGAAGGCCGAGTGGCAGCGATCTGCGACAACTACATGTTCTCGGGCGCAGGTCACTTCATTGAGAGCCTTCTTCGATGGCTCGCCAATGACGTTCGCTGAATGTGGTTCGGATGTGATTCCGGAATCAACATCGACCGGCGTTCGAAAGGACGAAGAACACGCGAAACGCGAGGTTCTACGAGACCGAAATGGGAACAGCGGTTTGGAGCCTGGGGGACTGAATGTAGAACGGGTTTGTGCGTCGGGTCGTGGTGATCGGTTTCCGCATCCAGGTCCATGCCGCCAGCGCATGTCTTGTTCGCGACTGCGTTTCCTCCGCTTTTCGGCATCTCGGCCTAGGAAGTCAATGACCGGTAATTCCTAGCAATGCCTTCAGGTTGGAGTGCGGGGGTGAAGGGCAACGCGTCGGTGTGGCAAAGTCGTAGCCCGTGATACTCGTGTCATGCTCAGACCGGATTCCAGGAACGGTTTCGACAAGCCGGACGCTCGACTAGTCACGCTGTGGCAGTAGACGCCGATCGAAGCAGAAGCTGCCCAACACCCCCGCTACGTCATCCGGCGTCGCGATCGGACTCGACGCCGATGCATTCCCGACGTAGTCGTAGTAGGCACACTGGAACGCTTCCTGGATTGTGAAGACGTAGCCAAGCTGCTCGGCTACGAGCTGTTGAAACTCTGCGTAGTACTCGAACGCCATGTCGAGGTCGGGCGTGGCTGCACCAAGGTCGAAGAGCTCGTCGATTCGCAGATCGACGGAGTTCGGCTCATTGCACGCTGAATAGCGATAAGCATGAAGGCGACCACACGAGCTGTAGATTGCCCGACTGCCATTCGGATCGTTGCCTCCCGTGAGGCCAAGTGCAATGATGTCCCCCGTGCTCGTGAAGAGGCGGTCGACGAGCGTGTTGAATTCCACAACTTGGAAGACGGCATCCAGCCCGGCAGCGCGTAGATCATCCTGGAAGATCAGGCAAACCCCCATGTTGACGGTGCTGTCGCTCGTGTTCAGAAGGATCGTGAGTGGTTTACCGTCCGGAAGGTCACGCCAGCCGTCGCCGTCCTGATCGACAATGCCCAGTGCATCCAGCTTCTGCTGAGCCAGCGGCGGATCGTATTCGAACCAGACGGCGTTGCTCTCGGTGATCGGTCCCCCGTAGGAGGCGCGGCCGGCATAGAACGGCGATGGCACACTGATCGGACTCCAGAGCGGGACCCCAAGCCCGTTCAGCGCATTCGCGACCATCGTTTCCTTGTCGATCAGATGTGCCAAGGCCCGGCGGAATTCGAGATTGCGATACAGCGTACGCTTCGCGGCATCTGTCCCTTCTGCCAGTCCGATGTCCTGATTGATCAGGAGCCACTGTGTGCCGTAGCTGGGTAGGTCCGTGAGCAGGACTGCGAATCCCTTGGCCACCGACAGCGGAAGCAGGATAGGGATGTCTTGACCTCGCAGGGGATAGACATCGATCTCTCCGTTACGGAACTTCAGAAGAGACGTGTCTTCGTTTGGGACGATGTGTGCTACGATTTGATCGTAGTAAGGCAGCTGAGTACCGGACGCGTCATAACCGTAGTAGAAAGGATTTCTCACCATGACGATCCGTGTGTTCGGCTCATACTCGGCGACCATGTACGGTCCGTTGCCGACGAGTTCATCGAGCGGGGTATCAAGCGCCCACGTTTCGTTGAATGTGCCTCGTGGGACCGCGGGGCTCAACCGATGGACGTACTTGGCAAGCTTGTGCTTCGGCATCAGGCCGAATCCGAGCATGTCGAGAAGCGGACGGAAGACCATCGATACCGTGAACGTCACGGTGTAGTCGTCGACCCTCTCGCAGACGGGGAACGTCCCGTCTGGGAGAGTTAGAGCGTCTCGCGCGCTGCAGTGGACGTCCTCATTGAGGATTAGGTCGTTGAAGGTGAACAGGACGTCATCCGCCGTGATCGGTACGCCGTTGGACCACATGATCCCCTCGCGCAGTCGAAATGTGAGGACCAGGTTGTCCTCGGACAGCTCCCGACTCTTGGCGAAGTCCAGCACGGCTCCTCCACCGATTGGGTTGTAGCTGAGCAGTCCGCGATGCATGCGGTTGGTGACCCATCCGGTGCTCGTTTCGGCCGCGACGACTTGATTCCAGCCTTTTGGATCGTTCTTCACGGCGACATGGAGCGTTCCGCCTTGCGCACCTCGCTCCATATCCGCGTAGTCCGTCCCGGGGACGCCCAGCGGGTAGACGAGCGCGTCCGCTGGCATCGAGGGATATCCCTGTCCGAAGCTGGACAGGCTTGAGAGCGCTAAGAGAAGGACTGCAGCCGGTAGAGCAGCCTTTCGCATCGCAAGTCTCCTTACAGGGGAATCCGTTGGGAACCAGCATGGTCCGCTTTCCTAAGTATGTCAAACACCAATGACTCAGTGACCTTCAGCCGGCTGCTTTAGCCCCGGATGGGCCAAAGGCCGACCGCGATTCGAGTCCAGAAGAGGTCGACAAGCGTGCGAGAGCCGAGATCCTACAAGAGCGAGGTCATCCTCGCTATAACACAAGTGCCAATGGGCGGTCCGGTCAAGGAGATCGCTCCCAGTTAGGCCGGGCGGAGCCCTTGCCCGGCGAACCGCGAGGTTCAGGAGAGGGCAAGGGATAGTGGTTCGGTGGAACCGAAGTTCAGGTTTGGACACCCATCGCAGCTCCTAAATCAGGTCGGAACCAGGGCAATCGGCGAGCGCGGGTCGAGTCCGAAGCGTGACATCCCGCGCTCGCGTGTCATGGTCTTGTAAGGAGGTGCAAGCCGAACACCATATCACCGTAGGAGCCTCGCCGGTTCCCGGCACGTTCGATCAGGGTGAAGATCGAGCCCTGAGGAAGTGGGCCGAGTTCATCACCCAGATTCACTGGGTGGACCGAGGATCTGCCGAAGTAGATCCTCCAGGGCCATCTTCCTTCCTTCGGCAACAGCCTCATCTGCGGTCTGCGCGCCGAGCGCGTCGCGGATGGGCGCCGAAATCCGCTCCGGGTTCATGTAGTAATGGGAGGAGTGCTCATCGAAGCGTGGGTCCTGCGTTTCCGCCGCACCGAGCAGCTGCATGGCGCGACGTGGCTCGCCGGTCGCAGCAAGGTTCTCAGCTAACAACGGGACAAGCCGCTCGGGTCCAAACCTGCACCCAGGTCGGCAACCAAGAGAGTACGCCCGCTCGAGGCTGTCTCGAGCAGAAGCATGGTTGTCAAGCGAGGCCAACAACATCGCTTGGTTTACGAGTGTAATGAATATCGCGGTCGTATCTCCCGACGCCTGAGCTACCGAGACGGCTTGCTCAAGGCAAGCACGGCACTCGTCAGGATCGCCGCGTGGTGAGCTCTGCGACCCGAGCCCTAACGTACCGAGTTCCATCCAAAGAAACGCCTCATCTTGATTCGCTCCGATCTCCTGAGCAACCCGGATTGCCTCTTTGCAGTGCTCCGTTGCGGATCCAAACTCACCCAGATGCTCGGAGACAAGGCCGAGTAGCCTCCGGACTCCGGCCTCGATGTGCCTGAAGCCGTGCCGCGTGGTGAGGTCGAGCGCTTCCCGCAGGACCGCTTGTGCCTCTTCATAGTCACAGGTGCGGATGTATTCCCAGCCGAGATTCGTCAGGCAAGCTGCGACGCCTGAGTGTCGGTCAATGCTACGATCCAAGGAAAGCACTTCCTTGTAGATCTCTTTGGCAGTCTCGATGTTGCCCAGACTGCTCTCGGCATGGGCTAGGGCCTTGAGGGCAGTCGAGAGGCAGTTCTCGTCTTCCAGTGCCTGGCTGATGGCGATGCTCTTCTCAGCGATGGGTTTGGCTTGCTCATCCTGTCCGAGCTTGATGCGAAGTCTCGCGAGGAGGCTAAGGCCGTTGGCAACATGTCGGCTGGCGCTATCTTCGCTTGCATTCAGGAACCGCTGCAACCAGTCGACTCCTTCCTCGAGATTGGCGGTCCTCTCCCAGAATTCGCCGAGCGCTGTCGCAAGGCACAGTCCCGCATCGACCTTCCCGGATGCGTCGAACCAGCTGAGGCTAGCACGCAGGTTTCCCAGCTCCAGCCTGAGCCGATCGAACCATTGACGTTGTACCGGCCCGCGCATTTCGGCGCGGTCAACGACCCGCGTGTAGAACAGGCCATGACGGCTACGATAGACTTTCGTTTCCTGAGCTTCGTCAAGCTTCTTGGCTAGGTACTGGCGAACCGTCTCGAGCAGCTGCAAGCGCCCTGCGCCAACTGCTTCATTGAATTGCACAAGCGACTTGTCGACCAGTACGGTCACGATCACGCGGACGTCGTCTTCTGTGATGTCGTCATCGGGGCAGATTGCGGCGGCCGCTTCTGCGGTGAACCCCCCGGAGAAACAGGACAATCGGCGGAGTACCGAACGCTCAGTCTCAGCGAGGAGAGAGTAGCTCCAGCTCATCGCTGCGTCGAGCGACCGGTGCCTTGGCGGTGCCGTGCGATCGCGCTGAATTAGCTCCCCGGATTGGTCATCCAGTAGTGCTAGGACGTCGGCGAGCGTCGCCGAGCTCGCAGAGGCAGCGGCCAGTTCTATTCCCAGCGGCAAACCTTCGAGCCTATTGCAGATCTCAGAGACCGAGGAGACATTCTCGGGTGTTAGCTGGAAGCTAGAACGTACGGCTTGTGCCCGATCGACGAAGAGGGCCACAGCATCACAGCTCGAGAGTTCTTCGAGTCGTTCCTCCTTGGACGGCAGATTCAGCAGAGGGACAGCCCATGCAATCTCGCCTTCCACTCGCAGTGGCTCGCGACTCGTGGCCAGAATGCGAAGCCTTGGGGCCCCTTCAAGTACGGTGTTCGCCAGGTGCGCGCAGGCGTCCACGAGATGCTCGCAGTTGTCGAGGACTAACAGCGCATCCTTCTGACGAAGATGGCTACGAACGGCGTCGAGTGAGCCCTGCCCGCTTTCGGGCTTCACATTGAGTGCGGATGCAACCGCCGCAGTGAGGCCTTCGCCTCGGGAGACTGCGGCGAGATCGACAAACCACACTCCGTCACGGAACGCCTCGAGAAGCCTGGAGGCTACAGCCAGTGCTAGCCGCGTCTTGCCTACGCCGCCGACACCGATAAGGGTTAGCAAGCGGTTTCTGCCCAGCAGGCGGTCGACCTCAACGATCTCGCCTTCCCTCCCGATGAACCGAGAGACTTTGTGAGGCAGGTTGTTCGGATGCCACTTCCGCAGTTTCGGGGCCGAGTGATCCGCGATCTGATCATGAAGCTGTGCAGTGCCGGGACTGGGCTTGACGTTCAGACACTCCGCGAGTGCTTCTATGCATCGACGATAGGTCCGGTCCGCGCTGCCCCGGTCGCCGGCGCAGTAGTGGTAGTACATGAGGCGCCTGTAGCAGACCTCATCTGACGGCTCATCACGGAGAAGACGCTCACAGGTCTCGATCGCGGATTGCAGATCCCCCACGCTCGCTTGACATTCAGCAAGCTGGCGAAGGGCTCTTAGGTATTGGATCCTGTATCGATCCCGGGGGGCAAAGGTCCACTCGTCGTAGGGGTATTCGACGGCGAAGTCACCCAGGTAGAGATCAACGGCCCGCTGAGAGCGATCCAGAGCCTCCACCCACTGCCCAAGCTCCATCAGCCTGTCTGTTTGCCTAACCAGATTGCCCAGCTCGTTGGTATCCAATGAGTATGGTGACTCGGTGTTGAAGCAGTAGCCCTCACCGCGCCGGATGACAAACGTCGAATCGGTGGCCCGTTTGCACACCGGCTCGAGGGTCCGTCGCAGCCTGCTCATGAGGCTCTGAAGGTTTCCGCGAGCCTTCTCCGGGTCATTGCCCGCGAGGAGGAGCTCGGTGAGTTGATCGTACGTGAAGACGCGACCAGGTTCGGTGAGGAGGACCGCGAGGAGTTGCTTCAGCTTCTTTCGAGTCCACTCTTGCTCGGAGATTGGACAACCGTTGCGCCAAACCCTGATATGCCCGAGCAGCTGGATGGTCAGAGGCTCAACTCTATCACTATCACTCACGGCGTTTGCTCCCAGTGGCGGCAAGACCAACCAGCTCGGCCATGCACCGAGGTTTCGTCCGACATTCATTCTAGTTCTGGAGAGGCCAACCAAGCAATGGGGGCAGCGGTTATCGGTGCCGAAGTCTGTGTATCGAGTGTCGGGGGGCAGTGTAGTCGGTTTCAACACTTGACGTAGACATCGTTCCGGCCGTTTCGCGGAGGCAGAGAAGCATGGGGCTGAGTAGGATCTCCGCAAGGAATATAGGATGGGCAGTATGGAGTTTGGGGGACTGTGAGAACCGCGCAGTGCGTTGCCTAGTGGTGACAAATGACGGCTGTCAGCTAGTAAGTCGCGAGTCGGTAGCTCGACACAAAGGATGGTGCCCCGCGCTGCACCGTGCAATCGCCTGTTCCGGAGTCGGCACTCCCGTGGTGCCATGTGCCGATATGGGGTTCGAGAACTCGGGATGTCCTTTGCCTGTCGGAGCCGGCGGCGTCGCCGAAGGGGCTTGCCTGTACTACAGGTTCGGTCCTGAAGAAGGGGTTAGGCCTGACAGCTGAGCGCCGCGTGGTCACTGGGTCGCCGCGGCGCTCCAGACTGTGCTCACAGATCGTCCTCGGTACGGTCTGATTCACTCCCCAACCAGGTCTGCCACCTCCCAGATCCATATCGACGGGCTGTATTGGGCGCTGGCTGCGAGCAGGCTTCCATTCGGACTGAACCTCATCCATGTGAATCCGATGCGGTACCCGAAGACAGGGATGTCATAGCTCGCGAGCAGTTCGGTCGACTCGACCTCCCAGAGCCTTAGGTGTGTCAATCCACCGGCCACAAGGCTGCCATCGCTATTGACTTGAACGACTACGCCGCCTGGGGTCTTCGCGTCTCTCGTGCCGAAGAGGGTCTTGGTCCAGTCAGTCGTATTCCAGTGTTCGATCTGCGTCTCAGTGCTGATGAACAGGCTTCCGTCTGGGGCATAGGCGAGTTCGTAGCACTTGGCGGTCGACTTGCTGAACAGCTCCTCCTGCGTAGCGACATCGACCACGACAAGCTCGCCGCGAGGCCCGTGACTTGCGAGCTGGCTCCCGTCCGGACTGAATGCAGCTGGCACAGGCCCCTCGCCGCTGTCGTGCACAATAGGGGTCCCAAGCTCTACCCCAGTCTCCACATCAACCAGCTTTACACATCGCGTTCCGATGCCGTCCGTGCACGCAAGCAACGTGCCGTCGGGGCTGAACACGGGGAACAGGACCCCTCCGAACTCACGGCCGGGATGTCCGGGTATGTCTGCTGAGAGGGTGAGCCTCCTCTTCTCCCGTCCTGTACTTGTTGCGAGGAACACCACGTCGAGCTCGGTGCGCCGGCTGGCGGCAACGGTCTCACTGTCGGGCGAGAACGCGACGGCACACCATCCGTCAAATAACGAGACTTCCCACACCATCTCCCACGTATCCGTGGAGAAGAGCTTCACAGTTCCATCTGTGCACGCTGCCGCAAGATACTCTCCGTCAGGAGAGAACTCTGCACTCGTGAGGAAATTGGGCGAGAGATCGACCGTGGCAACAGGATCGGGAAGCTCTGTGGCCCATCCACCGACACAGACGGCAACGGAAATCAACAGGGACAAACCAACCTCCAAAAACTGCAGTCGAGCACCAATCCACCTCACTTCACACCTCCTACCCTCTGGTGACGCAACTCGCGGTTCGCACAACCTCCCGGATCTCGCTGGCGGCCTTCCCCACAACGCAAACCGCCAGCAGGGGTAGGCTGTTCTACTTCGCATCAATCGATGTGGAAGGATTGCGGGCCTCCTTCTCCGCATCGGCTGGTTCAGCGTACTCAACTGACCTTGCATTTTTCCTGCAGTGAATCGGTGCGCTGCAGCCTTCCTTCGTCTCGGCTTGATGGGTACGAGCTTCGCCCCGGGATTCTGTCCACACACAACGTCGAGACCGACTTAGATCAGCGTTCAGGGATGCAGAGAGGATGTGCGCATCAAGGTTCTCTGAGGCCGAGATTGCAACAGCGGTTTGGAGCCTGGGGGACTGAATGTAGAACTCAGATGCTCGCGGCAGCGTGGTAGAAGAGCCGTCCCGAAGTGGGAACCCGTATTCAATGCGTATTCCCAAGCACTACTCGTGTGAGTTGCCTTGCCAATGATAAGTTGACAAGCTGATCAACCAATCAACCAAGTGGTCCTGACGCTTGTCCCCCGAGAGTGCTGCGCAGGCGTCGATGTGCTTCTGAACCGACTCGCTCGTGACCTTCACCCCCTATATCGATTCCGACAGTATGTTTGGGCCGGATCCTGGGGCGAAGGTCACAACCTCTAGACCGTTGCGTTGCCGGCCGAGTTGCCTGCAGGAGCTCTAGTCCGTCACCTTGAAGCGAAGTTCCAGTTCTCCGACCGACAACGTCACCAAGAGGACGTACTCACCATCGAGTAGCAATCCGGGGCTCTTCCAGTACCAGCGGACCTCTTCCCCTGCGCCTACTACCACCGGGCTCTCCGCTGACTGCCATATGGGTTCCACGATTTGCCCATCTAGGCTGGTTATCTCCACAGACAGGACCTCCACTGCTTCGCTACAGGAGTTAGAGAGGAAGATGACGAGCGGGAGATGAAGCCATCGCTCCACAGTATCAATGCTCTCGCCCTCACTGCCAAGCCCAAGCCATGCCATCCGCAGGAGCCCGCACGGCTCAGGGGCAGCTTGCCCTTCCGCCACCTCTGCAGTTGACGTAATCGAGTCCCCGAAGTAGGCACAGGTGGAGCTGATCGTGCCACTACCAGTCACGTCCATGATCTCGCGGTAGCAATCGAAGGCAGCATCGGAGGTAGGGACAGGCTCGAGGACCGCGAACGCCTCTGGAGAGCCCCAGAGTGCCCTTCCTTCTTCTGTGCCCATCTGCGCTTCGATCTCCTCCACGATGCGATCTGCCACCTCGGAAGGGAATCCGGGACCGAAGGTGAGCGTCTCGTTTGGGATGCGCCCGATGTTGGCGACGACAGCGATGTTCTCCAGGACCCAGTCCTCACCGTAGAGGTCTGCCACTGCATTGCGGAGGTCAGTACAGGTTCCGCGCTCCGCCTGCGGCACGATCTCGCCCGTGCTCGAATCCCAGAGCCACTTCTCAGGCGTGTCTCCCCAACGCCAGATGGCAGGACTTCCATTGGGCGCTACGGGTGGTGATCCGTATGAGGTGCAGAAGTCGCACTCCCCTTCAATGAGCGCGACCATCGAGATCGTGTGTGCTCCGGTTTCCACAGTGTCTCGGAACTGCAACCCCAGAAGCTCGAACGCGGCCGCTGGAAACTTGTACCCGCTAGTAGACCATGGGTCGTTGTAGCACCACGTAAGCCCCTGAAGATCATCCCACGAATCGATGGCTTGGTCTCGATGTGCATATACGCTGGAGTAGTAGTAGGGGCTTCCATACCGCACTGTGACGAGCCGCGGGACAACGTCACCCTCTGCCTGATCGTAGACTTCAAGGTACTCGTCTGCATAGAGAAACCCGAAGGCAAGATGATCTGGAGCGACAAACAGATCGGGGAGTTCGTCCCGGCTCTCGCCCCACACAGGTGTGATCGGGATCCCCAAAGCGCTGGAAAGCGCCTCTGCAATTGCTTCAATTGCTGGCGAAAGCCTCCAGACAACCATCACGATCGACGGTAGGCTTGCACACGCTTCTTCCCGTGTGCTGTCTTCAAGTGCCGGAAGCTCCTCTTCCACGGTGTCGATCTGTTCGGGCTCCTCTTCGAGCTCGTCAATTGCCTCATACACGTCTTCCCGGAGTCTCCCTGTCGTTTCCTTCACTGCTTCTAGCTCGCCGATTGCCGTTATCAGTTCGGCTTTGAATTCCCCGATCTCTGCGAGTGCCTCTTCAACTTCGACAAGCGCTCCGGGGGTTAACTCCACTTCGAGGTCTCTCATCTCCTTGAGCTTGCTTTCTAGATCGCTGATGGCCTCAAGGAAGTCAGTGGGCGTGGCCGACTCCAATTCCTCTTCGAGCAGGTTGATGCTCTCGAGCACCTCTTCGAGCTCGGGAATGGTTCTCGGGAGGTCTCCACGCTCTGCGAGCGCCGCGAGTTCCTTGCTCAGCTCAGCAACCGCTCCGACGTTCGCTTTGAGGTTGTCAATGACACCGTCAGCGACCTCGAGTATGTCTTCGACCATCTCGATCGTTTCTTGGGCTGCTCTAGTTACCTCGCTCTCAAGGTAGTAACCCACGGCGGACCGGTCGGACGGAATTGCCAGGCCAAGAAGCGAGCGATAACCGTCATACCAGGAATCGCCAATCGGAGTGACCTCAGTCCACCCGTAGAAGTCCGGATCGGCCCACAAGGCCTGTCCCTCATCGGTGGCGATGTGGGTCTGGACTGCTTCGACGATGCTGTCAGCAATCTCCTCCGGGAACCCCGGACCGAAGCAAAGACAGTCGTTCGGGATGGGCCCGATATTGGCGACAACACCGATCTCACGAAGTACTGTATCCAGGTTGTAGATCCGGTCAACTGCTCGCCTCAAGTCGGTGCAAGTGCTGCGGGAGTCTTGGTCATACAGATCGTTGCCCACCGAGTCCCAGATCCATATCTCAGCCGGCATACCCCACTTCCATTTGCTGCCGGCCGCCAATCCCTCGCTTGGCGGGATCGGCGGGGATCCGTAGCCTGTACAGAAGTCACCCTGCCCTTCGATCAATGCGACCATCGAATTCGTATGGCCGCCAGTCTCCATCACACTGCCAACCTGGATCCCTTCGGCAAAGAACAGATCGCGCGGGAGAACGTAGCCGGAAGTGGAGCCGGGGTCGTTATAGATCCAGACCTTGCCGTTCAGATCCTCCAGCGTCTTGATTCCGCTGTCTCGGCGCGCATAGATGCTGGAGTAGTACCACGGGTATCCGTACCGTACCGCACCGAGCCGCGGAGTCACGTTTCCACCTGTTCGCTCGTAGATGGTGATGTACTGGCCGGCTGTTGGAAACGCGAACGTGTCGCCCTTGGACGCGGCGAACGCCTCAATCATGGAGGCATCGTCCCACTGCAAAGCCGGGACGATGTACAGCCCGGTCAGCTCGAACAAGCCCTCAGCGATTGCCCTTCCCACCGCCTCCACGGCCGTCCCTTGCGTCCCCGCAACAAGAAGCATGTAGATCGGCTGCTCTCTGGTTCCCAAGGCCGAAGCCTGAGCCATTCCCCCATCAACCAAAAGCAACACGATAACCATGGTGGCTATCGTCACCCATGCAACTGATGATCCCCACTTCAGCCTGCTGGAGGAAGATCGCATTAGCATCACCTTCCCCTTACTTCGGCGGCCACGGGATTACCGTGATCACGTAGTAGCCTGAGTTGTCGTCGTACTTGGAGTCGAGCACGGAGAACTCAAGGACTCCAGAAGCCCCAGTCCAGCAGCTCACGGGCCCTGCCGTCGTGAACCAAACCGCCGTTATGTAGGTGACTCGTCCAGCGGTCAGATTCACCCAGCACGTTGGGCTGCTGCTCAGTCGTACGGACGGCGGGAGGGCAGCTTGTCCGCACATCCCTGCCACTCCCTGCTGCAGGCAGGGCTGCCCGGCAGGAGCCCAGACGTAGACAAGGGCCCCCTGTGTGGCCGTGATCAGAACACCCGACGAGACAACCCGGGAGCTCCTCGCGTCAAGGTTCACAATGTGCCCGGGCCCCCAAGAGGGCCATAGAGGGGGGACACCAGCCGCTGAACCCGCGCGCCACTCGTTGCCTGCTGGATCCATTGCCCGTATGACGAAGACCTCCCATGGCCCGTTGCGGTTCGAGGTGAACGTGATGAACTGGCTATCGGGAGACCATCCTGGAGACAGGTCTTGCGCCGGATTCGCAGTCACCGGGCGCAGGTTGGAGCCATCGATGTCCATGACCCAGATCTCCCAATTGACCCCACGTGCCCCCGCCACATTCGTGCGATCGGATGCAAAGGCGATTCTGGTTCCATCAGGTGAGACTACTGGATCCCAATCTCGTGCAGGATCTGCTGTCAGAGGGCGGGGGTTGGACCCGTCGGCATTCATGATCCAGATATCAGTCGTGCCCCCCGCTGGTTGCTCATAGGCGATGAGGCCCTGGGGCGTGCTGATGGTTAGGCGATAGCTTGGTATCGTAGCGTTGTCACCGTCTTCTCGAACCTCAACGTAGTAGATGCCCGGGCCGAGACTGGTTGTGATCTGACTGAAGCTGTGGATTGCAGGTGCGAAGTCGTCGAAACGAGTAATCTCAGTCCCGGCTGCGTTATACAGGATGATGTAGGTATCATCCGAACTCAGATCTCCAGAAGTCTCGATGGACACACCAACCGTTCCTACCACCCGAAATGAGTAGTAGTCCCGGTCTCCGATAGGATCGATGGCTCCAACTCCACAGACGCTTGAAGAACAGACCACTTGTAGGGTTGTTCCCAGGCTTCCTCCCACCTCTCCCAGCGGCGTAGCAGATGCCACAGAAGCGTTGGGCTCGAGTTCCGGGCTACAGACGTCAGCTGCGGCCTGAATTGATAGCAGCGTCGCTAGGCCAAGAAGAACGATCAGGAGACCAATCCGATGTGAGATCCCTCGACGATGCATGTCAGCACCTCCTGGCAGGCAATAGTGTCTGGGCAGGCTATCACAGCAGAGATATCTCACGCAAACATGAGAGGTGGGGCGAGCACGTCGTGTGAGCAGTGGTTATTGGCGAATTGGAGAGTGAGCGGCAAAGCTATTCGAGAGGCGGCCGTCTCGAACGACAACAGTGGCACTAGAGCCACGGAGTAGGTTTTCGAGCTGCTTGAGCCAGAGACTGCGTTTTCGACCCTAGGGGACTCGAACCCGAAAACACTGTCTCCAACACAGAAAACCGGTAGTGCCCGGTTTGAGGACTTCCAGGCGGAACCTCGAAAACGAGGTAGAGAACAGGGGATTGCAGGTCCTTCTGGAGCCTAGGGGACTCGAACCCCTGACCTCTTGCATGCCATGCAAGCGCTCTCCCAGCTGAGCTAAGGCCCCGATGTCGGCCGCATGATACTCGCTTAAAGCTGAACGACGCAATGCGGTCGGGCATGTGGTAGGTGGCCTATGGCTTGTCGGGACGAGCGGCAGGTTGTGTCAGGTATAGCCTGTGGTTGGCTCCCTGTGCGGCAATGCCTGGGCCGGCGTACTAGTCATTCGTCTGCAGCTCGTTGAGAATCAGGTCGACCGCGGCCGGCAGATCGGCGACGACGGCGTCGGGCGCGGCTTCCGCCTTCCCGTTCTTCCCGCCGAAGCCGGTCTCGACGAGGATCGTCGAGCAGCCGGCACGGATTCCGGCGAGGACGTCGGTCGTCGCGTCTCCGACGAGGACCGACTTGCGCAGATCGATTTCCAGCTCGTCGCGAGCCTTCTCCAGCATGCCGATGTTCGGCTTCCGACACGAGCAGTCGCCGGAGTAGGCGGGGACGGTCGCCTCCGGATGATGCGGGCAGTAGTAGATCCCGTCGACGTGCGCCCCGCCCTCGGCGAGAAGCTGTCTCATGCGCTCGTGGATCTTGCCAAGCTCCTCCTCCGTCAAGTAGCCCATCGCGATCCCGCCCTGGTTGGTGATCACGGCGACGGGGATTTCGGCCCGGTTTAGCCTGGCGATCGCTTCGGCGGCGCCTTCGATGAGGACGAAGTCCTCGGGTTGGTTGACGAACGCCGTCTGTTCGCTGATGACGCCATCGCGGTCGAGCAGCACTGCGTCAACACGCCCAAAGAGGCGCGTGTTGACGGAGGCGAACTGATGTTCGCTGGGGACGGCTTCCTTCCGAGGGCCGTCCCTAGGATCGAGCTTGCGCTCGATTGGCCGGCGATCCTTCGCGCCGTCTCCGTGAGACATCGCTACTTCACCACGAGGGAGACCATCTTCCCGGGGACGGCGATCGCTTTGACGAGTTCCTTCCCTTCCAGGTTCGCTCGGACCCGTTCGTGGGCGAGGGCCGCCTCCTTCAACGCCTCGACGTCCTCGGCGACGTCCGTCGGGACGGTGACCCGAGCGCGGAGCTTCCCGTTGACCTGGACCGGGATCTCGAGCGTCTCCGCCTCGAGGGCGGCCTCGTCGTAGCTGGGCCACGCCTGCTCGAGGACGGCATTGTCGTGTCCGGTCCGTTGCCACAGCTCCTCGCAGACGAACGGTGTGAACGGCGAGAGGAGGAGGATCAGTCCGTCGATGGTCTCCCGGAGGAGCGTAGGGTCGGGGTCGCCCGCGGCGTACGGGGAGAGGTCGTTGACCAGTTCCATGATCGCGGCGACGGCGGTGTTGAAGCTGAACCGCTCCTCGATGTCCTCGGTCACCTTCTTGACCGTCCGATGATATCGGCGCCGGACGGCGAGCCCGGCCGGGTCGAGCGCACTGAGATCCGCGGCTGCGCCGACCGGCGCCAGGGCATCGATGCGGTCGATGATCAGGCTCCAGACGCGGTTGAGGAAGCGGGACGCCCCACGGATCCCCTCGTCGGACCAGTCAATGTCGCGGTCCGGCGGCCCCATGAACATCGTGTACAGCCGCTCGGTGTCGGCACCGTACGTCTCGATGATCTCGGTCGGGTCGACGACGTTCCGCTTCGACTTCGACATCTTGAAGCTCGAGGATTCCAGCGGCACTCCACACGTGGGGCACACTGTCGACTCGCCGACGTCTTCCGGATACAGCCAGCCATGCTCCGGGCAGCGATGGGCGGTCAGGCAGACCATCCCCTGGGTGAACAGCCGGGCGAACGGCTCCTCGAAGCCGACGTGGCCGAGGTCGTACAACGCCTTGACCACGAAGCGCGCGTACAGCAGGTGCAGGATCGCGTGTTCCACCCCGCCGACGTATTGATCGACCGGGAGCCAGTGATCGACGTCCGCCTTGACGAAGGCGTGCTCGTCGTCGCGCGCGCTGATGAACCGGAGGAAGTACCACGCCGAGTCGACGAACGTGTCCATCGTGTCCGTGTCGCGACGGGCCGGCCCACCGCACGAGGGGCACGTCGTTTCCGCGAACCCTGGGATGTCGGCCAGCCCCATCTTCCCGATGAACTCGGTTTCGGGAAGGAGGACCGGGAGCTGATCGTCGGGAACCGGGACCTCACCGCACGTCTCGCAGTACACGATCGGGATCGGCGCGCCCCAGTACCGCTGGCGCGAGATCAGCCAATCGTGCAGGCGGAAGCTGATCGCTCCCTGGCCCATCCCACGCTCTTCGAGCCACCGCGTGACGGACGCCTTCGCCTCGGACCCGGGCGTGCCGGTGAACTCGCCTGAGTGGAACATCGTCCCGTAGTCGGCGTGGAAAAGGACGTCTCGATACGTCTCGCAGTTCGACAGGATCTCCATGACGGACCGCGAAGATGCGACTTTCGGCTCGAGGAGGCGGCAGCGGTTGAGGATCTCGGACTCGGCCTCCATCCCGTCCCATTCGATCACGTCGTCGGGGAAGACGAACAGCCAGCGGGCGCCGACGACGTCGATCCACGATCCCGGCCGGAGGTGCTCGCGGGCGATCTCGACGTAGCGGTCGACGACGTCGGCCGGGACGGTAACGTCGAGGCCGCCTTCGGTCGGCTCGAACGGAATCGACGCGTCGCGAAGCGCGCCCTCGAACCCGGCGCTCACGGTCCCTTTCAGGACGAACGACTTGACCAGCCCATCGACGCGTTCGATCACCGGAAGGATCGGCAGGCCGTACTTGAGCGCGAACTCGAAGTCGCGCTCGTCGTGCGCCGGGACGGCCATGATCGCGCCGGTCCCGTAGGTCATCAGGACGTAATCCGCGATCCAGACCGGGATCCGTGCCCCGTTGACCGGGTTGATCGCGAACCCTCCGGTGAAGACGCCGGTCTTCTCCCGCTCGGTCGACAGGCGGTCGATCTCGGTCTCGCGCTCCGCTCGCTTCCGGTACGCCGCCACGTCGTCGCGCTGCTCGTCGGTCGTGAGCTTCTCGACCAGTGGATGCTCCGGCGCGAGGACCATGAACGTCGCCCCCCACAGCGTGTCCGGCCGGGTGGTGAACACGGGGATCGGGTCGTCCGCCTCGGTGCGGAAGACGACCTCGGCGCCCTCGCTCCGCCCGATCCAGTTCTCTTGCATCTTGACGACGTTCTCGGGCCACTCGGTCAGCTTCTCGAGGTCGTTCAGGAGCCTGTCGGCGTAGTCGGTGATCTTGAAGAACCACTGCTTGAGTTCCTTCTTCTCTGCCGGTGTGCCGCACCGCTCGCAGGCTCCGCCGACGACCTGCTCGTTGGCGAGGACGGTCTCGCACGCCGGACAGTAGTTGACGGTCGCCTTCTTCTTGTACGCGAGACCGTTCTTGTACAGCTCGAGGAAGAGCCACTGCGTCCACCGATAGTAGTCGGGGAGACACGTCGTGACCTCGCGGTCCCAATCGAATTGGACGCCCCAGGCGCGGAACTGCTCCTTCATCTTCTCGGTGTTGCCTCGGGTGTACGTCCAGGGATGCGTCTCGTTCTCGATCGCCGCGTTCTCAGCGGGCAGGCCGAACGCGTCCCACCCCATCGGATTGAGCACCTTCAGTCCGCGCATGATCTTCACGCGAGTGACCAGGTCGCCGATGATGTAGTTTCGACCGTGGCCGACGTGTAGGTAGCCCGAGGGGTAAGGGAACATGTTCAGGTAGTAGAACGTGTTCTCGCGGGTCGTGGTGTCGACCCGGAAGAAGTCCCGTTCCGACCAGAAATCGCGCCATCGCGCCTCGATGGCGGCGAAATCGTACGCCTCGGGCCTCTC
>Ga0180432_10005139_pt1 | contig 17586 bp, 13 predicted proteins | sample SS_ome_10_FD_132414 | JGI IMG/M metagenome (GOLD analysis project Ga0180432, IMG submission 132414) | Hypersaline lake sediment archaeal communities from the Salton Sea, California, USA - SS_1_MS_2 metaG | ecosystem: Environmental > Aquatic > Non-marine Saline and Alkaline > Hypersaline >...
GAGACAGGCAGAGAGTCACTGATGACTCCCGTCCGTCGCAGCTTCGTCGATTCGGTTGGGTGTCAGGTCCCCGACCTGACGGGGCCAGAAGGTTGGGTGAACAGAAGAGATACTTGAATGCCCCCATATTGCGCCTTGATCACATCGACAACATGTTGTCGTTCCCGCTTTGCCAAGCGCCTAAATCCCAAACAAATCCCAATGGTCCAAGCTCAAAACAGAGGCACTGGTCGTGCTGGACTTTCGATCTGACCACCACGGCGGCCCCTTTTGGTATTTCGTGCTTCGATATTGTTTAGGATTTCGTGCTTAGGATTTAGGATTTGCCCGCCAGCCCATCCTACTGCCCTCACCAGCCGCTACAGAGCGTTAACGTAGCCGCGGAAGTCTTGCGTTTTGCCGTCTGGGCCCACAGATTCTCCCAGAAATACATACACTGGAACGACATAATCTTGCTTCTCGCCGAGCCCTTCCATCCAATAGGCTAGACATAACCCGTTGAGGATTACCTCCTGGCAATCCAAGGGAGCATCGTGAGAGCCCTTGCCCTCACGCAGTTCCTCCAGAGCACGCTCGGGCGACTTGATGGAAGTCTCCTCATAGGGCTCGACCTCTCTCCACCCCCTCACCATACTGCCAACCTCGCCGTTGTTACCGATGCGGACTTCGAACTTAGCGCCGGGACCGCACAGTGGCACACTGTGTAGTTCACAGTCAAATCTCACCGCCCAGTGACACACGTACGATTGGGTTACCACCTCTCCAGTTGGGAGTTCGTTGGGGCCACTCATATAACTTCCGGCGAACGGATCCTGAACGACTGCGCCAACAAGCGACAGATCTAGCTCATCCACGAAGTCGATAGCGATCCGCTTGGCTTCTTCCTTTGTGGGTAGTGTCGGGGCTTCCAGGGGGAATAGTATCTCGTCTTTCCTTTGGTATTCGATAGCGCCGGACGCCCGCCAGACGAAGAGGCATCGGGACTCTTCACACAATGTGTAGCGCCCTCGGAATGTCGACGTAGTGATTTCGCCGTGGAGCCCCAGCTTCACACCTATGTCGGCAACCGCATCGGGAGTGACATCAGCCTGCTTGACTCTGTAAATCATCATCGCGCTGGGTGCATCAGGAAGCTCTACGGCCAACTCGACAGCGGGGGTGCCCGTAGGGCCGGCAACCTCAGGAAAGTCCACCCGCAACCCTTCAACGCCGACCGCATCGCCCCCGCAGCCAAGGCTACTGATGAAGGTGCCATAAGTCATCACAGCTACGAAGAGAATCAGCAGAATTGCTGCTACCGTTCTCGTTCTTATCATGGTGCCTCCTAGACGTCCGTCATCATATAACAAAATTCAGACAGTAGTAATAATTGTCTACTATGGGATCTGCAATGATGGTCGGTCCACACCCCCAGACAGCGTCCCCAAAATACCCGGGGTCCTCGGCTATGACCCTGAGGGTGCAAGAGTGGCCATAGAAGTCCTGATTCTCGAAGCATCCCCAGAACCAGGCATCCATGACGCTCCAACCTGCCGCAAGGCGCGGACCCACATGTTGACCGTTGTCTCCGTATATGGAGGTAGCCGCGCCACAGATAAGACGGGCTCCCCCCAGTGCCTGTGCGAACCAGCCATCGTACTTATTCGAGGAGACACCGTCATCGTACGCCAGTGCGCTGCAAGCCTCCAGGAGGGCCCACTCCAGGTCTATGTCACCCCAGTATGCTTCGTAGCCGTAGAGGTATTCGTCGTCCTGTGACGAGCCACCGAATATCAGTCTGCCAGGGTCACCGTGGCCACTGAACATCACCAGGTCAACGCTGTCGGCATAGAGATAGTCCCATCCGCCTCGCATCGCTGATTTGAAGTGCTTCTCCCAGGCCCTTCCGTCTTGACCGTCTGGGGGGTTGTTGAACTGAAGGCTCCAACCTTGACCCTGGAGCGCCGCAGCCAGCTCCGCCGTTGAATCATCGGAGAGGGATAAATCGTGTCCCCACCCTGGATATCCGTTCACCCACTCGACGCCTACCTCTGGTGGAAAGGAATCGTCACCGATGGGGGGCGTAGTGAAGGTAAGGTCGCACCCGCTGCCTACGCCAGCGCTGTTCTTGCACTGAGGCCTGAACCTGAAATGGTAGGTTGTGTCGGGGGTCAGTCCAGATAAACCGGCGTAGAAATATGAACCTGAAGTTATGCTGCCTGTCCAGGGTGTAGCATTGCCATAGTTGGGGGTCAGCCCCCACTCGAACCTGTACTCACAGTGCTCACCACCATCGTCGATCAACCATCCTTTCAGGGTGGCAGTGTAATTGCCAACATTGAACGCGTACATGTTGTACACCGTTGGCACAGTAGTACCCACCGTCCAGCTTACACACAGCATGGCCGGCGAGCCTCCCTCGGCAGAGCGGAAGCCAGCATAGTCAAATGCCCCGAAAGGAGGATCGATTCCCTCAATGTCCTTCGTGCTCCTCAGGGCCAGCTTCGTGATGCCCGTCTTCGATATCTGCGCCAGCCCGTTGGAATTCAGTTGTATGATGTTCCAACCTCCGGTCGTCCACTGGGCAATATCCATTTGGCCCAACGACGCCGTTTCATCCAGCAAGTCGCCATAATCCCCTGCCACCAGCGGATCATTCAAGTCGGCCCCCCTGACCACGGCTATACTGTACCCTGTGCCGAACCCCTGTGTCCCATAGAGACGGAGCGATGCGCCTGTTATAGTTGCGGTATCCGGAATATACGCCGTATTGAAGAACAGCGCTGACCGGTGAATGGCACACCCGCCGTAGGAACGGAACTGGCCCACCAGGTTGGCCGTGTTCCCCTGGTTTACTGAGCCGGAGGCCGCGTTGTGGGCCGCGTAGTAGTCGTATCCTCCACCGGAAAGGTAACCGTCACTGGCTGTGGCGTAGAATGTCACTCCGTCCGCCCTTGCCACGCCGTGGAATGGCGCAAGGGGGCCCATCAAGGCAACGAGCAGGAATACGGAGATTACGAACCGGGTGGCGGCCTGACGTCTCATCCTACCCTCCCTTCCGTCCTGCGGGCGCCGCCAGGGCAGGGACCGCAGGGTCGCTTCGTGTGACGGAGTATATCACTATTGTGATGATTTGTCAAGGTCCTTCGCTTTGTACTTACCTATCGTAGTCTGTGTGTAGCTGGACTGATGGTATAGTGTGTAGCTTAACCGCTACTCGCTCCAAGCCAGTCACAGGCGTGACCGTTGCGGCGAGCGTCGACCAAGGTGCCGAGCCTGCGCTTGAGGCTGCCGCAGGACAGGGAGAAAGGGCTGCGACTCGTGGACAGGATCCTGGCGGCCAGGGACCGGACTGCCCTGCGGCCGCAGCATCTCAGGGCGATGTAGCTGCCGCTGAGGTCCTCGGAGGAGGCAATCCTTGGAAAGGAGATACCACCATGTCCAACTCGACGGGCGGGGCATCACAGGATGTCAACGCCATCGCCAGACTCAAGGCCCGGTACTGGCACTGCGTTGACAACAAGCTGTGGGATATCCTGGGCACGTGCTTCACGGAGGATGCCGCTGCCGACTTTCCCAACGGGAAGTTCCAGGGCAGACCTGCAGTCGTGAAAATGATGGAGCAGACCCTGGGTCACGGCCCTGTGAAGCACGAGGGCCACAGTCCCGACATCGCCATAACGGGAGACGCCAGGGCCGAGGGCACGTGGCAGGCGGATGTCTCGATGACCGACCCCCGCTCGGGCACCGAGACGAAGATGCGGGTCACCTACGAGGACGTCTATGCCAGAGAAGAGGGCGAATGGAGGATAGCCAGTACCAGAATGCGCATCGTACCCGGCGGTTAGTCGAGCCCGGTAGGGTGGTGGGAGCCGTCCACCTGTGTCAGTGGAGGCGGCGAGTGGGGCCGGAACGGCAGGGCGCACGGCGGCTATCGGCCCGCCGGTCCCCGCTCCTGCCTGAAGCGATGATAGGCTGAGAACTTGCTCAGGGCGCGGGCGGCCCGGGGCAGAGAGAAGTATGCCGTCATGCCCGCCTTTCTCAGGTAGCTGACGAACTCCTCGGCGTCGGCAAGCTTACCCTCGTCTCTTACGGCCATGACTGCCGGCTTACCGGACGGGCTTTCGCGATTGAAGTCCACCAGCGATTTGGTGATGCTGGCCAGGTGCTCTGCGCCGAACCAGGTCCGGAAACCCGCTGCCAGGTGCAGGAGTATTATGTCAACATTGGGGTCGGCTGCCACCGTCTCCAGTGCCTGCCGGAGCACGACAGGATCGCGGAAAACGCTGCCGGCATCCAGCGGGTTGATGAGTATCTGGTTGACCAGCGTCATCGACTCCATGAGCCTGGAGGTAGTGGCATCGGTCAGTGCCGGGACCTTCAACCCCTCCCTGGCGCAGACATCTGCGGCGGCAACGGTGTTGCCACCACCCCCGCCCCACACCGCCACCCGTCCCTCCCACGACGGCTTAAGTTGAAGCAGCGTCATGGTGACATCGCCCATTTCGTCGATGGACTCTACCCTTATCGCCCCGGTCTGCTCGAAGAAGGCATCCCATATCTGCTTGTCCCCTGCCATGGAACCGGTGTGTGTCGCTGCAGCCCTGGCCCCCCACGGCGTCAGCCCACCCTTCCAGATAACGATGGGCTTCCGGGGATTCAGTTCTGTCACGAGTCTCCTGAGCTTACTGCCATCCCTCACATCCTCGATGTACATGCAGATGATGTCGGTCTCAGGATCGTCGGCCAGATAATCGAGGTAGTCGGTGGAGTCCATTACCAGGGCGTTGCCGTAGCTTATAATCTTGCTGAAGCTGATGCCCTGGGCCGTGCCCTGCCTGGCATACATCTGCCCATGGCCTCCACTCTGGGAAAGGAAGGCAACAGGGCCCGGCGTCGGGTCCGTCGGCCCGTAGACCATCAAGCGAGACGCAGGCACGTGGTAGCCCAGGCAGTTCGGCCCCACCATACGCAGGCCATGACGCTGGGCGATACCCTCAACCACCTCGTCCAGTCTCTTGCCTTCCTCTTCACCGGTCTCGCCGAAGCCGGCGGCACACACGTGTACGTCCAGGGCCCCAGCCGCAGCGCAGTCCTCGAGGACCTGCGGGACCACGGCCGCCGGCACGGTGACGATGACGTAGTCCACGTGTTCGGGGACGGCTGACACGGTGGGGTAGGCCTTAAGACCACCGATGGTGTCGGCCTTGGGGTTGATGGGATATATACGTCCTTCGAACTTGGCTTCCTGAAGGTAACGAAGGAACATCTGTCCGGTGTACCCCGGGGGTGACTTGCCTTCGGACGTCTTGACGCCGACTATGGCGATGGCCTTGGGGTGAAAGGCCCTGTCCAGTCCCGGGTCTTGCCTCCTCTCGGAGTTGGTTCTCACTGTATTCGACAAGGTGGGCGATGCCATGCGCTGGTCTCCTGAATTAGCGATAAACCCTCACTCTGGAAGCCGAGCCCCATCAAGGATGTGGGGAGAGGGAAATTGGTCCGGCCCAAGGGATTGGTGGAGGCGCTACAGATGGCGGTGGACCCGGGATGGAGGAGCGGCTCTACAGGTTTTACGGGCATATGTCAATTCTGACAGAGAGCCGTGAAGCGGTCAATTCGCATGCTAACATAAGCGGGGTGTGGGGCGCTCTACGGCTACGGTGGTCGGGGTAATTCCCTGACCTGGGTGCAGGTGGAGCCATCTTCTCCCTGAGACTAACGAAGCTTCCTGGGCCAGGGGAGAAGAGGCAAACCGCCACCCCGGTGAGGAATTGCATGACCCGGCCCAATCGTCTTCGTCTTCCCTCGGCAAGCGAGGAATTGACCGCCGTGGTAACATATAGGTAAACTCGCCAGCGGGTGGTGTTGCCACTGGGTACCACAAAGGGACTGCCATTGATGCATCTGTGTCTGCGCGGGTGGCAGGTCGGCGCACTCCTCGTATGAATGAACCCGAGAAGCGAGAAGGGGGCCTATGAGTCAGGACGAGAGATACGACGTGGTGGTGGTGGGAGGCGGGCCGAACGGCATGGCAGCAGCCGCATACCTGGCCAAGTGCAAGCTGAGGGTATGCGTCCTGGAGGAGCGAACGGAGGCTGGGGGGGCCTGCGAGACGGCGGAGCCTCTGGCCGGGGTGCGCATCTACCCCCACGCCATGCTCATGTACGCAGCGCCCGCGCCGGGCTTCGAGCAACTGGAACTGCACAAATACGGCTTCCGCATGTCCTGGGACCCCAAGGACTTCACTCGCCCGGCCTTCACGGCCTTGGCGTGCACAGATGGCTGGAGGCCCACTAGTGAGAAGGACCAGATGGGCTGGGCAAAGCTGGCTGGACTGCTGGGACAGCCCATGTTCACCAGGGAACTGATGCGGGCCACGTTCTGGTGCCCCCCTCACCCCCCCGAGGTCGAGGTAACCGACGACAACGTTCCCTACATGCAGGTCTACAAGCAGTCCCAGCCCGACGTATGGACACCGGAGCTGCGCCAGATGACCATGTTTGACCTCATGGACGAGCACCTGGAGACGGAGCAGTACAAGGTGGCCATGGCCGGTGCCGCCTGGTGGTCGGGCGCAGCAGCCCACTGGGAGGGGGTGGCCATCCCCGCCATGGCCTGCGTCATGCTGCTGATTCTACCTGTCACCGGCGGCAACAGCATACCCCGCGGGGGGCTGCACGGCTATTTCCACGCCATCCATCGCTGTGCAGTGGACCACGGAGCGGTGGTGCGCACCTGCTGCCCGGTCGACGAGATCATCGTCAAGGACGGCCGGGCCGTAGGGGTGAGGCTGAGAGAGAACGCCGCACCCGGCGGCAAGACCATCTGGGCGGACAAGGCAGTCATTGCCGCCGTCGACGTGCACCAGGCCTTCCTCAAGATGATCGGGCCGAAGCACCTGGACCCCGGCTTCCTTCGGAAGATCAGGGATATCAGCCTCAAGGGAGGCAGCCTCTATGTCTCCCACATCATGACGCGGACACCCCTCCGCTTTCGTGGCAAGTTCAACGACATCGGCGAGGAGCGATACATAGGCCCCTGGAAGAACCCTCAGTGTGGCATCTACCCCTGCGACTCGCGGGAGATCTACTACGAGAACGCGGCGGACGTGGACGGTCGCAAGGGCAACCCCACTGTCCCACCCGAGAGGGCCTTCTGGTTCCAGACCCCGCCGCAGTCGTGGGACCCCACCGACTGCCAAGGGCACCATCCCAAGGGGTACCTGGCGCCGGCCTTTGAGATGTGTGTCACCCCTCCTGACTACCACCAGGAAGGGGAAGATGCCCAGGACAGGATCAAGGACAGGATGGACCAGTACATGCGCGACTCCTTCAGCCAGATGCTGGAGGGCCTGGACTCCGACAACCTGCTATATCACTGGTCAGCGACAGCCCGGGAAGTCGAGTTCCGCAACACCGGCCTGATCGGCGGTACCTGGTGCGGCCGGCGTCACTGCCAGGACCAGCTATGGACCAACAGCCCCATACCGGAGATGGGCCGGTACCGCACCCCCATAGAGGGACTCTATCACTGTCACCAGACGACCGGGCACCCCGGCGGACTGTGCCTGATGGCCATACCGTATAACCTGATGCACATACTCATCGAGGACAGCATCGCCCAGCCCGGCGCTGACTGGTGGTATCCTTCGCCGTGGTACATACCACAGCAGGGCAAGATCTCGGCGATACCCCCGAAGTAGGCAGGAGGGCGCTATGACACTTGATCAGTTCCCCAAGATGTTCGAGGAGTTCCCCAGGGACTCACAGTTCGATGTCATTGTCATAGGCGGGGGCCCCAACGGGCTGATGGCGGCAGCCTACCTGGCCAGGGCCGGCCTGAAGGTAGCCCTGCTGGAGCGCCGTTTCGAGATCGGGGGCGGGCTGGCCACCGAGGAAATCATGTACCCCTGCTATGCCTCCAACCCGCACGTGGTCTACCACCTCATGGTGGATTACATGCCGGTCATCCGGGACTTCGATCTCGATGGCCCTGCCCTAACCTGGGTCAAGCCCAACGCCCAGACGGGCATGATATTCGAGGACGGGAAGTCCCTGCTGCTCACCCGCATGATTGAGGATACCAAGGACTCCATCAGCAAGTTCTCCTTCAAGGATGCCGTCGCCTTCGGCAAGGTCATGAGAGGCTGGCGGAAAATGGTGACGGACATACTGGCCCCGGCCACCTACCTGCCGCCCATGGCCCCGATCGACCAGGTGGTGGCTTTTCAGCGTACGGACGTGGGCCGTGAGATGCTGGATCTGGTGGAACAGAGCCCCCTGGAGATCATCAGCAACACCTTCGAGAATGACCGTGTCCGGGCCCTGCTGCTGTACACCGTCTGCATGTGGGGCCTCGATCCCAGAGAGACCGGCACGGGCTTCTACGTGCCTCTTCTGGTGGACCGGGGTATGAACAAGTGCTACTGCTATGGCGGTTCGCACAAGTTGGCCAGCGCCCTGGGACGGGAGATCGTCAAGGCAGGAGGGTTGCTCCTGGAGGCTGCCGGGGCGGACAGGATACTGATAGAGAACGGCCGGGTGGCCGGCGTGCACATCGAGGAGGGTCGTACACTCCGCAGCAAGGTGGTCATGTCCAGCCTGGACCCACAGACCACCTTCCTCGACCTGGTCGGATCGGAGAACCTGTCGGCCGATTTGAGGGCTTCGGTAAGCGGGTGGAAGTACGACAAGTGGAGCTTCAACACGCTGCACATGGCTACGGAGGAAGCGCCCCGCTATGCCTGCGATGACAACTGGCTGAACGAGGCCTTCATGGTCGTCTTCGGTATCGAGAGCACGGACCAGCTCCTGGCACACTGGGACAGCGTGGTGTCCGGCAGAATAGACCTCGGCAACTTCGCCGGACATGCGACCTGCGAGACGGCCTTCGATCCACACCTCAGCGACAAGCCGGGGAAGCAGGTCTCATTCTTCCAGATGCATGCTCCCTATGAGCTGGAGGGGGGCTGGGAGGAGCGGTCCGGGGAGGTACAGGAAGCTATCCTGGCCAAGTGGCAGAAGGCGGCCCCCAACATCAGGCGGGAGGGCATCATCGCCACCAACATGGAGACGCCGCCCGATATCGAGACCCGCTTCCCCAACATGCGACGCGGGGCCATCAAGCATGGAGACTACATCCCGGTTCAGTTGGGTTCGCTGCGGCCCAACCAGGACTGCTCCACGACGGCCACTCCGATAGAGGGGCTGTACGTGTGCGGTGCCTCCACCTACCCGGGGGGGCTGGTGCTGGGGGGACCTGGGTACCTGGGGGCCAACAAGGTGGCAGAGGACCTGGGGGTCGCCAAGTGGTGGAAACCCACGCCTGAGATGGAGAGGCATATCCAGACCTACCTGGAGTAGAAGCGACAGGCCGGGCCGCGGCTGGCGTGACCGGCTGTCCAGGAAGGAAGGGAGGAGTCCAATGGTGCAACAGTCTTACGATGTCATTGTAGTTGGGGCCGGGTTCGGGGGCGCCACCTGCGCTGCCCTGCTTGCGAAGCGCGGTGTTAAGGTGCTGCTCCTGGACAAGAATGCCCGCGCCGGCGGCAAAGCCCTCGCCCTCTCCAGGGAAGGCTACACCTACACTGCATGGATGGTCCATTGCGCTCCGGCGCAGGGGAACCTCATCGACGCGGCCTTGGCCGATCTGGGACTGCAGGACAAATCGCCGGTCGTGCTGGCTCAAGGCAACGGCAGCCGCTACAGGCAGTCTTCGGGGCAGTACGTGCGCGGTCCCCAGGACTCGACTCCTGACCCTGACAGGACCTTCGCCTGGCTGGAAGTCGGGGACGATGAGAAGGACGATGCCCTGAAGCTGCTGATGGACATAAGCTTGATGAGCCCGCAGGACATTGATGCTATGGATGACATCAGCCTGCAGGACTGGCTGGGCCGGTACACGGTGCCGGAAGGTGTGTACAGCTTCCTCAACTTCATCACTGACGGCTGCTTTATGGTCCCCATCGACCTGGTGGCGGCATCAGAGGCAGTGAGGACACTACAGGCTGTTTTCCTGCGCGGCGGCGGTGTCTTCGGCAAGGGGGGCATAGGCCGCGCCGCGGGACTGATGTCGCAGTATGTCGACGACAACGGCGGCACACTGATGATGCGGACCAGGGTGGAGAAGATTAACGTTGAGGACGGCAGGGTGACCGGCGTGACCACGGACAAGGGCACGTTCACGGCCCCGATCGTGGTGAGCAACGTAGGTATCCAGCCAACGGTCCTCAAGCTGGTGGGTGAAGGCCAGTTCGACAAAGGGTACGTCAACAACGTCAGGTCACTGGTGCCTTCCTGGGGGATGATGGGAATGCGCTACTTCCTGAGGAGGAAGGTGATCGAGGAGCCCAGCGGGAGCCTGTTCTCCAACCGGACAGGGTGGACTATCGAGAAGTGGCTGAAGGTCAGGGCCGGGCACATGCCGGACGAGGTCTCCGTGTGGTTCGAGGTCCCCTCGAACTACGATCCGGACGCAGCGCCGCCGGGCAAGCAGGTGATACTCACCGGCACCTGGTGCCCTGCCGATCCTCAGATGGGCCAGGCGGACAAGCAGGCGTGGTGGGACAGGGTGGACCGCCTGATGTTCGAGGCCTTCCCCGATATGAAGGACTGCCTGGAAAGCAAGGAAGGCTATTCCACGCATGACGTGTCCGCCTTGACCCGCGACCAGGTGTTGCCGGGTATCGGTGGGGAGTGCATTGGCCTGGGGCAGATAGTGGGGCAGGCCGGCCGGCACAAACCCTCGGTGAAAGCGCCTATAGAAGGGCTGTTCTATGTCGGGTGCGATGCGGGTGGCAGCGGGATAGGGGTGCAGCAGGCGATCGACTCCGGGATGAAGGTGGCCGACACCGTCTTCCGGCACCACCAGCTCCGCCTGGCGTTTGAATAAGGCTGCTGCCTGGCGGATTCTTGAGGATATCCTGGGGGAGTGGGCGCGTTCGCCTGCTCCCCCAGGTGTTATGTCATCGACTCACAACCCAGCCTGTCGTCCGGCTGCTCTATGATCCAGATCATCGAAAGAGGTGCGGCGTCGGGGCGATGATATGATCAGGGCACAACGACAGGCTCCACAACGTCTCCAGGCTGGTTGAGTCACCGCTCCCGTTTGGCCCGAAAGCACTGGAGGTGGGAGGTGGTCACCGGCCGAGGCCATGGGCCTGCACGGCGCAAGGTAGGGGCGATTCATGAATCGGCCCCTACGCGGGATTGCGGCCCCAGCCCCAACCCACGGCGGCGCAGGTTGCTGGCGTCGTCCGCGGGTTCCTGGCAAGTCTCGCTACAAAGGGCCCCAGGCCACATGTGATGGGACCCGTCAGGCCGATGCCGATTTCCCGTGAGGGCGAGCCGTGCAGGTTCGCCCTCACGGTGGACCATCTCGAAACACAGCCGAATGACTCCGCGCGGCGGGCCACTGCGACCGGAACACCTCTACTTCTCGGCCCGGACGACTATGACGAGTCTCGTTGTGAGCCAGCTGCGTATCCTGCTGCGAAGCCCACATTTGCAGCCTTCGCGCCGACCCCCGTTTGGAAGACTGACGATTGCCTCTGTGCTTGTTGGTAGGATGGCCGTAGGTCTGACGTCCGTCGGCCTTCCACAGAGCTGGGGGTCGATAGCCCTACACCGGGCCCATGAGTGTCGCTCGTTGGGTCGTTGCTCCGAAACCGTTGTCGTGCGATGACGTAATACAATATGTACGTGGTATACGGTCGAGTGTCGAGCGGTAGAGCTCTAGACTATTGACAATGTTAGCATTATATGCTATACTCCTCCTACCACGATTCCAGAGTTCTTGGGCAGAAGTCCGGCTATGTAGGGAGCTGTACTGCCAGCGGCGCACATTTGCCACACTGGTTCGGGTTACCAGCCTCAAAGAAGGAGGGCACCAATGGAGTTCGAATATGCAGAGCTCGAGGCTGGTTGCAAGGCTGACTTCAGTGACAGCGGCACCCCAATGGACAAGGACCCAAACCCGGGGTCAGAGGTCACTGTTGTCAATGTACTACAGCACCAGAACAAGAAAGGCACCGTTTTCAACGTGAGGCTTATCACCAAGAACCCCCTTGTTGGTATCCGGCTCAACCTGGACGATTACACCATGGGGGTTCTGGGGCAATTTAGGGACACCCCGGTGGGCCACCTGACCGTTCACGGCTGTGCTGGCCGGGTTGGCCTGTGCCATCTGTCACGCTACGACACGATCAACGGTAAGTATGTCTACGAGATCGTGCAGCCGCTGGAGTTCGGCAAGAACATCGGGCTGCTTCTTAAGAACTGGGATAGCGTTGACAACGCCGCGAGAGCCTTCTGCAGCATTGTCTGGTGCGAGGAATCGAACCAGTAGAGAGTGGCGGAGATGGCCTCGCTTTGATGGACAGAGGCATTCGAGCAACAACTGTGAGATCAATGGTACCTGGGGCTCGGCAGGGGCTGCCGTAGATGTCCAGCGGAAGAGTTGGGCGAGAATCGTCAAGGGGGGCGTCAACCTTGTGGCTGACCTGTGTCGTAGGCGGAGACTGGTCGAGTTTGGGAGGGCTGTCTGTGGGTCCTGATTCATCTGGATTCCAGGCTCGACGGGGGGACAAGGGGGTATGTCATACGTAGCGGGTGGGATTTGGTTACAGACCGGCTGGTCGTGGGACTTCTTGGTCAAGGTTCCAGCCAGCTACTCGACTGCTACGGGTCCTGTGTGAAGGCGAACATCGTAGCGCTTGCGCACTGTGGCATCATCAATGACGGGTACATCTTGTTGGAGGTACGAGAGGTGGAGTTTGGGGACTTGCTGACGGTGTGAAGATCACGAACAACCGTGGGGTTCCAAGAAGGCTCCATATGACGTCAAACGCATTGAGTATGACCAAGCAGGAGGAAAGAAATGGCTGCAAGTGCAAGACATGCCGAGTATGAAAAGGGAATCCAGGGGTGCTTTGCCGATGTTGAGGGTCAGGTGAATCCTGGCCAGGACTTGCCCCTCCTCTACGACGTGACTGGCAAGTCAGGCACCATAGACCAGGTTCGCATGATGACCAAGGTCAGCAACAAGATCGAGCTGAAGGTCTTTCGGGACGGTGAGATGGTGACCGCCGGTTGGAAAGGGCTACCGTCGCAGTTCATGGAGACCTATGGATGTTGTGGTAACCGAGGGATTGTCACACTGGAACGTTATGACACCATCAGTGACAAGTACATTCTCCAAGTGAACGGGCCGCTGGAGTTCAAGGACTCTTTCGAGGTCAGGGTCAAGAACTGGGATGGTGATAACCCCCAGAAGTGCGCCGTGGACATCGACTGGGTGGAGAACTCTTAGCACATGCCCGGCTACGGGTACCAGCGACAACGGGGTTGAGATCATGGCTTGGTGGCTATAAGCCGAAAGGAGAAACGAGAGAGAAGAATGGGCTACCCAACAGACGTGAGGGAATATTGCGAGGAGTACAAGAGGGGCATAGACGCCAATTTTGCAGGCTCGGGGACTATATTGGGAACTGGTGAGACGTGGCTGAAGGCAAACGCCGACAAGGCCGGAAAAATTGCCTCTTGCCGCTTGGTCTCGACGCACCTGGACATTGGGCTCAGGATATACGTCGATGGCTACCAGGTGAACAGGGGTTATCAGGATACCCCTCATGCCTTCTTTGATACGTATGGTTGCTGCGGCCAGTCTCAGCTTATGAAGCTGTCGAGGTACGACACCGTAAACGACAAGTACGTCCTCGAACTCGCTCACGACTTAGAGTTCGGGAACCGCTTTGACCTGAAGCTCAACAATCCGACCGGTTCCTCACAGAACTGCTATGCCGACATCGTATGGATCGAGAATATGTAAGTAAGCAGAACCAGGAGGCTTAACGTGCCCGAACGCATGAGCAGAGTCAAAGAAGATCAGATACAGCTCCGGCCTTCAGAACAGTGGTGACCTGGAGGCTGGGACGAAGCAGGTCACGGCTATTGAGAAGTCGGGAACACCCGATCATACCGGTGCCACTTGAGTCTCCCGATGCCTGCTGATTCGGTGCTGGGAGTCCTCACAGTGACGCTGAGGTTGGACATTGACGGCAGCTTTCGGACTGGTGCTAGCCGGCATGGAGGACGGGGGTGGTGCCGGGCACACGAGTATGAGTTCAGCAGGGGAATTGAAGGTGGTTCGCTTCTTCACCAGGCAGGAATGAGTGCCTAACATGCCGGGTTTCCTTGGACGGTTGCTCTACATAATCGAGAAGCGATGGTACGAGCCGTCTCAGGTCAGGGATTCATATGGCTGTTGTGGGCAGTGGGCAGGCATGAACTTGGCCAGGTATGACACCATCAACGAGTTGTCAAAGCTGGTTATTGGGATGAGGACAGGAAAGAGAATATCGATACCCTTGACGTATATGTTCATCCCCAGATAGAAGCAGCGAAGGAGAAGCTTGTCGAGGAGTACATGGCTCAGTTCGGGCGGCAGTGAATGGACCACAGCGCACGGGGAGAGAGTACCTCAAGGACAAGAACAAGACCCCAGCGATACCGATGGAATCTCAAATCCAGGAGTAGGGAACTTCTCCGAGCACGATTTCGTCCCATATAATGGAGGGTTAGCATGGATACACAAGATTGGCCAAGACCCGTAGCACTGCGAAAGTAGAGGGATCAGTCTAGGGTAGTATCGGGAGCCAGCAGAATAAACGTTGCGCTAGACCAGAAAAACGATTGGTGGAAGGAGGCTAGCGATGGAACCTGAGAGGGCCTATCATTCAGAGCTATCCAAGGCAAGCGCGGTAAAGAGAAGACACAGACAATGGTTCCAGTCGATACCAGGATTGACTTCAGTAGGGGTGAGTGTACAAGCCGATGGAGCAGGTTGCATAGTGGTTACATTCGCCTCCAGGGAAACGATTGAGAATGTCATATCTCAGGCAATCATTCCTCCCGTTCTGGATGGTGTGAAAGTCGTCATCGAGGATGAACCTGCGACCTTTGAGCTTGCCACAGATACTTCCAGATACAGGCCTGCAATAGGCGGTTGCTCCATATCATCACCAACAGCAACAGGAACCTTGGGGGGATGGGTCAGGGATAGGATCAACGGATATATGTGCATCATTTCCTGCGAGCATGTGTTGGATGTAACAAACAATCTGGGCGCGAACATCATCCAACCCTCTGCGTTGCATGACGGCGGCAACGCGAACAACGACATGATTGCGGTGAATCTGAGAGGTATTCGAGACCTTGATTATGATTGTGCCATTGCCAGAGTAGTCTCCGAGGCTACACTTGCCAATCTCAGCACGAGCTATTGCGGCGTAATGGCCGAACGTTCAATAGCCCATGATGATAATCGCCCTACACAGCAGACGATATGGTACGGTCATGGAGGCTTACCGTACATAGGTGAGCATGTGGAGAAACGTGGCAGAACCACTGAGTTGACGGAAGGGACAGTAGAAAGGCTTGACGTAGATCTAGTAGATCAACAACAAAATCCGATGATAACTGATGTCTTCGAGATAGAGAGCGTTGACCAAAACAACTTTGTAGAGGGTGGAGACTCCGGTTCTCTGGTAACGCAAGTCGGCAGCCATTCTGTTAGAGGGCTATTAACAGCAACTAGAGCCGATAACGGTCGGTTTGGTTACGCACAACACTGGAATAAAGTAGCAGAGAGACTACAGCTGGACCCAACATACCATGTTATTCAGCATCACGCTCAGTATTGGTAGGGCTGAGTATACGTTGTACCAACACCCAACTGGCAGCCATGTACTGCCAGTTGAATTGTTGGGTTATACAGTCATAACTTGAAGAAAAAGGCGTATAGGACTGCTTATTGTCAACGGAAATGCATTGGAGGAGGTATTTGGGCATGAAGAAGGGTATGGTTCTCACTGTGATTTGTCTGTCGTTGGCAATTGCTGGCATAGCTATTGGCTGTGGTCAGGATAGTCTAACATATAGGACTAATGATAGCTCTCTTCAGGGTTCCTTAACCAACGTAACTACCGTTGACGACAGTTTGGAGGGCTTAACTGACGAGAGAGTTGCGGATGGCATTCTGATAAGACTGACCACAGACAAGGCTACATACAAACTCGGGGAGCAGGTCGATGTAGTTGTTTATGTTGAGAACCAGTCTGCGGAGACTCTCCGATATGAATACGCCGAGGCAAAGATACATCTTAGCGTATGGTCGAATGGTGAGTCGTATCCGGTGATTGGAGGGGACGGGTTCTTGTATTATGAGAGGCTGATGGCACGTAGTGGGGAGTTGCAGGCTGGCGAGAGCATGACTCTTGACACCTTCTGGAGTCAGCAATTCATCGATGACACTGAAGATATAACGATATTTGATGCCGCTCCAGGCAACTATACAATTAGGGCGAGTTTTGCGGGGCTGGAATACCTCCGCTCTATTGAGGGCTTGCCACGGTACACCGATAGTGTTTCGGTGACCATTATTGTGGAAGGGTGAACAATCCCTTGCGGTGGGTCATTTTCCCCAGAGGCCAGGGAGAGTTCGTAGGGTGGGTAGAGTCTCGCACAGTGAAGGGACGCTGAAGCTGTGATCACGCCAGCGGGACGAAACCCACCAGGCAAGGTACCATATGCAGAGTACATGGCCAGTCGGGAAGCACGTGCACCATCGGGTGCAAGACGTCGTGCCCGGTGGCATAACGCTGGCATTGGGGGTAACGTAATGGTGGGTTTCGTCCCGATGGCTTATCGCGATATTGTGTCGCCTGGTGATGACCTCGGGACTCTACCCACCCTACAGGCTCTGTACTACTGGGTGTGAGTCTTCGAGCTGGTGGCTGGAGCCGAAAGGAGATGAGAAGAGGGAAACGGAACTTCACGAAGTACGACAGGTACGAGACGAGTATTGTGACAGACTTCACAGTCTACCAGGCTGTACAGGTCTGTCCATTGGGGAGGATGCTGATGGCGGCTATTTCATCACGCTGTACTTTGATTCCCGGGAGCGCATTGACGAACTGAAACGCCAGGGTAGAATACACGATTCCCTTGAAGGTGTCTTCGTTCAATTCGAGGTCGCCGGACCCTTTGTGCCTCAGGTAGATGCACAGGAATACCGTCCTGTCCCTGGTGGGGTATCTGGAGATCCGGAACACATTACGGAGGGTTATGGGACTCTGGGTGGTTGGGTTAGAGATCATGTTACAGGACGGCTTTGCCTCATTTCCAGGGAGCATGTGTTTCGGTCATGACCCTTTAATCGTTGATATATATCTGGGAAGCCATGAGCTCTTTGAATGACCAGGGGTGATCGGTTAAGCCGGCGGCAATGGCCGGTGTGTCAAATTGCCATTTCCGTTGACCATGATCACAGGATACGACATGATGACGCAGACCTCGATTAAGGCGAACGAAGTTGAAATAGGCCTGGTACAGAGACATCTGTTCTGTGAGCCCGTCAACATCTTTGGAGAAGGCGATGGTTTTGCGAGCCAACCTTCGGTTCTCATGGCGGAGGTTCAGGTTGTGCCTCTCCACGCATACGGTGCCGACAGTTTGCAGGTCCACTTTTCCGTAAACATTTCGCTTGAATACCCTGATAATCCTATGCCTCCCGTCTCGTTCTTTGACCACCTGGGCATAACGCAGTTGA